>ENA-OPCZ01001002-OPCZ01001002.1-human-gut-metagenome-genome-assembly--contig:-NODE-1002-length-15949-cov-4.155782_pt1 | contig 15949 bp, 19 predicted proteins | sample MGYA00241566_ERZ501483 | MGnify/ENA primary metagenome ERZ501483 (study PRJEB25962, sample SAMEA1965191) | human gut metagenome | biome: human gut; feature: human-associated habitat; material: faeces... | reverse complement strand
AGCGCCCGAAACTCCGGTTTCCGGGCTTCGATGAGCCGTACAAACAGTGCCGCATTGGTGACATCTATGCAGAGCGAAGTCAGCGTGGAGCATCCGACATGGAATTACTGTCTGTTACAATGAACGATGGTGTCAAGCCCCGTTCCGAGATTGAAGGCAAGGACAATTCCAGCGAAGACAAAAGCAATTATAAGATCGTCCGCAAGGGTGATATGGTCTACAATTCCATGCGGATGTGGCAAGGCGCAAACGGTATTTCTCCGTGCGACGGTATTGTCAGTCCAGCATATACCGTTCTTATGCCAAAACAAGAGATCAACAATGGATATTTTGCAGCACTCTTCAAAAGTGTGACATTGATCAATGAGTTCAGAAAGAACTCCCAAGGTATGACATCAGACACATGGAATTTGAAATACCCTCAGATAGAAACGATAAAGGTACAGATTCCATCTGTTTCTGAGCAGGACAAAGTATCAGAACTGTTCAGTGTCCTTGATGAAAGAATAGCTACTCAAGCTCAGTTAGTTGAATCCCTCAAGAAGTATAAAAGAGGATTATTAAACAAGGTTTTCTCAAACACTGACGAAAAGATATATCCAACGGTATACTTATCCGAAGTTGCAGATTTCTTGCAAGGACTCACTTATAGTCCGAGTGATGTTGCAAATGCAGGGCATCTTGTTTTGAGATCATCCAACATTCAAAATGGTACTCTTTCCTTTGATGACTGTGTTTATGTGGACAAATCAATACCTGAGAGTTTACAAGTCAAATGTGCAGATGTCATTATGTGTGTGCGAAATGGCAGTAAAAGTCTTGTCGGAAAAACTGCTTTGATTCCAATTGATATGCCCAAGACAACATGGGGGGCATTTATGATGATTGTCCGGAGCAAACTAAATGACACATATATTTTTCACTATTTGAACAGTCAGATGTTCTTTTCTCAAGTCTTCAAAGATACGGGAACGGCAACGATCAACCAGATAACCAAAGGAATCCTGAACGAATGCAGGTTGCCGCTTCCACCCGTAGAGGAAAGAAAGAAAATCTCAAAAATGCTTTCTACCTTTGATGCCAAAATCTATAATGCTGAACGAACCTTATATGCACTGATGGAAACAAGGAAAGCCCTTCTGCAACAACTATTCATATAAAAAGCTGTTGCAGTAATGCCTTGCGATGAACTTGCAATAGTTCAAGTTCTCTCATGCTCTGATCAATTCTGGCTGTAATTGCGTCGAAGGTTTCAATCAGTTTCTTTTGTGAGATCAAATCAGGGTATGTAATCTCAATCTTAGAGATTTCAGTCGCTTGAACATGAACAATGGACTTGCCTTGGGCAACACGAGCAATTCTGTCATTAACTACATGGTTTAGAATGTAGCTCATAATTCGCCCATCTACTTGAGTGCAACGATAAATATTAAGATCACCAGCAAGAATGATGTCCGGGAGCATTACACACGATGCGGTCGATATTTCCTCCGGCGTTTCGCCAGAGGTGGGGATTATCACATCACCGATTTGGCTGTAATACTGTTTATCTACGGATGCTTGTGTTTTGCGTACCACCTTGGATATGACCTCGTTATAGGTTGTATAAAGTTCCCCATACAATATGAATGGCGTTCCATCGGATGAAATATCTGCCTTAGATAACGGTGCGCCCTTTATAAATGTCCCTATATCACCGATTTTGGCTGTTGTCCATTCGACATTCTTGAGCTTGCAGTGTTTGGGTGATAGTAGAGTGCGAACGACACCTCTTTTATACTTCTGATCAAGCAAGCAGAATAGAGCTATATGACCGAAAAAATCCCTTGCAGTAGCGGAATATCTCTGCTACCGCAAGGGATTTACCTTTGCTACAAGCCCCTATTTAATTGCTGAAATAGCCCTCAAGTAACGGTCTTGAGAAGCGTCCGAAACTCCGGTTTCCGGGCTTCGATGAACCGTGGAAGGCTGAGAAACTTTCAGATTTTGCAGATCGTGTCACACGGAAGAATACCAATAACGAAACGAGTCTGCCTCTCACAATTTCGTCTAAAGATGGGCTTGTGGATCAAATCAGCTACTTCAATAAGACCGTAGCCAGCAAAGACATGAGTGGCTATTATCTCTTGAAGAATGGTGAATACGCCTACAACAAGAGTTATTCAGTCGGGTACGATTTTGGCTCCGTTAAGCGTCTTGACCGCTACGATATGGGTGCGCTTTCTACACTCTACATCTGCTTTGCACTCAAGAAACACGATTCTGATTTTATAAAAGCCTACTTCGATTCACTCAAATGGTATCGTGAGATTTACATGATCTCTGCCGAAGGAGCAAGAAATCACGGGCTTTTGAATGTGCCAACTGATGAGTTCTTTGACGCAAAACATTACATTCCGCAGGATTTAGCGGAGCAGCGAAAAATCGCAAACTTCATGATTGCGTTAGAGCGTCGAATAGAGGCGCAGCAGTCCCTCGTTGATAACCTCAAGAAGTATAAAAGAGGATTGCTTTTTCAAGAATTTGAGTTGCAAAAGTCGGACAGCTCATACATCGAATATGCTGGAAAGATAAATGAGTATTTCAGTCTATCATCTGGATCGACTCCAAGCAGTACAAACAAGGATTTTTATTTAGGTAGCATCAGATGGGTTTCCAGCGGCGAATTGAAGCCCAAATACCTATATGAAACTAATCAGCATATTTCCTCTGAGGCAGTAGCAAGCTGCAACCTTCGGGAATATCCAAAAAATACTCTTCTTGTTGCAATGTATGGACTTGAAGCAGCCGGAGTACGAGGCACTGCATCAATTCTTGGTGTGCCATCTACAATTAGTCAGGCTTGTATGGCTATTCAACAAACCGGTGAAATTGATATTGAATACCTCTACTATTGGTATATCTTTAACGGTCAGTGGATCGGTATAAGAATTGCGCAAGGCACGAAACAGCAGAATCTTAGTACCGACACTCTGGGGAATTTGAGGATTCTTGCTCCATCACGCAACAAACAAAAGGAAGTGTGTAGGAGACTATCACAGATTGACAATCTTATTGAAAAGGAATATCAAGTGATAGAATTACTTGCATCACTCAAAAAGGGGATGTTGCAACAGCTCTTTATATGAAGAGCTGTTGCATTAGTCCTCTTTTGAACAAAAGAAGGCAATCGAGATTGGCTTGCTCTCGCTCCGCTTTTTGATCAAGTGATGAAAGAAAGTCGGCTATACGACACTGCTCTTCATAAATTGGCAGATTAAGCTCTATTCCTCGACACTTTTCTTGATTTAATTTAGGTTGCGCTGTTCCGGTGTTATACCGTGTGTAATCAAGGCTTTCAAGTAGTTCACACAAGAATTTGATGTTATGTCCGTTTTGGGGACGCATAACATGGGCATGGTTGTTTACCCAATACTTGCCCGTTGCGATAAAGCATAGGGGTGTACTACGATTTATTATATTCGCACCGTCTTCTCCAAGAAGCAGCAGCGGCTCATCGAAAATATAATCATCTATGTAGTCGATTATGCCTGATGCACCGTAGTACGGGTATTTCCCTTGCCTTCTGGCTCTGTCTGCGCTCTCAAGCGGTTTGCGCTGTCCATCAAGGAAAACCACAGCATCTTGAAGAGTGCAGGATGTCCATTCAGGATAAGGTTTCCCGTCTGCATCAGAGAACACTATTCGATGTGATAAAATAGCTGATACGACACCTCTTTTATACTTCTTGAGGGATGCCACAAGCATCTCCTGTGTGGTGATGCGCTCGTCTAATTTTTTGAGAAAATCCGCTATTTTCTTCTGCTCTGCAAAAGATGGCAGATGCAAAAAAACGCTCATGTAATCATCGAACGAGATATTTAGCAAGCCATCCATACGAACGCTTGAAGAAACGAGTCGTTTGAGCTGCTTGTCCATCTTCGGATTATTGAGTGTTGCAGCAACAAAGGGCGTGTATTCTGTATCACTGACCTTGAAGCAGTGGTATACATAGGGGATTCGAGCTTCTGTCTCTGTCAACTCATAGCAGCATCCAAATTGTTTTGCCTTGGACGCTCCATGATTATATGCTAATTCACCTTGCTTTAACAGAATATATTTTTTGAGGCTCTGTCCGGCATTGTCTCTGGAATACTTTACAGACTGCATAATGAAGCCGTTTCCAGCACTTAGCATCATTATGGGAGCATTTGACTTTGGATCGGTTCGATTAACCAATGTGGCGATTTCTCCCAAATGAGTTGTTCTATATGGTTCGTCAAAGCCCGGAAACCGGAGTTTCGGACGCTTTTCGAGACCGTTACTTGAGGGTGCTAATAGCTCTAATTATCCCTCCATCGGATAATATTCGTGGAGGTGGTCATTATGACTAACAATACACAATTCAAGACGCTTGTGAACACATGGCTAAATCAAAAGAAGCCCATGATCACGCCGTCAACCTACGCCAGTTTTACGCTGATTGCCGAAAATCACTTGATCCCATATTTCGGCAAGCGCAAGATTGGCAGCATCACCGAAGCGGACATCCAGAGCTACATTTCGTATCTCTACAATGCTGGACGATTGGATAAGACCGGAGGGCTTACCGTGAAGACGATAAGGGATATTATCCTCGTTCTCAGGCTGTCAATGGAGTATGCCTACAAGGAACGGGCTATACCACTCCTGAACTGGGATTTAATCGAATACCCAAAAGAGCTTGGGATCAAGAAAGTGGTTTCTCTTTCAAAAGATCAAGAGCAAGCTCTAATCCAGTGTATCTACATGGACTTGAACCGGAAGACAGCGGGTATTCTGATTGCTTTGTTTACCGGAGTCCGGATAGGAGAACTGTGCGGCTTGCAGATGAAGGACATTTCACTGACGGACAAGACCATCAGCATCAACAAAACTGTCCAGCGTATCTACGACAAGAAAAAGGGGGAATCGTATCTCTATATAGGACCGCCGAAGACGAAAACCTCTGCTCGAACAATTCCTGTTCCGTCACTTCTCATGAACATCATCAAGAAGTTTTACACGGAAAACCCGAATCACTATTTCCTCACGGGAAAGACAAAGCCAACCGAGCCGAGAACATACCGGCAATTTTTTACCCGTTTCTTGAAGCGGAACGGGTTGGAGAAAGTGAAGTTTCATGAGATCCGGCATACATTTGCAGTTAGGGCAATCGAGATACCAGAGTTTGATATTAAGTCTCTCTCTGAAATCCTCGGACATAAGAATGTATCCTTTACCCTGAATGTGTACGGAAGTGCAAATCTCCAGCAGAAGGTCAAGTGCATGAATCTTTTGAATGAACTTCTCTAAATAGCATAGCCCTATAATCACAGCAGCCACCGATTAACTATCGGTGGCTGCTTGCATCTGTTCAAGAAACATGGAGTGTGATATTATTATATTGGGCCGAAGCAGGAGGTAATCTGGACTGAACTCCGGGGAGGAAGTCGCAAAGATGGATGTAGATATAAACGCGATCGTAGAGAGAATTCAAGATGCAAGTGAACTGTCTTATAATTACTATAAGCCGCTTGTAGATAGAATTATTGTAGAAAACGCATCCGAAGGGGAAGTGGAACATCTGTTGGATTACATGCTTGATGTATGCTATGATGATAGAATGCTGAATCTGTTCAAGAAGGCTTGCAGACGATATTATAGTCTTTATCCGGAAATGATTGCATCTGAGATACTGGCATATAAGGAATGGTATGAGGATTGAATGATTTTTGTATTAAATCAAAGGATGGGGTGGTTGCTGAGTGTATAGAAAATGGACAAAGAATGATATAGAAGCATCCAAAGCACGTTTCCGTAGGCTTTATGCAAAATCGCCGATTGAGTACCGATTTCTCTGTGGTCACGATATTCAGAGCGAAGATGACGAGGATGCATTGGATTACTACATGATTGGGGTATGGCTGGTTCAGCATAGGAAATATTCTGACTGGTCGAAAGAGAAATCGTTTGATTTGGCAGACATTCTTGAATTTATGCGAGTGTACAGGATAAGTATCCCACCATATATCAAGCGTACAAGATTTTATCGTAAAAAATTAACTTGAGAGATGACACGACAAGAATTATTTACGTGGATACGCCAGCAGTACGGCACAGAGCCGGAATACCCCTGGCATGACTGGAATGCTGTGCTGCGGCACAACGACAATAACAAATGGTATGGTGTGGTTCTGGAAGTATCAGCTGATAAGTTGGGACTGCCGGAAGCAGGCATCATTGATGTCCTTAATGTGAAAAGTGATCCGCTGCTGATCGGCTCTCTTCGTGGGCAGGATGGCTATTTTCCGGCCTATCACATGAACAAGGAAAAATGGCTCAGTATTCAGCTTGGCAAACCGGAACTGGATGATGCTATCAAAGATCTGCTTTCTTTGAGCTATGAGCTGACAGCACCGAAAAAGCGCAACTTAAAGTCATCAGGAAAAAATCCGGGAGATTCCGCAAATGGCAAAGAAAAAGAAATTGACGAAGGCTGAGCGAAAGGAAGCACGCCTCCGAAAAGGCAAGCAGTGGCTGCTCACCTATACCGGCTCACCGAAAAAGATGAACAAGCATTACCGGGAGCGCTTTCATGTGGATGCTGTGACTGCCGCTAAAGATTTGCAGGAGCTGGGGGTCAATTATACACAGGAACAGCTCGACCAGATAAAACAGGCTGAAGAGCAGCGGCTTCGGCAGCGGAGAATGGAGCGGGAAGCGAAAGAACGGGAACGGCTGGCAGAACTGTATGAGGACTGCGATGATCGCTTTGCCTTTATTGCAGGATATACAGATGGCGGCGCACCGTATGGTGTGATGTGGGAAGAAGTTGGCATTGATCCGGGGCTGCCATTCAAGGAAAAGGTGAGGCTCTATCATATGCAGATGTTAGGCTGATAATTGTGCAGACGGCATCTGCACAATTTGCAACAAAAAAAGAGCCTGTCAAGGCAGGAAGTCCGAATCGTTTATAACTTTGTCGGAGAAATCCCGGAGATTACAGCATAATAGAAAACCCTATCTCTCAACCAATGGGAGATGGGGTTTTATTCTACATAAGATCACATTGCCGGTAAGTGTATTTTGTGTAAACATACGAGAAACAGATGATTTTTATTGCTTTCAAAGCATGAATAGATTAAAATATACTTATTAAGCATGATAGATTCGGGAGGTATCATTCATGGAAATCAGAGTTCTCCGATATTTTTTAACAGTAGTAAGGGAAGAAAGTATCACAAAAGCCTCGGAGGTTTTACATATTACGCAGCCTACACTTTCCCGTCAGCTTTCGCAGATGGAGGAAGAAATCGGTGTAAAATTGTTTGATAGAGGATCACGGAAAATCAAATTAACAAACGAAGGAATTTTACTGCGACGTCGTGCGGAAGAAATTTTACAGCTTGTAGATAAGACAGAAAAGGAATTGGTGGAGCAAGAGGAACAGGTGGAGGGTAAAATTTCCATTGGCTGTGGAGAAAGTGCTTCCGTGCAGCTTCTTCCGAAATTGATTGATTCCTTTCGTCAAAAATATCCCCGCGTCACTTTTGATATTTTTACAGCCACGGCAGATTTGGTAAAGGAACAGATGGATAAGGGATTGTTGGATATTGGCCTGCTTATTGAACCGGTTGATATGGAAAAGTATGATTTTATCCGTCTGAATATCAGAGAAAAATGGGTGGTTCTGATGCGCCCCGATGATCCACTTTCTGAGAAAGATGCTGTAACGGTAAAGGATTTGTCTGCATTACCCCTAATTCTTCCGCGGCGTATGAATGTACAGAGTGAATTAGCAAGCTGGTTTGGCAGCTACTATGAGAAACTGAATGTTGTTTTTACCAGTAATCTAAGTACAAACAGCGCAATCATGGTCAATGGCGGATTGGCATATTCGCTGGTGATTGAAGGCTCTTTGCCTTTCTTAGATCAATCACAGGTTACATACAGACCGCTTGATCCATCGCTTACGGCAACAAGTGTATTGGCATGGAAACGTGGGCAGCCATTCAGCTTAGCCGCCACAAAATTTATCGGACACATTCAATGCTTTTTGAGCATTGGTAAGCCATAAAATCTAAGTATTTGATATAATCCGGGTGAAAAAATATAATATAGGTGCAGAGATGAAGCAGACAGCTTCGATTTCCGCACCTATATTTTTTTAGTTGTGAGGGAGCGCCATTACATGAAGCCAGATTATTATTCCCTTGCAAAAGCCGGATTGAGTCAGGAAGAAATTGCGAAAATTTCCGGGTGTGAAGATCAGGGAATGCAGATAAGGATGCTGCGAAAACATCGGTATCAATTACTTGAAGAAATACATGGAAAGCAGCAGTCCCTGGATGCAGTCGATTATATGATCTGCAAAATAAAGGAGCAACAATAAAGGAGGAAGGCTATGAAACGAATACAATTTGTACTGTTCGCATTTTCTCTGGTTCTTTTGCTGACTGCCTGCGGCAGCAGAGCAGAACCATCACAGGAAAGCGGCGGACAAATCACAAATCCATCTTCTCAGCAAGACAGCGCTTCCGTATCCAAAGTAGTTTCAGAGCCTGAAAACACAGAAAGCGGACCATCGGCAAATAACATTTTAATCGTCTATTTCTCACGTTGGGGCAATACGGAATATCCTTCCGATGTGGACGCCACAACCTCGGCAAGCATCGTGGTGGACGGTGATCTTCGTTATGGCACAACGGAATATGTCGCTAATATGATAGCGGAGAATGTTGGAGGCGATCTGCATCGGATTGAAACGGTTACGCCCTATACGGCAGATTTCGATGAGCTGCGGGATATAAACCATGCGGAAATGCAGCAGGGAGTTTTGCCGGAATTAAAGGAAAGCAGTCTGGATATTTCTGCTTATGATACGGTGTTTGTGGGCTATCCGGTATGGGCAACTGATGTTCCGCAGGCAGTGTTATCCTTTTTGAATGAGTATGATTTAACTGGAAAAACAGTTATCCCATTTTGTACCCATGATGGCTACGGGGCGGGCGGCAGTTATCAGACGATTGCGGAAGCAAGCCATGCGGCAGTTTCTTTGGATGGAATTGCGATTGAGGCGAAGGATGTTCCCAATGCACAGGATACCGTGGCGGCATGGCTCACAGATATAGAAATTTCCGAACCAAGCGTGCAAACGGAAACAGCTATCAGAATTACGATTGGTGATGTTACCTTGGATGGAGTCCTATACGACACAGGACTGGCAGAAGAAATCAAAGCGTATTTTCCGCTGACAATTTCTATGGTGGGTTACGGCGGCAGAGAATATTATGGAGGTGTTGACTTCTACCCGGAACATTTGGAAGGCGGTCAGAAGAATTTTGAGAATGGCGATATTACCTATTGCGAGGCACACCATAATATGGCCATTTTTTACGCACAGACAGATAACCCAAATCTTTCTGTAGATGTTATCCCCATTGGCAGGGTCACTTCCGACCTTTCCGTATTTGATGAACTTAACAGCCGGGAAGAAATCACCTTCTCGCTGGCAGAATAAAAAATCATTGGAGGTTTTCATGATGAAAAAAACAATCGCTATCTTACTTTCTTTGGTTATGGTTTTAGGGCTTGCAGCCTGCGGAAATTCTGCAAGCCGGACAGAGCAGTCCTCCACGGAAGAAAATTCTGTGGAAAGTACGGCAAGCGTGGAAGAATCTGTGGAAGGCAGCAACACGGATGCGGATAACACGGATGTTTCCGAAAGCCAGACGGAGGAAACAGATGCTCCTGATGTACAGGAGAGCAAGGTTCTGGTTGCTTACTTTTCTGCTACCAATACCACAGAGGGCGTGGCGGAGCATATCGCAAATGGCCTGAACGCAGATATTTATGAGATCGTTCCCGAAGATCCCTATACGGACGCAGACCTTAATTACAACGATAACAACAGCCGTACCACCATTGAAATGAATGACCCTGACGCCCGTCCTGCTATTTCCGGCAGCGTGGAGAACATGGATCAATATGACATTGTATTTATCGGTTATCCCATCTGGTGGGGAGACGCACCGAGAATCCTCAGCACATTCGTGGAGAGCTATGATTTCTCCGGCAAAACCATCGTGCCTTTCTGCACTTCCGGCGGCAGCGGTATTGGTTCCAGCGCATCCAATCTGGAACAGCTTACAAGCGGAGCTACATGGCTTTCGGGCAGACGATTGAACGGCAGCGATTCACAGAATACTGTGATGGAATGGGTAAACAGTCTCGGCTTAAACTTTGAGGAATAATCAAAATATTGGGAAACGGGTTGATAGCCAGAGGAAGGAGGAAACGCCGTTTGAAACCGAAAATTAAAATGGGAATTGACGTATCGATGACCGTGCTGCTCCTTCTTCTGATGGCTTATCAAATTACCGGGCAGGAGTTTCACGAGTGGCTTGGCACAGGAATGCTGCTTCTGTTTCTGCTGCATAACATTTTGAATATCAGATGGTATGGAAACCTGTTCAAAGGAAAATATACCCTGCTGCGGGTGATACAGATAATCATCAATTTCAGCGTCCTTGCTTCAATGCTGTGTCTGGGATTCAGCGGGATCGTCATGTCCCGCCATGTATTTGCAGAGTTTCCCATCCACGGGCCGATGGCAACAGCGAGAACAATGCACCTGGCAGCATCCTATTGGGGATTTGTGCTGATGAGTATCCATTTAGGGTTTCACTGGAACATGATCCTTGGAATGTTCGGCAGACTTTGGGGCAGAGAGAAAAAGCCCTCCGTATTCGTATGGCTGATGCGTTTTATAGCGGTTTTTATCGCAGGATATGGAGCGTACTGCTTCCATAAAAACAATATTGCTTCTTATATGTTCCTGAAGCAAGAGTTTGTATTCTTTGATTTTGAGCAGAGTGCGCTCTCTGTATTTGCAGAGTATATTTCCATGATGGTTTTTTGGGTTTTTGTCAGCTTTTATGCCGTGAAAGGGATCAGAAAGATAACCTCACAGAGCAGAAGAAAGGAATAAATTGTAAAATCTTAGCGGAGGAAAGAGCATGAATCAGCAAACGACTCTGTTTTCAAACGAGAGTTTGAAAGCAATGATTATTCCCTTGTTTTTAGAGCAACTGCTGGTGATGCTTGTGGGAATGGCAGATACACTGGTAGTCAGCTATGCCGGAGAAGCTGCGGTATCCGGCGTTTCCCTGGTGAATCAGTTTAATACTATTTTTATTTATCTGTTTACAGCATTGGCGTCCGGGGGAGCGGTTGTGATCAGCCAGTATATCGGTAAAAAGGTAAATGATGACGCTGGAAAATCCGCCAGTCAGCTCCTGTCGTTCTCTATGGTTTTTTCCGTACTGATTGCGGTACTGGTTCTGCTTGGGAATGAAAGAATGCTTCGCCTGATGTTCGGTAAGGTAGAGGATTCGGTAATGCAGGCTTGTGTTACATACCTTAGAATATCCGCCTATTCTTATCCGGCATTGGCAGTTTATAACTCTGGCGCCGCCCTTTTCCGCAGCATGGGAAAAACCAGTGCGACCATGTATCTGTCGGTGGTATCAAATGTCATCAATGTCATCGGAAATCTCATTGGTGTGTTTGTATTCCATGCAGGCGTTGCAGGTGTCGCTTACCCCTCTCTGATTGCCCGGACATTTTCAGCCGTGGCGATCACGGTACTATGCTTTCAGAGAAAAAATGACGTGTTCTATCGCTGCAAGTGGATTTTTCAGTGGAATGGAGATTTTATGAAACAGATTCTGAAAATCGCCCTTCCAAACGGAATGGAAAATGGTGTCTTTCAGTTGGTAAAAGTGGCGCTGAGCAGTATGGTTGCTCTTTTTGGAACCTACCAGATTGCGGCCAATGGCGTTGCACAAAGCATCTGGTCGCTGGCGGCCCTGGCGGGAGTTGCTATGGGTCCCGTATTCATAACGGTCATTGGACAGTGCATGGGAAATGGGGATATAAAGGCTGCGGACGATTATTTTAAGAAATTGACACGGATTACCCTTTTGTTTTCAGCGGCATGGAATCTTCTGATTTTTCTTCTGACACCACTATTTATGAGATTCTATGCTTTGGAATCGGAAACAAAACGGCTTGTGATCCTGCTGGTTCTGATCCATAACGTGTTCAATGCCGTCGCATATCCCTTTTCTGGTGCGCTCAGCAATGGTCTGCGGGCTGCTGGTGATGTGAAATTTACCATGTATATTTCGGTTATCTCCACGATTGCGGTGCGTCTGCTGCTGTCCTGGGGGTTCGGAATTGTCCTGCATATGGGCGTGATTGGGATTGCCATTGCAATGGTTTGTGACTGGATTGTTCGGGCGGTCATTTTCTTATGGAGGCAGAAATCCGGGAGGTGGAAAACATTTCAGGTGATATAAATTTGTTTATTATGATAATTCAATAAAAAATCTATGGAGGTATTGATTATGAGCAAGAAAATGTTGGTGGCATATTTTTCAGCAAGCGGCGTGACCGCAAAGGCTGCGTGGAAACTTTCCGAGGCGGCGGGAGCAGATTTGTATGAGATTAAACCGGAGGTCCCTTACAGCAGAGCAGACCTGGACTGGACAAATAAGAAAAGCCGCAGCAGCGTGGAAATGGATGATCCGGCATCCCGTCCTGCGATTGCGGGGAAAATGGATGGTATGGATCAGTACGATGTAGTATTTGTCGGTTTTCCTATTTGGTGGTATGTCGCCCCGACGATTATCAACACTTTTTTGGAGAGCTATGACTTCTCCGGCAAAACCATCGTTCCTTTTGCCACCTCCGGAGGCAGCGGTATGGGAAAGACGAATGAAAGGCTTGCACCGAGTTGTCTTGGTGCGACTTTGTTGAAGGGGAAAATGCTGAACGGCTCTCTGTCCCAGGAGGAACTGAAGGCATGGGCGCAGAGTCTGTGAGAAAATGGATTATGGGTATTCTGATGCTCGTTATGCTGTGTTTCGTTACCGCTTGCGACTCTCAGGAATCCGGCAATATTACAATGCCGGAAACGTATTTTTCAGAAGCTACTACAGAAAAAGAGTCTGCTGACGGAACAACTGGACAGCAAGTGTCAGAACAGAATAAAATCCTAATCGCTTATTTTACATGGGCGGACAATGTGGAGAATGCTTCAGAAGTTGATGCCACCACATCAGCCAGTGTACAGCCGCCGGGAAATGTTGCACAGATGGCGGCATGGATTCAGCAGGAGGTTGGAGGGGAATTATTCTCCATCCGGGTAGAAGAACCATATCCGGCTGATTATGATGCGTGCCTTGACCGGGCGGCAGACGAAAAGGCAGAAAATGCAAGACCAAAGCTGGTGGAAAAGATTTCAGACCTTTCAGAGTATGATGTGGTGTTTTTGGGTTATCCGAACTGGTGGTACAGCGCACCGATGGCCGTTTTTTCATTTTTAGAGGAAAACAATCTTAGCGGAAAGGAAATTGTGCTGTTCTGCTCTCACGGGACAGGAGGGCTTGCATCCAGCGTAAAGGACATTTCCGCCGTGCTTTCAGACAGTCAGATCGAAAGCAATGTGCTGGGTGTGTACCGCGATGATATACCGCAGTCACAGGAAACGATACAGAACTGGCTGAAAGAAATCGGCTATTGAAGGGAGAAATCAAAATGACAGGAAAAGAATTTAAACAAATCTTCCCATTAGGGGAGAAAAACGACGCTTTTGCGCAGTATTTTATCGGACAGAGCTACTTGTCCATGTTGACAACCGAAAGAGTTGGAATCGCCAATGTGACCTTTGAGCCGGGATGCCGGAATAACTGGCATATCCATCACAAGGGCGGACAGATTTTACTCTGTACGGCAGGACGGGGCTACTATCAGGAATGGGGCAAGCCTGCGCAGGAGATGAAGCCCGGTGATGTCATCAACATTCCGCCGGAAGTAAAGCATTGGCATGGCGCCGCGCCTGACAGTTGGTTTTCCCATCTGGCGGTAGAGGTTCCGGCAGAGGGAAACTCCAACGAATGGCTGGAACCGGTGGACGAAGAAGAATACGGCAAATTAAAGTAGGAGGCAGACTATGAAAAAGGTAACGGCGGGCAGAGATGCCCTGGGTGAGTTCGCACCCAAATTTGCGGAACTGAATGATGATGTGTTGTTTGGAGAAGTCTGGTCGCGGGAGGATAAATTGCCTGCAAGAGACAGGAGCATTGTCACAGTAACGGCACTTATGGCAAGCGGTGTGCTGGACAGCTCGCTTAGGTTCCATATTGGTGAGGCAAAAAAGAACGGCGTCACCAAAGAGGAAATGGCGGAGATTTTAACCCATGCCGCCTTTTATGCAGGATGGCCCAAAGCATGGGCAGCGTTTCGCATGGCAAAAGAGATTTATCAGGATTAAGGAGGAAAAAATTATGTTAGGAAATTTTGAGTATTCAAATCCGACAAAGCTTTATTTTGGAGAAGATTCCCTTTGCTCTTTGAACAAAGAACTTCCGAAATACGGAAAAACTGTTCAGTTGATTTACGGCGGCGGCTCTATCAAAAAGAATGGCATTTACGATCAGGTTATGGAATTGCTGAAAGCGAATGGCAAGGTGGTCGTTGAGGATGGCGGTGTGATGCCCAATCCTACAATAGAGAAATTAAGGGATGGGGTTCAGATTGCCAGAGAGAATCATGTAGATTTTCTGCTGGCTGTAGGCGGAGGATCTTGCTGCGATTATGCCAAAGCAGTTTCCGTGTCGGTTCACTGTGACGAAGATCCGTGGGAGAAATATTATATCCGTTTTGAGGAGCCAAATTGCGAGATTGTCCCTGTTGGCTGTGTACTGACTATGGTGGGAACCGGAAGTGAAATGAATGGAGGTGCGGTCATCACCAATCATGATCAAAAGCTGAAAATCGGTCATGTGTTTGGGGATACTGTGATGCCAAAGTTTGCAATCCTGAATCCGAAATTCACTTTTACATTGCCGAAGCAGCAGATGGTGGCTGGCATTTATGATATTTTCAATCACGTCTGTGAGCAGTATTTCTCTGGGGAGGATGACAATACCAGCGATTATATCAGCGAAGCACTGATGAAATCGGTGATTCATAGTTCCAGAATTGCCATTCAGAATCCAGAGGACTATGAGGCAAGATCGAATATCATGTGGACTGCAACCTGGGCGCTGAATACACTAATCTCCAGAGGAAAAAGTACAGACTGGATGGTTCATATGCTTGGTCAGACAGTAGGAGCATATACGGATGCAACCCATGGAATGACGCTTTCTGCGGTGTCACTGTCCTACTATCAGTATATTATGCCTTATGGTCTTGCAAAGTTTCGCCGTTTTGCTGTGAATGTGTGGGAGGTCGATCCTGTTGGAAAATCTGATGAACAGATTGCCAAAGAAGGACTTTTCTGCATGGAAAATTGGATGAAGGAACTGGGACTTACAATGAATCTCCATGAGTTAGGCGTAACAGAAGAAATGCTGAAAGGAATCGCAAATGGAACTATCATCATGGAGGGCGGATATAAGGTGTTGAATCATGATGAGGTGTTAGAAATTTTGAAGAACAGTTTGTAAGTATTTAAGTAGGAACTTTTATAACGATAATATTGTAGAAAAAGACAAGCACTATGAAAGAAATTTTTTCTTTGATGGTGCTTGTTTTTTTAATTCATCACTTGACATTGTGGCAAAGATTTGCAGGAGCTGGGGGTCAATTATACACAGGAACAGCTCGACCAGATAAAACAGGCTGAAGAGCAGCGGCTTCGGCAGCGGAGAATGGAGCGGGAAGCGAAAGAACGGGAACGGCTGGCAGAACTGTATGAGGACTGCGATGATCGCTTTGCCTTTATTGCAGGATATACAGATGGCGGCGCACCGTATGGTGTGATGTGGGAAGAAGTTGGCATTGATCCGGGGCTGCCATTCAAGGAAAAGGTGAGGCTCTATCATATGCAGATGTTAGGCTGATAATTGTGCAGACGGCATCTGCACAATTTGCAACA
>ENA-OPCZ01000980-OPCZ01000980.1-human-gut-metagenome-genome-assembly--contig:-NODE-980-length-16146-cov-4.550183_pt1 | contig 16146 bp, 14 predicted proteins | sample MGYA00241566_ERZ501483 | MGnify/ENA primary metagenome ERZ501483 (study PRJEB25962, sample SAMEA1965191) | human gut metagenome | biome: human gut; feature: human-associated habitat; material: faeces... | reverse complement strand
GCGAGGATGCGCAGTGATTCTGATAGGAATATGTCAGCTTTGCTGACCAGAATCATGCGCCAAGTCTCACGGATGTTCGGCTTGAACGGACAAAAGAAAAAGCACGACATCTGCTCATGTCGTGCTCTTTCTTTTTGGTATGTCATTGAGAGGTTTTCCTCGTTGCATTGCAGTTTGTTATTATATACAAAGCTGGGGAATGCTCCTCCGAAGAGGAAGTATATATATTAATTGGAGTTTACCGTTGCAAGACTGTTCTTGGGGGAAACAGTCGGCAACAGCTTAACTGCAATCACAACCAAAGTTGTCATTTAACTTAAACATGTCTCAAAATATAATAGCAGCCATCTATATGAATCATATTAAGATAACCGCCGTTGGTCTGAACATCTTTAAGTTGCTTATAATATACCACTTGTAAGCGCTTTCGTCAATTGAATCCCAGTGTTTTTTGTATTTTTATACGATATGACAAATAAGCATTTTCATTCTCTACTCTTTTATTCAATTTACCCATTCTATTTATTGTACTTCTATATAATTAATGCTTTTCATAATGTTTTTCTATTATTTTTGTAACTTATCGTTCTTTTTTGAAGTTTCCTGTAATTTATTGTCTTTCGTTTTTCTTCCCTGATTATTTTAAAGATTCCATTTTCAATTTCTTTCGTTTTTCTCAATGAGTTTTTATATATAAAAATGTATTTTCTTACATTTTTCCATGATGTAACAAAAAAGATCCATCGCTCTTGCAATGGATCTGAAACCTCTCTTTTGGCGGAGGCATGTGGGAATCGAACCCACCCGGGACGCTCTTAACGCCCCACACTAGTTTTGAAGACTAGGAGGCACACCAGTTACCCAACTACCCCCGTATTAAATTACGCACGTTTTAATCACGCTATGATAGAATATCATATTTTTCGATATTTTACAAGTATTTATTGCATTTTTTTATACAAGACACTCATGCAGGTCTTCTGGTTCAATCCCGACTTTCTCCATCATGGCAACGATCTCTTCTCTCTCGTCAAGTGCTGCGCACCAGGAAAGTCCACATCCTGCTGAGATAGCTCTTGGAACCGGGATGATTCTGCCCGGTGTATTATTCTCTTTGCATGCCTTTTCCATAGCCATCGCATCTGCAGTTGTATGGAAAGTAACTACCAGTTTCAATTCTTTTTTTCTCATCAGTGTCTTCCTTTTCTATCTCAAGTTATGCTTTATCTTTTTTACTCTTCATCCTGTGCAAGCTCTTCAATTGCACGGATTGCAGTTTCAATTTCCTCATCTGTATTGTAATGGGAAAAACTAAATCTCACTGCTCCTTGTTCTACATTTCCAAGTGCTTCGTGTGCCAGCGGCGCACAATGACCACCCGGTCTTGTAGAAATACCATATTCCGTAAGCAATTCATCACTGACCTCTGCAGAATCATAATCTCCAATATTCAGTGCGACAATCGCACAACGGTTCTTTGTGCTGAAATCACCATATACCGTAACATTCGGAATATCTTTAACACCTTCATAAAATTTCCACATCAGTTCCTGCTCGCGCTCCCTGATCGTGTCAATTCCAGTCTCTTCCAGATATGCAAGAGCTGCATTCATTCCCGCAATACCATGACCATTGAGTGTTCCTGCCTCCAATGCTGTCGGCATCTCCACCGGATGTTTTTTATTGTATGTCTGCACACCACTTCCGCCAACCTGAACTCCGCTTCCACCGCTCAACAATGGTTGCACTGTGAGCCCTTCTCTGACATACATACCTCCGGTCCCCTGCGGAGCAAGCAGACCTTTGTGTCCGGTAAAACAAAGCACGTCAATATTCATTTTCTGAACATCAATCGGAAATACTCCCGCCGTCTGAGATGCATCTACGATCAAAAGAACTCCGTGTCTATGTGCCATCTCACCGACAGCTGCAACATCCACATAATTTCCTGTAAGATTGGAACCATTGGTACATACTATAGCTTTTGTCTTTGGCGTGATCGCAGCTTCCATATCTTCCAGGGAAAAATTCCCCTGCTTGTCTGCTTTTATAATCGTAAGCTTCGCGCCTCTTTCTTCCATCTCATAGAGTGGTCGAAGCACAGAGTTATGCTCCAGCATGGTTGTGATCACATGATCTCCCGGTTCAATCAATCCTTTAATCGCAATATTCAGACTCTCTGTCGAATTCATTGTAAACACAATCTGCTTCGGATTTTCTGCCCCAAATAATTTTGCAAGCCTTTCTCTCGTATCATAAATAATTCTTGATGCACTTAAAGACGCCTCATTCGCACCACGTCCGGCATTTCCCATAGAACTCATAGCTGCGACTACCGCATCGATCACCGTCTTCGGTTTATGCATAGTCGTTGCTGCATTATCCATATATATCACGCTAATATCCCCTTTCGTCGCTTCTATATATTTATTGTATGATGCCAGGGTCCCAACATCATTGTACAAACTTAATTCTATCTCTTTCTTTAAACAAGTCACTGATATATTTCATAGTCATTTATGTATTTCATAGTCACTTATATGTTCCGTAACCACTATTCTATGTCATATACTTCCTTTACGATCCGGATAAAACGGTCTGCCGATCTTGTCATCTGATAATTTTTATTATAGACCAGATTGATATCTCGTCCTTCATCAGCGCCCGGAATCGGGAATATAAGCAGGCCACCTTCATCCTCAGCTGCCAGTCTGGAAAGAACCGTAATCCCCATGCCTTGTTTTACAGACTTTTTAATTGTCTCCTGATTCGCAATGCTCGCCACAATATCCAAATCCTCCATGGATATTCCAGCATTTTTCAACTGTTTTTCCGCTTCTTTTCTAGTACCTGATCCTTCTTCACGTAAAATCAGCGGTTTCCTTTTGATCCAGTCAATGTCATCACGATTCTGTTCTTTCAGTATTCTATATTCCGGTGTATCCGGAGTGATCACAGCCAGTTCATCCTTATAGAAAGGTATGTACTTGCAGTGCTTTTTCTCAAGTACAGTACCTGTAAAGCCGACATCGACCATGTGATCTACAACCTGTGTAACCACTTCACTACTATCGGTTTCCATAATCTTAATCTGCTCTTTTGGATAGCGTTCTCTGTAACACATCAATACTTTCGGCAGAAGATACTGCGCAGGTATTGTTGATGCCGCAATTGTGATAAAATGTTTTCCATCATCACTATCCATATAAAACCGTTCTTCTATCGCCTTTTCAAGATCTGTGATCTGCTTCGCATAACGGTACAGATCTTTTCCGTCATCTGACAGACTTACTTCTTTTGTATTTCTTATAAATAACCGTACATTCAATTCCTTTTCCAGGGAGGAAATATGCGCACTGATTGTCGGCTGTGTCAGGAAAAGTTCTTTGGCAGCCTTCGAAAAGCTGCCGCTTTCAGATACCTGTACAAAAGCCTCTAATTGTTTCAAGTTCATTAGTATGCTACCCTTTCACTTTCCGCTCCGACTTTCTTGGTAACTTTGATACTGTCCATATATTCCAAAATTGGTTTCGCACTCTTTCGGCTGGTCGCAAATATATCTCGTACCTGAGCAATAGTAATAACCGGATCTTCCGCTAATTTCTCCCGAATGATATTCTTTGCTTCTTCCATATATTCCGTCAGTGTATACATATCTTCTGCGATTTTTACTACTTTACCCTCGACCAGCAATACATTCAGGATATCATCAGCCATTGCTCTTGGAGTCTTTCCAAAGTCAATCTCTGAATATTTTGCAAAGTCATATTTCGCACTTTCAAATGTACCAAGCACGGTCTTTGCTATCTTGTTATACGTCTCATCTTTCTTTATTTCAAACTGAGGTGTGCACAAAAATTCTCCGACACGTTTCACATATCCCTCAGTTTCCAACAGCTCAATGACTTTATCAAACACATTCGGTTTCATTCCCTTAAAATGTGTCATCTGCACTTCCGCTTTCTTCATTCCATAACGATACGGATTCTCTTTTTCATAGGATTCCAGACTCTTCACAATCGCCTGTACTGCTCCACGTTTTGAATCCGCATGCCATGTAAATGTATCTTTTTTCATCGGGAATACATAAATCTGGCCATTCTCTTTTAATTCTTCTATATCCTGGTTTACCTCATCCATGGACAATGCCGTCAGCTTTGCAAGTTCTGCAGAAGTGATCATTGTGTCTCCATGTTCTTTTATATGAAGTTCAATTACATCTGCTGAAGAACCGGATTCTTTTCTCTTAAGTTCTTCAATCACATCTTGTTGAAAACGTCTCTTCACACCCGGATTTGGCTCAAGAATCACGCCTCCCCCAATCGTCTCCATCGGAGAATAAAAACGGACTACAAACTTATCGCCTCTGCGTACTGCGATTTCATCTTCCAGGCGAAGTTGAACATATCCACTCTCACCTGGTCCGATTTCTTCTTTATCAAGCAGTACTGCACGGCATAAAATTTCACTCGTTCCTGTAAACAGATGTAATCTCGTATGATTCGTCAATACCCGCATAGAGGAGTCCAGTATATTCATCTTCACATCCAGCAGATCTGTATTTTTCATACTTGCCGGCGGTGCCAGCACACAACCTCGCTGAATTTCTTTTTTCTTAACATTAGACAGATTAATTGCCACACGTTGTCCCGCATAACACTCTTTTTTATCCTGACCATGCACCTGAATGCTGCGAATCTTGCACTCTTTGCCAATCGGATACATTTCCAGAGTATCTTCTTTACGAATCGTACCAGACACAAGGGTTCCGGTAATGATCGTGCCAAACCCAGACAATGTAAATGCGCGGTCAATCGGAAGTCTCGGAATTGTATTCACATCTTTAGCTACAACTTCATCACTTGTCATATGCTCGATCACCTGAATCAGTTCTTCCAGTCCCTGACCGGTTGCAGCAGACACCTTACATACCGGTGCTTTTTCCAGAAATGTGCCTTTTAATTCTTCACGCACTTCCTCTTCCACCAGTTCCAGCCATTCTTCATCTACGATATCGCATTTATTCAGGACAATAATACTCTTTTCAATTCCCAGAAGATGTAAGATATCCATGTGTTCCCTTGTCTGCGGCATAATTCCTTCATCCGCCGCAATAACAAGAAGCACCAGATCCATTCCTACAACTCCGGCCACCATATTGTTGATAAATCTCTCATGTCCAGGAACATCGATAATTCCCGCACGGTCTCCACTTGGAAGATCAAAATATGTAAATCCAAGATCTATGGTGATTCCTCTCTTCTGTTCTTCTTCCCAGCGGTCTGTATTTCTTCCTGTAAGAGCTTTGATCAAAGTTGTCTTTCCATGATCGATATGTCCGGCTGTACCAATGATAATATTCTTCATCTGTCTCTATACTCCTAATTGTCTCTATAAAAGACTTGTTTCTTCTAATATATCCATCTCTTTTAACTGCTTTACAGCAAGTGTCATTGCATCTTTATCCAATGTTCTCACATCCAAAAGAATCGTATCATTTACCGTTCTTGGAATAATCGGAACAGGCAAATGTCTCATACGTTCTTCCAGTTCCGGAACACTGATCTTTTCCGGATGGATTGCAACTGCAGCACTTGGAATTCGTTCCAGCGGAAGAGATCCTCCGCCAATCTGAGATTCACAATCCACAACTTCATAAGCTGCAGGCAGCTTTGCTCTCTGAAGCATACGCTTAAATGTCTTTGCTTCTGCAACCGTCTCGTCATAAGACTTTGTAATCATCTTAAGTACCGGAATATTCTGGATCGCATTTTCCTCAGACAGGTATTCCTGAAGCACCAGTTCCAATGCTGTTGCTGTAAATTTGTCAATTCGAAGAGCACGGGTAAGCTGGTTCTTTTTCATCATATCGATATATTTTTTCTTACCGATAATAATTCCAGCCTGCGGACCCCCAAGCAGCTTATCGCCGCTGAAGCACACCACATCTGCTCCTTTTCTGATGGAATCCTGAACAGTAGGTTCATAAGTGATCCCATATTTGCTAAGATCGATCAGAACACCGCTTCCCAGATCTTCAATGACCGGAATATCATGTTCTTTCGCAATCGGAATCAATTCATCAATTCCTACTGTATCTGTAAATCCTACGATTCGATAATTACTTGTATGAACTTTCAGAAGCGCCTTTGTCTCTTCTGTAATTGCGCTCTCATAATCATCATAATGTGTCTTGTTAGTCGTTCCGACTTCTACCAGTGTTGCTCCACTTTGTTCCATAACATCCGGAACCCGGAATTTTCCACCGATTTCAACAAGCTCACCGCGGGATACAACGACTTCGCCTCCTTTTGCAAGGGAACTTAAAATAAGCATAACAGCTGCCGCGTTATTATTTACCGCCATTGCAGCCTCTGCACCTGTAATCTTACAGAGCAGTTTTTCAAAATGTGAATATCTCTCTCCGCGTCTTCCGGCTTCCAGATTGTATTCCAGATTAGAATATCCCGTTGCAATCTGAGCGATCCGATTCATGTGTTTCTGGCTGATCGGTGCTCGTCCAAGGTTCGTATGAAGAATCGTTCCTGTACCATTGATGACTGAACGCATATTCGGTGTATGCATGGCAGTTACTGTTCTTCGAACATTCATATTCAGATTCCCAATCTGTTCTTTTGCCTTTTCCTCATCCTCGCATGTTCCGATATATTTTCTAAGTGCATCCATCTCCAAATGAATCGATTCCACTACCGTATCCCGGCTGTATGTTTCAATCAGCCCCTGAATCTCCGGGTCTTCCAGCAATACATCCACTTTCGGAATGCTGCGGTATAACATATTCTTATTCATAACTTCTTTGTTCCCCTTCTTATTCTTTTGTTCGTCTGACTAATACAGACGAATCAGCTTATCGCTCTTCTCTGCCACTTTTCCAATAATAGAAACCTTAGTATCCATATGTGCCGCGCGAAAATCTGCAAGCATCTCCTGAAGATTCTCCGGTGCCACACTCATTAACAATCCACCTGATGTCTGTGGATCATACAGAAGATCCAGATAGAAATCTTCCACATGTCCAACCTCGACCTGATCGATAGAATATCCGCGGTTCTTGTATGCCCCCGCCGGAACAAGTCCCATCTTCGCATAGTCAATTGCGTCTGCAAAATATTCAATATCACGGACATTGATCTCGAAGGTTACTTCACTGGCAGATGCCATCTCTACACAGTGTCCTAAAAGTCCAAATCCTGTAATATCTGTACATGCAGATACGTCGAATTTCTCAACTACTTGTTTTCCAAGTTTATTCAATGACGCCATGACCGTCTCCGCTTCACGGATTGCGGAAGGTGATGCCATATCAGCTTTGATCGCTGTATTTACCACACCGCTTCCGATCTGTTTTGTCAATACAAGAATATCTCCCGGTCTGCATCCATAGTTCTTGAATATCTTGTCAGGATGTACAAAACCAGACACGCACAATCCATACTTCGGCTCATCGTCCTGTACAGAATGTCCGCCTACCAGCACTGCTCCTGCTTCTTTTACTTTATCTGCACCACCAGCCAGTATATCACCAAGGATTGCCGGATCCAGACAATTCGGGAATCCAACAATATTCAGTGCAACCGCCGGTTCCCCACCCATAGCCCATACATCACTCAATGAATTGGCTGCGGCGATTTGTCCGAACATATAAGGATCATCAACAATCGGAGTGAAAAAATCTACCGTTTGAATCATCGCGATATCGTCAGTGACTTTATAGATGGCTGCATCATCGGATGTCTCAATCCCTACTATTAACTTATCATCCTGAAATTTTGGCAGCTTACTCAGTACCTGAGCAAGGGTCTCCGGACCTATTTTGGCCGCTCACCCCGAAGTCTTGCTTAAGCTAGTCAACTTGACATTTGTTTTCATTTTTCTTAATTCCTCCTCAATGTTGAATAAATAATTATATATGAATAAAAGGAGCTTTCCATTCAGTCACAACAGAAGGCTCCTCTTTTCATCTCAATCCGGTAATTCCAGAGCTGTCCCCCAAGACAGCATCTGGCACGCCCTTCGCGTGCTCATCTTATGGTTTAATGATCTTAGTTGCTTTTGCCTGTGTCTCAACAATGCTGTACATATTAGTCACAGAACCTACTGCAAGCTTGTCTTTTAATCCATAGTAATCAAGACATGTTCCACATGTCATAATCTCTACTCCCTGTGCTTCCAGAGATTTCAGATCTTCTAATGAATCAGATCCTTCAGTTGTAAGTGTTGCTCCTCCATTATAGAAAAGCATAGTCTTTGGTAATTTATCAAGCTGAGTTACAGCAAAAATAAATCCTTTGATCAGGACTTTACCAAGTTCATCGTTACCTGTACCCATGCGGTCAGAGCTTATTACAACAACTGTATTGTCGTCCTCTGCATCATCCTCTGCTGCCGGTGCTCCTTCCATCTCGATCGTAACAACATATTCTTTCTCAGCTTTCTGCTCAGATGTAACTTTTCCTCCGGCACTTGTAGCCATCTTTGTCACATTCTGTACGGCAATCTCGTTATCAACTAATACTTCGATTGTCTCCGGTCCTGTAAGTGCATCCATTGCTTTTTTTGTCTTGATAACCGGAATCGGGCAGTTATCTCCCATTGCGTTAACTGTAATCATTGTATATTTCCACCTTTCTTTTATTTAAATATACCATTTCTTACGCACACTATAGATACATACTATCACTTCTAGCTGGAAAGGTAAATGGTATTTTTATACTATTTTGGACTTTTTTGTCGTTATTCTGGACTTCCAGGACACGATAGCCACCCTGAACATAATACGCTGGCTTCATCTGTCCCTTTTTGAACTCTGTCAGGAATTCATCCATCGTTCTGACCTCATTTGGAAAATATGTCGCACACACACCGACTTTTTCCGGCACATGACAGTCACTGGAACCAAGTGTAAAATATCCATACTGCCTTGCATATGCCGCTGCTTTCATACATGCTGCAAAAGATGTACTTCCATTGAGCACCTCCACACCATCCAGACCGCGCACCACAGCCAGATTCTCCTCCAGGCCACGGTTATTATTGCGGAATGGATGCGCTGCAAAACAAACGCCTCCCTGTGCTTTTACAAGATCTATAAAATCCTGTGCCGGGATTCGCTCTTTCGGGTAATCTTCAATTCCAAATGCGACAATGTCTCCCTGAAGAGAATAAAACTCAATCCCAACAAAAATCGGGAAGCCTGTCCTCGCTGTATATTCTGCGGCATAGTCCTTAAGCCCCATACTGTCATGATCCGTAATGCAAAGCGCTCCAAGCCCTTTCTCCTTACCGATCCGAACCATCTCTTCCAGCTTCAGGAAGCTGTCTGGTGAATATGTCATTTCGTGCATGTGTGTGTCAATAAACATAATTTCTCCCTCCTCTTTATATTATAAGAAGATTCTCGCACATCTTCAAATTGACTTTTATAATAGTTATCCGTTTATATAGAAAATATCTATAATTGAAAATGTGCTGTGCCTATGCTACACTTATGATACTGAGTTTTTGTGCAAAATAGCACTGTACTTCAGTCTGAACGGTAAAATCCGTAAAATGTCCAATGATTTTCTATATAAATTTTAAAGGAGTTTTATTATGTGGATTGCAGATAAATGGAAAGATTATGAAGTCATCGACTGCAGCGGCGGCGAGAAGCTGGAACGCTGGGGTGATTACACACTGGTACGCCCGGACCCGCAGGTCATCTGGGATACCCCAAAAAAAGAAAAAGGCTGGAAGCATATGAACGGTCACTACCACCGCAGCAAAAAAGGCGGCGGTGAATGGGAGTTTTTTGATTTACCAGAACAATGGCAAATTCACTATGGTGAGCTGACATTCAATTTAAAACCATTCAGTTTCAAACACACTGGACTTTTTCCGGAGCAGGCAACAAACTGGGACTGGTTTGGTGATAAGATCCGCAATGCCGGACGCCCGGTCAAAGTTCTGAACCTGTTTGCCTACACCGGCGGAGCTACACTTGCAGCAGCCGCTGCCGGCGCACATGTCACTCACGTGGACGCTTCCAAAGGTATGGTAGCCTGGGCGAAGGAGAATGCTGCATCATCCGGATTGTCCGATAAACCAATCCGCTGGCTTGTAGATGACTGTGTAAAATTTGTAGAACGAGAAATCCGCCGCGGCAATCATTACGATGCTATCATTATGGATCCGCCGTCTTACGGCCGCGGACCAAAAGGTGAGATTTGGAAGATCGAGGATGCCATTCATCCACTTATTAAGCTGTGTACTCAGATTCTTTCTGAGGATCCACTTTTCTTCCTGATCAACTCCTATACAACAGGGCTTGCTCCTGCCGTATTAACTTACATGCTCGGAACAGAGTTAAAATCCTTCCATGGACATGTAGACTCTCAGGAAATCGGTCTTCCGGTCACAAGCTCCGGACTGATCCTTCCATGTGGAGCTTCGGGACGCTGGGAAGCAGATCATTAATTATCTTAATACACTTAAGCTGTCTGAATTACCAATTCAGGAAATATATTAAAAAAGTATACAATTACATGAAAAGGCTGCAGAAATAGATGTAGATTAAAAACATTTATTTTCTGCAGTCTTTTATTATCATGACATCCTTATATTTTCTTGCAGAAAACATATCTCGGAAGTCCGCCGTATTTCAGGTCCTTGGTCACAATCTCATACCCGAGTTTTCGGAAATTATTCACACTGTACACATTTTCCGGATGAGCGGTCCCCATAAGCCAGTGATACCCTAAGAATTTCAAATGTTCTTCCGCTGTTTTCATCAGTTCTTTTTGCAGACCTCTTCCCCGGAATTCTTCATCTACCATCGCAATTTCCATATGCGCGACACGGGTAAGCTCTTCCTCGTTTAAATTCAGATATTTTCCCAGATTCTCCTCCCCAAGTTCTGATGTCCGGGCTATAAAAATTCCTGCCAGTTCGTATTCATGTCCTCCCACCGGAGCCTCTGCTTTTACTGCAAATCCTGCTGTCGCCACATAGCGAAGAATCTTCTCCTCTTTATCCATACTGAACCAGCTCTTATCCGGAATGCCCTCATAAATTCTCTGCATAAAATTATAAATTTCCGGTCCTTCCTGCTCCTGGGCCTGTTCAATACGGAACCAAGGACAATCATCATCGCCATTCATCAAATGACTCTCTACTTTCTTCAGATCCTTCCAGAAGAGCGTCTGCATTTCTCCGTTTTCTTTCTGAAAATCTCCTCTTTCCTCATATCTGCTGCGCCCAAATGTTCCCATTGCCCGTGCAACTCCATAATCTATAATTCCTGCCGCATAATGGATACCTCTGTCCCACATCACTTTTTCTGCTGCACGCATCATCTTATTAATCAATCGTACCGGTACCCCCTCCCCATTTCTTATATAAGTCATAGGATACCAGGAATAGATCAATGCAGCACTTTTTCTTTCTTCCTCGCTAAGTTCAAGTCCGGTTTCCGCAAGAATTTTGTCCACACCTTCCGTCTGGACAACAAACACTGCCACCATCTCGCCATAACGCATCGCTTTTACTGCAAATCCTTTGTCTGTCATATAAGAACGCATTTTTTCATCAGATTCCAGGCGAAAGACCTTGCACTTTTTATTCTTTGTCCTTTCAAATGTATCTCTGACAACTTCAAGTGCCTCCGGGATTTCCTCTTCTGTCACAAGTGATAGCTCGAGTGTCTGATCATTATATTCATATATTTCAATAATTTCATCTTCCATAATCGTATTTCCTTTCTTGTATAAAATCCACTTGAATTTATCATAATTATACACGTCTGCTTTCTTTTGTGCTATAATCCGTCGTAGAAAAGTTGTAACTAAATATATTTACGAATTCTGGAGGAAATAAAACTTATGAAATTAATGATTGCATCTGATATACATGGTTCTGCATATTATTGTGAGAAAATGATTGAAGCATACAAAAGGGAAAAAGCTGACAAACTATTATTATTAGGCGACCTTCTTTATCATGGACCAAGAAATGATCTGCCAAAAGACTACAACCCAAAGGCTGTTATTACTATGTTAAATGCTATGAAAGAGGATCTGTTATGTGTCCGCGGCAACTGCGACACCGAAGTAGACCAGATGGTACTGGAATTCCCAATTCTTGCCGATTACTGTTTTATTGAACTGGACGGTCATACTATTTTTGCAACTCACGGTCATCACCATAATCCTGCAAATCCGCCTATGTTAAAGAAGGGAGATATTCTCCTGAATGGACACACACACATTCCTGCAAATCAGGATATGGCTGATTTCATTTACATGAATCCAGGTTCTGTGTCTATTCCAAAAGAGAATTCCGCACACGGATATATGATCTATGACCAGGAATTCATCTGGAAAGATCTGGACGGAAATGTAATCGATATGATGTAAGTGTCAAAAAGTATAAATTGTGTTTGTGCTCGCACAAATAAGCAATTTATACTTTTTGACACGCTGAACACCGAGGACGAAATAAAATGGTGTGAATACACCATTTTATGGGAGTTCGAGGTGTTCAAGGATTGCGGGAATTGCATAGCAATGGAGCAATCCGATTACATCATTATTATCAACCGCTAAAAATTATACAAGGAGGATTTTCTATGTTCCGATTATGGGCAAAAGAATTTAAAGATAATAGAATGTTGCGGGATACTGTCATAGAAGTTGATAACGATGACACCCGCACACACAAGATTTTTCATGCGATTGACGAAGTCTGCCATGAATTTGATCTGAGCAATCCAATCTGGCTGGATTCCAATATTGATGAATTCAAAAGACATGCAAAGACAAGATTTCATCAGGATAACTTCGTAGATTCTATTGAATTTGACTATCTGGAAATTCATATAATAGAAGAATAAAAGACTTTGGGACAGGTGATTTTTTCACCTGTCCCCTTTTCACCTGTTCTTGCTTACTTTATTCACTGCGGATTGCCGCAAGCGGACTCAGTCTCATTGCCCGAAGCGCCGGGAAATATCCCGCCACCATTCCGACCAGCATCGCAAATCCAAGAGAAATAAGCACCAGCCATACCGGAATATAAGAAATATTTCCTTCTACTCCCAGTGCCGAGCTTTGTGCTGTTACCATATTGATTGCACCAGACATTGCAAAGCTCACCATATTTCCGACTATTCCACCGAGGAGTCCGATAAATGCTGCTTCAATCAGAAACATTTGCTTAATGTTTTTCAGACTGCAGCCAAGTACTTTGATGACTCCGATCTCTTTTGTTCTCTCATATATGGACATCATCATCGTATTTGCAATTCCGATTGCTGCAACAATCAGGGAAATGGCTCCGATTCCACCAAGTACTGCCTGGATCACTGCCATCTGCTTTTTCATGCTGTCCATATATTCAACATTTGTCTCTACATTATACCCCATCTCGCGGATCTGTTTTGCCACATCATTGACATTACTCATATCATCTACTTTGACCTGCGCTGAAGAATAATAGAATTCTTTGTAGGCTTTTCCAGACTTTGTAGACGGCTGCCCCGGAATCACTCTTCCTTTGAATTCCTTTTTCATAATCTGTTTTAATGTATCCAGATCACAGAATACATAGTAGGAATTCACATTATAATCGTCAACGCCTCCTGCCACAACGCCACTGGCAGTTACGATATGTTTCTTGGCTGACTGTGGAACATTAGATGTTCCCTTTCCGTCAGTTCCTGCATCAACCTGAAATCCCCCGGAGCTCTGACTGTTGTAATAAGCATCCTGATCCAGAATCATAAACATAGAATCCTTCATCAGATCAATGTCCGGAAGTTCTCCTGTCTCCCAATATCCTGATGAATTATTTCCTCTCTCACTGAAATTGGTCAGAACATTGTTACCATAAACCAGCTCCAGCTTTCCAGTCCCGGATTTTGGAAAAGTTCCTCCATCTGCCAGCTTGATATCTCTCATTCTCAAGCCTTCCGGTGTACTTGCGTACAGGGAAATATATCCTTCATATTTCCCTTTCAGACAAATTGCGGATGTTTCATAGATTGGTGCTGCTGCTTTTACATGTTCCAGCTCACCGAATTTTTTCACACAATTGTCATCAATATATTTGCTTGCCTCATCGGATTTATCGGATTTATCGGAGTTCGATGAATGCATCATCCCATCTCCGGCAGATTCGCTGCCCGTTACGTTTATAGTCGTAAGTCCCCCTGACTGCTCCATCTCATCATAGACTGATTTCTGAAGTCCAAGTCCAAGAGACACCATAACTACGATAGATGCTGTTCCGATGACGACTCCAAGCACCGTAAGAAATGTACGAAGCTTTCGTCTCTTAAGGTTGCTCGCGCTCATCCTCAGAAGATCTATCCAACTCATCCAGCAGCTCCTCCTCTTCATTTAACATCTGCTTTTTCTTCTTTTTCTTTACAAATACTACTGCTGTCACTGCACCGGCTATGATTGCAATCACTACTACGACTGGAACAACCGGAAATCCGCCACTGCCCGCCTCTACATCACCGTCTGTATTCATATGCATATCAGAGTCATCTACTGCCTCAGTGACTTCCAGCTCGAAATCCTTCGTAGTTTCAGATATATTTCCCGATTCATCTTCATAAGAAAGAGTCATGGTAATCTTAGAATTTCCATTCGTCACTTTTTCGCCTTTCAGCATGGCATCAATAGAACCGGTTGCACCAGCTTCCACATTTCCGATGAAAATCTCCTGTTTTTTGATTCCATTTCCTTCAAATCTGGCTTTTGCATTATACAGTTTAATTCTTCCCAGATTATAAAGACTGCACATAACATTTGCCTCGCCACCGACCTCAATGGTCTGAGGGCTGATTTCAAATTCGCTGAATTCGAACCTTGCATCCTGTTTTACCGGAATAGAGATCGATGAGGAAGACTCAATCTGAGTTGCCTGTGAACCTTCGTACTTCATGCTCAAATTAATGCTGTAAGGCTTCTGCAGAAGATTCGCTTTCGCATTCAATGTAATAGAAATATCTGCGGTACCGTCAGCTTTAATTCCATCAAGATAAATAGAATTCGAACCGGAAGTTGGCAGAAATGCCGGCGCACTCGTCTGCTCATCAGTACCTTCCGTCGGAGCTTCCAGCTCAAACAACATATTCTGGACTTTTGTTTTCTTCGATGTATTTTTCAAATGAATCGTCAGTGTAAAATCACTTCCTGCATGCACCTCTGCCGGATTAGTATCAAATCCTGTTACGATAACTCTCGGCACAGAGCCATCGGAACTACTTCCTCCACTGCCACTTCCGCCACCACTGTAGACTGCCGGCTCGTCATTGCCAACAGAAGCTGTCATAGCATCGCCACCATTTCCATTGTCACCTTGATTCTGGGAATTATCTGCCTGTGGCTTCTCTGTCGTGTTTACATACAATTTATGGGTTTCGATTGGCTCATCATTATCACCTTCATACACAGAAAATGGAATGGCATATCTGCGTGTTCCGGCATCGTCTCTCTGTACAAAATCAAAAGAAATTTCTATCTTATTTTTTCCGTCTTCTTTCGGCAGTGTACCAATTTTCTGCTCATATTTCTGATAATCTGTCTTGAATGGCCATGCATCTGCATTTTCGCCACCCATATCCGGAGATACAGATAAATTACTCCATTCCTGTCCTGTCTTATTGGTGATCACCAGTGTCCACTTCTGGGATTCTCCCGGTTTATATTGCAGTACTTTATTATCCTTGGACTCAATCGTCACCTTCGTGGTCACACGGTCAGTTTCTCCGGTTCCTTCTCCTGCCGCCTCTGCCTTCACCACCAGCCCCGGCAGGATCATTGCTACAATCAATAGCGCCGCTACAATGACCGCCATTACTCTCCTTGATTTTGTCATTTTCCTGTTCCTCCTTACTACTCCCATTCTTTCTATCTTTTTAAATATTCTGTATCTCCTGGATTCATATTTCCCGAAATCGCTTTATCTCTATCTTCTGTATGTTCAGTTCCTGACCGATGTTCTTCTATCTTTATAATCTTACCGTCACTGATATGGAACACTCTGTCTGCATAGGTCGCGAGATGATTATCGTGAGTTACCATAACTAATGTTTTCTTCTGCTCTCTTACTACCTGCTGCATCAGTTTCATGACCTCT
>ENA-OPCZ01000977-OPCZ01000977.1-human-gut-metagenome-genome-assembly--contig:-NODE-977-length-16170-cov-2.345703_pt1 | contig 16170 bp, 5 predicted proteins | sample MGYA00241566_ERZ501483 | MGnify/ENA primary metagenome ERZ501483 (study PRJEB25962, sample SAMEA1965191) | human gut metagenome | biome: human gut; feature: human-associated habitat; material: faeces... | reverse complement strand
TTCCGGATGCGGACTTTGTATACACGGGAACAGTAACCGCATTTACAGGAAGGACGGAAACCGGAGATTTTGCGCAGACCCGGATGGATGGGCTTCGGAGCTGCCGGCTTTCGTATCAGGAATGCCGGGACCGCTTCTTTCTACTGTCTCTTGAGGAGGCGTACCGGTACCGGGAGGAGATCTGGAACCCGGAAGGAAAGGGAAGTTCTTACAGCAGGGGATTCTGGCTCCGCACACCGGCTTATGAGACAGACGAGTATGGAAATTTTGTATACGGAAACAGGGAATATGTTGTAGATCTGGAAAACGGATGTCTCAGACAGGCGGATGTGTCGGATAGCGGGATCGGAATCTGTCCGGCGTTCTGTCTGCCGCAGGCATAGAGGGGAGAAAATATGAAAAAGAGCAGAAAAAACAGAGGAAGAAAGAGCCGGATGATGTTAGCGGGATTAGGAGTCTGCATGGCGCTTGGAACACCGGTAAAGGGAATGGCAGTTTTAAGAAGCGTGGAGACGGCGGAGGGGAAAATCGCGACTGCGTCGGATGCGTCCGGGAAGATCGCTGTATTCGCGGCGGACGATGAGATCTGGGGTGCGGATGTAGGTGATATGAGCTTCCTGAGTGGAAGATCCGGAGACGGAAGCAAAGAAAAACCTTACCAGCTCACGACAAAAGAGCATCTGATCGGACTTGCGGTTCTCGCGTCCATGGGAATGGAAATTGGAAGCGGGGAGGGAACGTACCCGGGTAATTATAGAGGTGCCTGGTTTGAACTGGGGAAAAATATCGATCTCGGCGGCATGAACTGGATCCCGATCGGTTTTTACCGAACCGGTGCGGATATGCGGGCGGGAAAAGTGAGTCCGTTTGAAGGTCATTTTGACGGAAATGGGAAGACTGTCTCGAATTTTCGCATGTACCAGCCGTCCTGGGACTTTGGAGGACTGTTCGGAATGGTGGAGAATGCGGAGATCACGGATCTTAAAGTAAAGCCGGGACATGTGATCACAGTGAAGGAAAATGGAGGAATTCTTGCGGGCCGGGCAAAGCATTCGGTGATCCGGAATGTGACGGTAAATGGGACACTGAGGACTACCGGCACCGTTGGCGGAGTGACCGCGGATGTTCTGGAAGATTCTGTGGTGGAAAACTGTGTTTCCGACCATGTGGCGATCGACGCGGGAAGCGGAAAGGAGATCTTCATTGGCGGAATTGCCGGGCGGGCCTCCGAGTCACTGATCGCGGATTGTGAAGTGAATACCGGGGACAGCCTGAGCGCCAGGATCCAGGGCGGTGGTTATGTTGGCGGAATTGCGGGCTTTCAGAATTCTGCAGATATCTTTAATTCGCATGTGATGGGGACCATCGGCGGAAGCGGTGCCCAGTCTATCGGCGGAATTACCGGAAAATATGCCTCCGGAAAGATCAAAGTGGCGAGATTTGAGGGAACGATCGCGTCCTCCGGACTCGGAAGTGCGGCGCGGGAGGGAACCTTCATCGGAACGCACGATACTGGGTTCCATTTCCGCTATGGTGCGGAGGCTGGCGCGGACGCAGCGTATCTGTTCGCAGACACGGAGGAAAAGATCGCGGCCGGAGTCTGTGGTTCCGGAGTTTCGGATGATAACCGGTTTTCATATGATGCCCATATCGGCTTCTGGAACAAGGGCGATAATTTCTACACATTAGTCCAGGGACAGAATGTAAAGAAAGAGGATGAGCTCTATTTCTACGAGGAACTCGAAAACGGAGTCCTCCATGTCGTGGATACGGAGGATGCGGCGAGACAGGGCCTGTATACTCCGGACCATTTCGCACCAAATTCCGTGGGACGGCCAGTGCGGGGATATCTGCTTTCGGTTCTCCAGGTGGATACGGCGGCAAATTCAGAGAATTTCTACGATGTCGCAGTTCTCACAGCAAAAGGTCCGTCCGCGTACAGTAAAGAATTTCATAAAGCTTACCGGGGTGCAGTGGTGGCCGGGGACACGGTGACAGTCCTCACAGCGCCCAGGAATACGGAGACGGAAAAATTCCAGATGGACGGTGTGCCGACTTATACGGACTCTCTGGGGCGAAGAAGGAAGACGAGCTATCAGACAGGCGGTTCCTACCAGTTTGTGATGCCGGAGCATGACACGGAAGTATCTGCTGTCTATAAGAAGGTGGCTGCAGGCGTGCGGGTGGAGCCTCAGGAATTTGCTTTCAGGGTCACAGAGGAGCGCACCGGCGACCGGATGAACCCGTCGATCACAACGGAAGTGCGGGACAGCGCGGGAAAACTTTTGGCGAGATATCTGAACGGAAAGCCGGAAGCAGGGACAAAGGTCCAGGATGTGAAGATCCAGGCGGTAGTCGATAAGAATAATGATGTCGCTGATGAGGCGGTGAGATGGAGCGTGGACGATGATGAACTGATCCTTTTAAAGAAAAATGATGATGAGGATGAGTCCGGATATACGAAAAAGAGCGCTTCGATCGAGCTGAATCTGAATGCCGGATTTTTTAAGGACATCGTCGGGAAGGCTGAGGCAGAGCAGGCAAAGAAACAGTACCGGTATCCGATCGAGGATACGATTTACGGAAACGGAATTCAGGGTGGACTTGCTGTCCTGACGGCAAAAACGAGACCTGTATCCAGTTTCGAGGAGAAGTCTGTGACGGCAAACTGCAGGATCCCGGTAACCTTCCAGATCAAAGACCGGACGAAGGTCGCGGCGGAAGGAGCATCTCTCAATAAGACGGCTTTAAATTTTACAGTCACCAGAAAACTGACCGGTGACCGGAAAAATCCGCAGGAGACACTCACAGTATCAGCACCGCAGATCCTTTCGGGGACCTTTGCACCGGATTATTTTGACAAAAAAGATATCAATTGGACAGTCGGTGATCATGCGATCATCCAGATGGATGCCGGTTTTGTGGAAGAAGGGATCGCGGACGGCGATTACCGGAACGCGAAGGTGAGCGCCAAAAAGGATACAAGATGGATCCTGGATCTCATGGAAGCAGATGACGCGGCTCATGCGGAACATATTTATGAAAAATGCACCGGATATGGGACCCGAAGCACGGATGTGATCATGGCAGCAAAGGATGCGCTTGGAAATATCCAGTCGGCAGCCTGCAGTGTGAAAGTGGACTTTGTGACGGATGACCAGACGGTGGTGATGCCTGAGGAGATCAGGGCGGATCAGGATACGCTGACCTTTGCGCTGACACTTACGAAAAGCGGATCAAGATACAACCCGGTACTTAGCTGGGAGGGCTCGGATGCTCAGAAGATCACGGCAGAACTTGTTCCCGAAGCGGCGCTCAAAGGGAATGGAGACGGAAATTTTGTACTTGAATGGAGATCTCGATCCGGAGCTGTGAAAGCGGAAAACGGAGTGATATCGGCAGATACAGGCGCATCCTGGATCACGGAGGCGATGAAGAAATACCCGTATACGGCGGAAACCACGGATGAGATCACGGTGAAGGCAGGAACTATTGAAAAAAAGATCCCGGTAAAATTGACGTTTAAACTTGTAGACCGGACATGGTCCGGAAGTTCCGGAGGACATTCTTCTGGCAGTGGAAGTACGGGAAGTGTATTGAAAAAGCTGCAGAATACAGGAGAACAGCCGAAAGGAAGTATTGCCGGTGAATGGAGAAAAGAAGCAGACGGAAGCTGGCGGTTTGTTTCCGGCGGAAAAACTTATGCCGGTGAATGGGCCTGGATCTACAATCCATACGCAAAAGAAGGTCAGGAAAAAACTTCCTGGTTTCATTTCGCAAGTGACGGCAGGATGCAGACCGGCTGGTTTCTCGACGAAAAGGATGGCAGCTGGTATTACCTCCGGAAGACGAGCGACGGAAACCAGGGAAAAATGCAGACCGGATGGCTGAAAGAGGGAGAAAAATGGTATTACCTTGGACCGACGGGACGAATGACAAAGGGATGGAACTGGATCGACGGAAAATGTTACTATATGGACCAGAAAAACGGACATATGCTGGCGGGCTGTATGACACCGGACGGATATACCGTGGATGATACAGGTGCATGGTGTGTTCACGGGGTTGTGCAGACATTTGGAAAGAAATAATGGCGGGGGATCAGGATGGAAAAGAAGAAAAGAAGGCGATGGATAGCCGGTTTTCTGGCGGTTATCATGACGATCATGGGAGTGGGGATTCCACTCCCGTTCCCGTCCGAGGCATCGGATATATGGCCGCAGAAATCGACGGCACCGTTCTACTGCCTCGATGGAGGAAAAGGATGGAAAAAAGTCGACCGGTATGACATGTATAAATTTGATACGATGCCGTCTCCCCTTACGGAGACGCAGGCGAAACGGCTATTCTGGGCGTATCCGGATAACTGGTCAGCGTTAAAGGACGCGGCAAAAAAATTTGATCCGGGCCTCTATGCGGAAATTGCCTCCACAACATCGAGTGCCAATATCGTAAAATATGTGAAAGACGATGCCGGAACAAAATTTGCCTGGGTGGCTGACAATCCGGAAATCGAAGATCGCGCGATCGCTGCAATGGAGCAGGCGTCATCGGTCGGACTGGCGGCGGGGAAAGAAGCACCGGACGCGATCCGGGGAGCGACTTCAGAAGATACGGCAGTGCCATTCCAGGTACTGCCTTTTTCCGACGGACCGGGGGCACTGGATACAGAATTTGTGCTCGGAAAGGAGTTTATCCGCGATATTGCAAAGATCGAACCTCAGAGTGTCTGGGACAATGGATCGACCGGGGGAAATGTGGGCTGGCTGGATGCCTCCCAGGATAAAAATATTGCAAAATCTGTGATGGGTACAAATCTGTATGAGGTGACCTGGAGCGGAGACGCGATCCGCATCCATAATAACGGCTCGGCGACTGCAAATGAAAATGCGGTCGGCAGCAGTATGACAGATGAAGAAAAATATAATAAGACTACGGTTCGTTATAAGATCACGATGAGAGGAAATTCCGGCTGGTACACGGAAGGCAGCTGGAATACGGAATATCTCCGGGAGTGGATGGATTTTAAGGTCTGCATCAACGCACCGGAACACCAGAGACTCTACAAAGCGGATATGAGGATCATTCCGTCGGATATGGTATTTTATCTTGTGATCAGCCAGGACGGAGGAGAAAAAGACGAAAGGCAGGAATACGGAGCAGAGACGCCGACACTGGAATTTCAGATCTATCGCCATAAAGAGACTTTTTCGGCGGATTATAATGTCAGACTCGTAAAACATGATGATGAGACGGGAATGCCGTTAAAGGGAAGCCAGTTCTATCTGTATGAAAGATTTGAGGATCAGGATAAGATCTCAAAGGCGGATGGAGAGGGAAAACTTGCGGAAAAAAATTTAAGTTTTCGTCCATGGAGAGACTTCCAGGTGTTTTCTGAAGGAACCACGAATGAAAAGGGTGAAATTACTTATCGCGATACCAGAAAGTATGCCTATGAAAAGACATATTGCGACGGACATGCCGCTCCATCCTGGGCAAATATGCCTGAAGAACAGGGAAAAGGTGATGGGAAAAGCGATGCCTATGAGGAGGCGGCAGAACAGACGCGGGACAATAACCGGGCGGCGGCAAAACAGTGGCTGGAGTTAGCAGAGGCCTGCGAGGCAGAGGCGGACGGCGGATGCCACTTCCACTGGCTTGCAGATGAGAGTGTCTATGACGAAGTGAAGGAGGTATTGGAGAGCGGAGAAGCAGACGGAAGAAGCCGGGAAGGCGCCGGGATGATGCGAAAGAACCGTGCCGCGTCTCAGGATGCATTTGAAGGATCCGGCTGTAAAGCAGATTGTGAAGAGACTTACCGGAAATTTATCGGACTGCGTTTTACTTATACCTGGAAAGAAATCCAGGCGAGAAGTGGGTATATACTCCATGATCTGCATCAGGATGATATTCCGGTGGAGATGATCATGACGGATTCTTCCGAGGCAGGAGCGAATGCGGAGAAGGTGTCCGGAAGCAGCCGCGAGATCGCGGAAAACATCTGGTATTCGGGAAATGGAAGTATGGGTGAGAACAGTGTTTCAGAAAGAAAAATACCGATGGTGAAAAGCACGATGGGAAATGTTCTGAGGAGAACTGCTTCCGACTCAGAAGCTGCGGCTATCAGGGCGACGGAGTCCAATGCGGAAAAGAAAAGTATTTTCCGGATGCTTTATGACTTGTTCCGGGGAAAAGATCAGGATGAGGAAGAGGAAAATGGAGGATCAGACAGTTGGGGTGAGTTTGAAGGTGTTGGAGATTTTGCGGATATCTTGGCAGATGCAGAGGAAGATGGGATCCGGCATCTGAATACCGGGGATCCCGGAAAATATTCGCATTGTAACGGAGCGGAAAACTGTGGGGATGCATGGCATGTCTATAACCACCGGACGGAAGGACGGATCCATATTACAAAAAAAGATCTGGACCTTTTCCGGGGAGAATCTGATAAGTATTCATCCTACGGGGATACAGAAGGGGACGGAACACTTCAGGGGGCTGTTTACGGTCTTTTCGCGGCGGAAAACATTATCCATCCGGACGCAGAAGTAGCGGGAAACGGGACCCTGACAAATACAGGGATCGTCTACAGGAAGAATGATCTTGTGGCTGCGGCATCGACAGATCAGGACGGAAATGCAGATTTCCTGTGTTATACCGTAAAACCGGGGATGGAATACGATTACGGGGAAGGGAAGATCAGCAAAAGAAATGATATTTCCTGGAACGGACCGGAAAATCTTTATCAGAAGAATAGAGAAAAGAACGGAAACTGCTGGATCGGACGTCCGCTGATCCTTGGAAAATATTATATAAAGGAGCTCTCAAGAAGCGAGGGATATGAACTTTCTGTAAATGGAATGGAGCAGCAGATTACAAACCGGGGAAGCGGATATGATGTGCCGGATTCTGTGACAGATGCCAATGGAACTGCGGTGGTTACGATGCCGGAGCTTGCGGCTGCGATGGAAGGCGATGATGGAAGCGGAAAAGGATACGATGAACTTGCATTTACGGTGAGTTCCTCGGGAACTGCCGGGGAAAACGGAGATGGAGGATATGAGATCCTCGCCTGCGGCTTCCCGGAAGGGACAAAGTTTTATCGTGTCGATACAGGAGAAGAGCTGGTCACAGGACCTCATGTGACGGGAACAGAGACCGTGATCGTGAAAGATGCGGCAGGAAGAACGATATGGAAGCAGGCGGAAAGCGATTCCAGTGACCTTCTCTATCAGCCGGAACGTAACGCAGCGGGAAAGATCACCGGGCAGGAACCGGTGATCCGAATGGAACCGCAGATTTTAAAGGTGGAGCAGATCCCGGAGAAAATACCGATGCGCCTTGAAAATCTGTCTGTCGATGAGGACGATGAACGTTTTCAGGCAAAACTGGAGGAATGTGATCTTTCAGACGAAACAGCAGACGCGTTTCTCTTTTTGAAAGCGCAGACGGAGGAAATCCTCGGAAAGAACGGATATGATGTCCCGGTTACTGCAGGAGGGATCCGTTCTATGGAAACTGCACCGATTTACAACCGGGGAGTGAAAAAAGGTCAGACAGATGTCTGGGGTATGACGACGGAACCAGGAGAAACAGCGAAAAAAACAGTATATGGGGCAGCAGTACAGGAAATCTCTGTCACATGCAAAAAGAATGACAGTATCCTGGATCTCATGCAGAATATTTTCACCTGGTATCAGGAACATCCCCAGTGGAATTTTGGTGGGATCGACATGATCAGAAGAGAAGGAGACCACTATCAGATCACCCTGTACGCCGGGGCATCCTCGATCGGGAATCGAAGATTTTTTACATCGAAAACGGAAAATGGAAGGAAAACGGTGGACTGCGTGTATGCCGTATACGAGGATCCGGTAAATCTTCGCTGGGTCTACCAGGAATATAAAAACAGTGGAAAGTATCGGTTTCAGGTGGACAGACAGTACATGCTCGGGAACGGCAGAGGCAGAAGATATTATCTTGACGCGACACTGACCCCGGTCATGATGCCGGGAACGGATGGAAAACTGACGGAGATCATGCATCAGGTCATGGTTTACCATAAAAAAGGGGAAGACGTGATCGATTACCTGTCTGGAGATCCGGCACATGGATACCGCGTTCCACTTACAAAGACGGAAGATAAGATCGAGATCACGACAGAAAAAGAAGTCGTGGAAAAAGACGTGGAACTTCCGGATGTGGTGAGAGAGGAAAAAAACGGTGTATACAGGATCCATATAAAGACCGCGGGGAAGGATTCTTTTGGAAAAGAATTCAATGATAAAAAGACGAGTCTTACTTTAAACTTTACTGCAAAACTTCCGGAAAAAAGCCATGTTCTGACGGAAAAAGAGATCCGGATGCTTGGAAATGCGAATGTCCGGGGATATCGGGCGGGAGACCGGATCGGCTATGCGGAATACCTTGTAAGGTTTTCTGGTGCAGCTCTTGCAGCGTCTGTTTCGAAGAACCGGGATCTTTCCGATACCTATATTATCGCAAAGCGGCTGATCTATCGCGGGCAGGATAAGATCAGCGAGGACGGGGATACGGGACTGACACCGGCAATTGTTCTTGAGCGGCCTGTGAAACAGAAAATACGCGTGGAAAAAAAGACGGACGACGGAGAAAATATCGGGAATTTCCGCTTTAAGATCTACCTGAAGTCCAATCTGGAACGAATTTTCTGTACAAAAGACGGAGAGATTTCCTGGGCAGATAAAAACGGAAATCCGGTGCAGATCGAAGAATACCGGGAACATTTTCCAGAGCTGGTGCAGAAGATCTATACGAGAAAGGAAATCCGACAGGTACTGGAGACGGTGGAGCGGAGGAAAGATTCTGACCAGGGTGAAGGAACGATTCACGAGTATAACTATGAAAAGTTCTTCGCGGCTATCCGGACGGCGGATACAGATCGCTGGAAGAGAAAGGGAAAACTGTGGAATACGTCATTTAAACCATTTGCGTCCAGCCTTATCAGCGGAAAGAAAAATGAGATCAATACTTCAGAATATGCGAAAGAAAACACAAAGCGCTCGGATGCGGTCCGGCAGTTCGCCATCGACTGGTATCTGAAAGAGGAGATGGAAAATCTGCAGTATAAGGAGAGCAAATATCCGGATGAGCAGTACGACCATGCCTTTTTTCTTGCGATCCAAAAGGCGGAGGAGTATCTGCAGCCATTTTTCCGATATGATCTTGGAAAGATCTACGCGATCGCATGGGACTGCGAGGAGGACGGTGGTTCTGACGGAGATCAGACAACTCTGACCGTTCAAAAGAAAAATGGGGAGACAAAGGAAGAGGCAGCTGCGGCAGTTTCTGAATATCTCCCATACGGAGAGTATGTGATCGCAGAGGAACAGCCATATGCACCTGAATTACTGGACTTTAAGAACAGGCATTATGAGATTGATGCGCCGAAGGAGATCTTCCTTCCGGAGGCAGCAGGACAGTCCGGGGATGATCAGAGAGAAAACTATATTTATAAGAGAGCGTATTCCCCATGGGATCTTGCGAAAAAGTACCTGATCCGCTTCAATGAGGAGTGGGACAAAAATCAGCAGCAGGAGCTGCGGGAGTATGTGATCAGTGCCCACAGCAATGACGGGGATTTTGAAGTTTATCCATATGGCCTCTCAGAAAAAGCAAAGACCGGCCATTATGAACCTTATGGAAACGGGAAGGTGGGGCGATATTATCACTATCGGTCAGACAGCGAATACGGAGCGAAAACGGATGGAAAGGAGACGATGACAGGGGTAAAAACAGCTCGTAACGGAGAATATGCGCCGATGCTGGTTCCATGGAGCATTGTAGATCCGAATGAGCAGAAAGATGACAAGAGCTGGACAGGATATGGAGAAAAATCATTTCTGGACCGGAAATATTATGCTGATGTGAGAATTGAAAAGCTTGATGCGGAAACAGGGGAACCGATCCTTTACGATGACGCAGTATTCGGGATCTACCGTGCAGAGAGAAATGAGGCAGAGAATGGTGATGGAGCTGTAACGTGTTACACGGCTGATACGATGATCCTGGGAAGCAGATATTTTCTGGAGGCGATGGGAGCGAAGGAGATCCGGCCGTTTGCGCGGAAAGCGACCGGAGCCGGAGAACTCTTTTACGGAACGGTTCCTGCGGGAACGCCGGTCTGTCATGAGGAAGATCTTGTAAGCTTTACGGACAGAGATGGACTGCAGACGGGAACGCTCCTGGCGATCCCAACAATCCAGGATATTGCGGAAAAGGGGATTCTTCAGGCAACAGGTTACGCGAAAACGCCAAATCCTCTTCCGGCAGGAGTCTATGTGCTGGCAGAGATAAAGGCGCCGTCTGGATATGTACGTTCAGGACCTGTGGTGGTGGAAATCTACAGTGACAGGATCCTGTATTCCGGTGGCTGGACGGAAGAGAAAACGGCAGCATCCGTTTATGGATATGAGCAGGATCCGAAGGGGATCCATCCGAAGAATGTCACGGATACAGCCAGAATCTACGCGGAAAATACCGCAACAATTCTGGAAGTTTCAAAAACAAAGACAATAGATACAACTCGTGGAATGAAGGTATCAGGCCGCGTGGAAGGTACGATCTCTGAACTTCGCGCACAGTATGGACTGGAGAATCTCGACCTTGCCTATGATCATGCAGGGATATACCAGGGATTTGGCTGGAAGAAAGGGACACTGGAGATACTGGAAGAGCGGAAACATGCCGGAGAGAGGGTGGAGCTCGTTTATGAGAACGGTGTCTTTCAGGGATACGGCTATGTGACAAAAAGGCTTGAAACGGCAGATCATGAGAACCCATATGTAACCGGAGCGAAACTTGCGCTTTATGACGCGATCCGGGTAGAAACGACCGGAGATTCCGAGGACTACGCATTTGAAGGTGTGGAGGTCACAAGGGACAGAAACGGAAATGTGACAGATATTGTCGTAAAGGAGGGATATGCAGGAGAAAAACAGGAATTCTCTCGTGAACCAGGATCGGAAAATGATACCCGGGGCGAAGGAATCTGGAAACTCAGGACCGTGAAGAGACCGGATACCCCGGTCCTGCTCTACGATCTCGGGAATCTTGATGTGATAACGAAAGGAAAAGATGGAACTCTTTACGGCTATGACCGGGAAGGGCGGCGGCAGAAGATCACCTTTGATACGAGATCGATCTACGCGCTGAAAAATGGAAAACCTGTATTTGAAGTATCTGGAGGCGATTTCTCAAAACTTGTATATGATCGGAAGTCGAAGGCGTTTACCTCGATGGATCCGGAGACTACGCTGTTTCATCTTGACTCATTCCTGTGCAGGGACGCGGAAACAGATCCCTATACGGGACTGGCATATGTGAGGAAGATGGAGATTGGAAGGTATGGAAGGGAACGACCGGTCTTTTACGTGTGGCCGGTGGTAAAAGAGATGGATTCATCGGGGAATCTGATCGGAAGACGGAAAATATTGACCGGAAGACCGGCAGAAATCGCAGAAGAAACTGAGAATGCCTATATTACTGGGACATGGAACCCGAAAACAGGCCGTTTCGAAAAAAAGATGGAACCAGTTCTCGATGAGTTTGGACTGGTAAAATATTATCCGGAAAGCGGCGCCGTGTACAAGAAAGGAGAATCGGTCTATGACCGGGATGGGGATTATGTGACATACCGGTATGAAGATCTTCTGGAAATGGAGAACCGTGCGGCATACCACTTGAACAGGAGAGAGGATCTTCTTGATGTAGGGGATCCGGAGGATGAGGCGGATGATGTACCTTTAAAACACAGAAAGGGAGAGGTATGGATCATTCCGAATGTATGGGTCAGCGGTGAGAAAACGATCCAGGACGGCAGCACGGATGAGGAGACGGATGGACAGCCGGATCTTTTAAGACGTGTGATCCCGGGAAGCTACATTCTTGAGGAACTGGAGGCGCCGGATGGGTATGTGCGTGCGCTTCCGGCAGCAGTGGAGGTGAATGGGACAAAAGAAATCCAGAGAGTCGTCCTGTCAGATGAGAAGACGAAGGTGGAGATTGCAAAGACAGACGGGACAGAAAGCTATGTTCAGAATATCGAAAACGGGACGGACAGCCAGAATAAAGAAAACGGGACGGAGATCCGCGGATCATACGGTCAGAAGTTTGTCAAAGGAGCAAAACTTGCGCTCTTTAAAGCGAAGCGTGTGAATTCTGCGGATCATGAGAAATACCCCAAAGGATACTACCTTGTGAAGGCAGAAGAGACGCCTGCTGTGTGGAGCTCAGAAGACCCGTTGGACAATCACAAAGTTCCGGTGACGGCGCTGTGGATTACGGATGGAAAACCAAAGTATTTTGAGGGAATTCCGGTGGGAAACTATATCCTGGAGGAGCTGGAGACTCCGCCCGGTTATCTTCCTGCTTCGATGGAGATCACAGTGGAAGAGACAAAAGAGCTGCAGAGCTTTGTCCTGAAGGATGACCATACAAAACTGGAGATCCTTAAGTTTGAGAGAAATACGTCCGGCGAGAAAGAAGCGCTGTCCTGGCCGGCGTCTCCCGAATTTGTTCTCTGTGAAGCGGATCTTGATGAAAACGGGGAGGTGAAGATGGAGAACGGTACTTATGGGTACCGGAAAGACCGGATTGCAGACAGTTGGAAGGCAGATGACCTGTCAGAGTACCTTCCGGCGGTCCCGGAGGCGTATGAAAAGATGTTTGGCGAGTATGGAAATGGATTTGAACAGTTTTCATGGAGAAAAGAAATCACGGGACGAGTGATCTCCGGAGAGGCCAGACTTCTGGAGAATAAAGAAACAGAGGATCAGGGGATCATCCTGCAGCTCTGGGAGCTATCGGATGGAAGCAGAATGCAGGTTTCTGTATCCGCAAATGGAAATCCGGAAAAATTAACGCAGAATGGTCAGCCGTCACCGGCATTTGAGTATCAGTTCCGTTACCGTTCCGGATTTTCCGGCAGCTTCCCGGAAGTGACCAGCTACGATACAAGAGGCGGTCTGCACCGGATCGACCGGCTTCCGGAAGGAAAATATGTGCTTCTGGAGAGTAAGGTTCCGGATGGATATCAGGGAGCAGATCCGATGCTGATCACAGTGGATCAGTCCGGAACCGTTATCCGTTATGAAGTGGAAAATAAACGGAAACCGGAGGAACGGGCAGCATTTGGGCGCATCAGGATCAGGAAGACGGATGCGGATGATAAAGATCTGCGGCTTTCCGGTGCCTGGTTTGAAGCTGTCTGTGTACAGACAGGGGAGAAAACTGTGTTTGCGACTGGTGAAGATGGGATCGCGTTATCGCCGGAACTTTCAATCGGATATCTGGATCATGGAGCCTGGATCATGTATGAATATACAGTTCGGGAGCTCATGCCGCCTCCGGGATACGGACGCTGTGAAGAAACCTTTTCGGTCGTGTTTGACAGGGAAAAAGAGGATCTGGTCCAGCTGTATAAACTTTCTGTCGAAAATAAAACGACAAGAGCCGGATTCAGTAAACTGGATCTCACGACAGGGGAAGAACTTCCGGGAGCTTCCCTGGAGTTAAAAACTTCTGATGGAAGGCTTGTTGATTCCTGGATATCCGGGAAGACTCCGCATCTTGTAGAAGGAAAGCTGACGGCAGGTGAGAACTATATTCTGACAGAAATATCCGCTCCTGACGGGTACGAGCTCGCGGAATCCATTTCCTTTACAGTGCCGGAGAACGGAAATTTCGTGAAGATCGAGATGACGGATCGAAGAAAGCCGCCGGAGGAACCGGAAACACCGACGGAGCCGGAACAGCCGACAGAACCCGATATCCCGACTTTTCCGGAAACACCGACGGAACCGGAAATGCCGGAGACGCCGGAAACACCAACGGAGCCGGAACGTCCGACGCCATCGGTTCCTGGTGAGAAGCCAAAGAAACCGGTGGAAGCGGAGTGGACAGAGCCTGAGACAGAACCGGAACCGGAACGGAAAAAAACATATGGGACGATCACGGTACGCTATGAACGGGAATTTTCAGGCAGCGGAAAGGGACACGTCCACCAAAAAGGCAGGACAGATCTCAGAACCCCGGAAACGGGAGATACGGGAAGACCAGAGCTTGCAGTAACCGGTCTGTTTGTCGGATTCCTTGGACTCTGGTATCTTCACATAAAAAAGGAGAGAGAAGAAAGGAACAATGAACATGAGGATGAAAAATGATGGAAGCCGGAAAATCCGGCTTCCGGTCAGAAAAATATTCGGATTTTTAGGAATGGAGGCAGTTCTCTTATGTGTATCTTTTTTCATGCCTGCATTCGCGGAAAAATTGCCGTCAGAGGAAAGAAAGCTGCAGGTGGAAGAAACTCTGTCCGGAGAAGAGACATCGCCTGCGGAGAAAAAAAGAGAAGAAAAAGAGACTCTGACGTATGAAAGCCCCATATTTACGGGTGGGGGAGAGGAATTTCTACCGGAAGAGACAAGGACCGAGGGCGAAAAAGAATACCGTCTGGTATCAACGCGAATCCGAAACGCAAAGAAAACAGGAGAAATGACGTATGCCCAGGTGACAATCCCATATGATCTGGAAGGAGATGATACAGTGCCGGAGACAGCGGATGATCCCCTGATCGATGAGGAGTCCGGCACAGAGTTTGAGCGGGAGCTTTCTCTTGTGGATGTGGAAGAAATATCGAGAGAATGGTCAGATACCTTTTCTTTTTCGGTCACGGTTTCCGGGTATGGAGCAGACTCATTTTATCTGGGAGATATGGAGATCCCCGGGAATGCGGATCTTGCTGACTACGGAGAAAAACTTCTGGATCTCGCCGGACTGTCCCGGGAGTATTACCGGGTAGACCGCGTGGAGTGGGACGGCGAACCTTATGAAGATGGGGAGGTGATATGCAGAAACGCAGCCGCAGTTGGAAGCAAACTGGTCCGAAACGTAAAAGCGAAGTACGGCGGGTCAGATCCGGACACCGGATCTGGAAGGAAAGCAGTATATTGGAATTTATGAGGAAGTTCTCCCGGAAACGGAAGATGAGACAGGGATCGAACCAGAGCCGGAGATCATGAGCCAGCCGGAAACGATCCCGGATACTTCCGAAGAAACTGTACAGGCAAGTCTCGCAGAGCGGATCATTGAATGGCTGGAGAGCCATATCACGACGATAACGGTGAGTTTTGTAAGTGTACTTTTACTGGCAGCGGGAATCTGGCTGTTTGTGAAAAGCGGAAAAAAGCCAGGGCGTCAGTCACCCTAGCTTTTCCTGCCAGTCTTTTTCCTTAAAACCGGTGAGAACAAAGGAGTCACCGATCACTAACGGACGTTTTACGAGCATGCCGTCAGTTGCCAGAAGGGCAATCTGTTCTTCCTCGCTCATAGTCGGGAGTTTATCTTTCAGTCCCATGGATTTATAGAGAAGTCCGCTGGTGTTAAAGAATTTTTTTAACGGAAGTCCGCTCATTTTGTACCATTCTGTCAGTTCTGCCACACTGGGATTATTTTCCTTGATATGGCGGCTGGTATAAGATACCTGGTGCTCATCGAGCCAGTGCTTTGCCTTTTGACAGGTGGAACACGGCGGATATTCGAGAAAAAGAATATTCATAGTGAAAAACACCTCCATGTGCTTAGTATAATGGATTTTTCCGGAGAATACAATGAAAAGGAGAAGATGTTGATCGGGCGGAAAGAAATATGGATATTCTGATCTTTCTTTCAGAGTTTATGGTACCGCTCACGGTATTTTATATCGTCGGTTCCGGAATCCTTGCAAAACGACCGGTGTTCGATGATTTTCTGGATGGCGCAAAGGAAGGAATGCACACTGTGGCGGATGTACTTCCGACTCTGATCGGACTGATGACAGCGGTGGGAGTTTTAAGAGCTTCGGGGATTCTTGAAGCAGTATCGGAACTTCTGAAGATTCCCGCCGCACTCTGCCATATCCCTGTTCCGGTAATCCCGATCATTCTGGTGAGGATCGTATCCAGCTCTGCAGCCGTTGGTCTGATCCTTGACATCTTTAAAGAATATGGGCCGGATTCTCTGGTCGGAAATATGGTTTCTATCATGATGGGGTGTACGGAGACAGTGTTTTATACCATGAGTGTGTATTTTATGTCTGCACATATCCGAAAGACACGTTGGACATTGCCTGGAGCTCTTGTTGCAACAGCGGCTGGG
>ENA-OPCZ01000961-OPCZ01000961.1-human-gut-metagenome-genome-assembly--contig:-NODE-961-length-16313-cov-3.361422_pt1 | contig 16313 bp, 13 predicted proteins | sample MGYA00241566_ERZ501483 | MGnify/ENA primary metagenome ERZ501483 (study PRJEB25962, sample SAMEA1965191) | human gut metagenome | biome: human gut; feature: human-associated habitat; material: faeces... | reverse complement strand
AGAAATCAACCTTTTATTCTTACGGCAGATACGTCAAAAACAATTGGCGCAAATCTGGATGAGCTTTTTGAACAAGCGAGAAAACGCCAAAGGCAAAATCCTGGAACGCAATATTTGGGAACGGTTTTGCAGCATCTTGTCGCTGCCAAACTTTGCTTGATTATGCCAGACAATTCATTTGAAATTCATGGTGCTTCTGTTGCAGACGGCCCTACGGATCGTAATGGCGATTTTGTTATCAATAATACGATTATTCATTGCACGACTATGCCGGGAGCACTGCTCATTGATATCCAGGCGGCAGCAGCGGCAGGCGGACTTTTTTACCCTCCTGATCCAGGGGAAAAAACAGCTTCCATCGGCGGTAATGTTATCACAAATGCCGGAGGTATGAAGGCAGTACGATATGGACTGACCAGAGATTTTGTCCGCTGTATCGAGGCAGTTATGCCGGATGGTTCCATCATGAATTTTTCATCCAACGTTGTGAAGAACACAACGGGATATGATGTAAAAGATCTTGTGATCGGCTCAGAGGGAACCTTATGTATCCTGACTCAGGTAACACTGAAGCTTCTTCCTGCACCGACCTGTACCTGCACCCTTGTAATGCCGTTCAGGAGCCTTGAGGAATGTGCAGACATGGTCCCGAAGGTTCTGGAGCTGCCGTTTGTGCCAACAGCTATCGAGTTTCTGGAAAGAGAACTGATCGATATCGTAGAACGTAATCTGAACAAAATGTTCCCGGTAAAACAGGGCGAAGCAGTTCTGATCGTTATGTATGATGCTTCCAGTAAACAGGAGCTGGACAGTGCAGTAGAGGCGGCAGCAGAAGCGGCCCTTGCAAACGGAGCTCTGGACTGCTGTATTGCAGGAACACCGGAACGTGCCGGAGCTGTATGGAGTGTCCGTGGCGGAATCCTGGAAGGTATGAAAGCAGATTCTGTAGCACAGGAAGAATGTGACGTAGTTGTTCCGCGAGCAAGGATCGCCGAGTATGTAAAAGCAGCCAAAAAGATCGCAAGTGCACATGGCATCCGTGTAGAGCCCTGCGGACACTGCGGAGACGGAAATATCCACACAGAGATGCTCCGTGGACCGGAAATGAGTGATCAGGAGTGGAAGGAAGCCACACATGCAAGCCTTGTAGAGCTGTATGCACTGTCCAAGGAACTGGGTGGACAGCTTTCCGGTGAGCATGGTATCGGAAACGGGCGTCTGGAATTTCTGGAAGAATTTGCGGGACCGAGAATGATCGCTCTTTATAAAGCCATCAAGCTGGCTTTCGATGACAAACTGATCCTGAATCCGGGAAAAGTCATCGAATATAATAAATAAAAACGGGGGAAAGAGAGATGAGTCAGAACAAATCATTACAAAGCAAAATGCCTCTGGCCATGGGACTTGCGTTCGTAGCATTTACCACACAGTTCGGAGGCGGATTCGCATCAGGAGCGCAGATATACCAGTATTTTATCAACTACGGTATCTGGTGCCTGATCCTGCCGGCAGTGACACAGGGATTATATGCACTGTTTTTCTGGTATGGCATGCGCTATGCTTACAAACATAAGACCTACGATTACAGAAGCTTTTCCGACAGTCTCTATGGAAAAACCAGGCCGGTTATGTCCAACCTGTATGAGATCTGTTATCTGATCATGATCGGAACAGCATCTGCAGCAGCCTTTGCAACAGGTGGTTCCACACTGCAGACTCTGTTCGGAATTCCATACTGGCTCTGCACACTGATCATTGCAGCATTTATCTTTGTGATCGCACTTTTCGGAACCAATGTTGTAAGAAAATGTGCTTCTACTTTAAGCGTGCTGATCATTATCGGCCTGGTACTTGTACTTGTTCCGAATATCATTGCACAGTGGGGCGATATCACAGCTTCCATCCATACTATGTCCTCAGGAGAAATGACAGTACTTTCTTCCGAGAGCGGAGCTTTTGGCCCGGCCCTTTATTCAGCAGTTCTCTACTTCTTCTTCCAGCTGGCATCTGTTTCTGTTATGTACCAGCACATGGAGGATGTAACGGACGAAAAACAGATCAACAAAGCAGCGATCTGGATGTTTGTATGCAACTTCTGCGCAATGGAGCTTTCCATCCTCGGACTTCTTGCCATTGCATATGTAGGTGAGCTTGCATCTGCATCTGTACCGATGCTTGTACTTGTTCAGAATGGCGTAGGTTCCGGTATCCTGACACCGGTCATTTCTTTGCTGATCATCCTTGGAGCGATCTCCACAGCAGTAAATATGATCTCCGGTATTGTGACCCGCTGCGTAAATGCAGTGGAGCGCCGTATGGACAGCCCGGCAAAAAAGGCGCAGGGACATCTTGGAAGAAACGCAGTTTTCACAGCAATCTTTACATTCCTGGCATTTGCCATCGCACAGTTCGGTTTGATGACAGTTGTTAAAAAGGGATATGCATACCTTGGATATGCGGCGTTTATTACATTGTTTGTACCGTTTGTTGTACATGCCGTTGCGACAAAGGGAAAAGAGATCTGAAGAATAAAAAGCTGAACAGAAAATCCCCCGTTGATCCGTATGGCAGGATCATCAGGGGATTTTGTCAAAGTTCACAAAAATATTATAAATATTTTATTAAATATTCCAGATAGACAACATATATTTTTTCTGATACTATTACGTACAGTTATTAAATAGTTACGAATCAGAAGGATTGTTACTGAAATATTTATTTATCGTCAGGCAAGACCTTATAGTAGTATAGGAATAGGTTTTCTATATACTGTAATGGTCTTTTTTTATTTGTTTGGCAGCGGGGGAACAGGACTATGGTTATCCATAAGATTTTGAATAATAATCTGATACTGTCCAGGGATGGACAGGGACATGAAGTTATTGTAAAGGGCTGCGGAATTGCCTTTCAGAAAAAGAAAGGACAGCAAGTGGAGGAGTCCAGGATCGAGAAGATCTTTACTGCGGAAAATGCCCAGATCAGCAAGGAGATACAGGGTTATCTGACTGCTATTCCGGAAAAATATCTGGATTTTGTGGAAGCTTTTGTAAATGATGTGAAGGAAAAAGAGGGGATGAAATTAAATGACAGTATTTATTTTTCCCTTAGCGACCATATCATGGGTGCGATCTCCAGACTTGAAAACGGGATCCGCCTTCAGAATATGCTGCTTCTGGATATCAAGCAGCTTTATCATAAGGAATATGAGATCGGCTTGGAATTACTGAAAAAGGTAAATGAGATGTTCGAGGTAGATCTTTCTGCAGATGAAGCAGGATTTTTTGCATTGCATTTTGTGAATGCGGAAGATGGCGGCAAGACGGACAGCTATCAGATTTCCATTATCGTACATCAGATCCTGGACATCGTGGAGAAGTATTATGACAATATGGAATTTCAGGAGGATAATCTGTATTATCAGCGGTTTCTCACGCATCTGAAATATTTTGCCCAGAGATTCCTTCATAAAGAGCTTCACTATGATGAGAATCAGGAGCTTTTCAAGATCATCAAGGAGCAGTACAGAGAAGCTTACGGCTGTGTAAAAATGATCTATCTTATGATGGAAGAGGAATATAAATACGCTATGACTGAGGACGAAATGCTGTATCTGACGATTCATATCCAGAAGATCACAGAAGACCATAAACGTCTGAAAAATCTGTGAAAAGAGATTGTTTTATAAATTAGGTGTTAATGGATTGTTACTGAAATACGTGCCATGTGCGTATCTTTTCAGGCAAGACCTTTAATATAAATTTCAATATTTATTATTAAAGGAGGTCCCCAAATGAAAAAGGACTATGCAAAAACTGCAGACACACTGATTGCAGCGCTGGGCGGAAAAGATAATATCACCCGTCTGTTCCACTGCATGACAAGGCTTCGTTTCTATGTGAAAGACAGATCGAAGATCAACGAGAAAGAGATCTTAAAGCTTTCTGAGATCTCCGGCGTTAACTGGCATGAAGATCAGTTCCAGGTTATCGCAGGAAACGAAGTAAACGCTGTTTACAAGGCATTGGAAGACAAAGGCGTTCCTACCGATGATGCACCGGCAGCGAACTCTGACAGCTCAAAGAGTGTTGTTTCAAAAGTTATCGATGCCATCACCGGATGTATGACCCCGATGATCCCTGCCTTGACTGCAGCCGGTATGATCAAAGTTGTACTTACCCTGCTGACAACTTTTCATCTGGTATCAGAAACAAGCAGTACCTACCAGGTGATCAGTTTTATCGGAGATGTTACTTTCTACTTCATGCCGTTCCTGATCGCAGCAAATGCTGCCAAGGTTTTCCGCGTGAACCAGTCACTGGCGCTGTTTATTGCCGGTGTTTACTTAAGCCCTACCTTTGTAACTATGGTAGCTGGTGATGCGGCCATCACACTGTTTGGTCTGCCGATCACAAAAGCAACTTATTCTTATTCCGTTATTCCGGTTATCCTGATGGTATGGATCACACATTATATTGAGATTCTGGTTGATAAGATCACACCGAAAATGGTAAAACTGATCCTGAACCCGACACTGGTAATTCTGATCAGTGCACCGATCGCCCTGATCGTAGTTGGACCGATCGGAACAATTATTGGTAACGGACTTGCGGTAGCCATCAACTTCCTGTCCGTAAAACTTGGTTTCATTATTGTAGGTATCCTTGCAGCAACCTTCCCGTTCATCGTTATGACCGGTATGCACCATGCGCTGACACCGATCGGACTGAATGCCATTGCAACCGGTGGTACCGATACACTGATCTTTGTATCTCAGGTATGCTCTAACCTTGCACAGTCCGGAGCTTCTCTTGCAGTAGCTGTAAGATCCAAGGACAGCAACATGAAACAGCTGGCAAGTGCAGCCGGTGTTTCCGCTCTTATGGGTATCACAGAGCCTGCTCTGTATGGTGTTACACTGAAACTGAAAAGACCGGTTGTAGCAGCTTCCATCGCAGCCGGAATCGGTGGTATCGTAGGAGGACTTCTTCAGGTTTCTCTTTACATTGCACAGAATTGTATCATGGCGATCCCGGCGTTTATCGGCGAGAAGGGATTAATCAATCTGATTTATGGAATCATTATGATCGTGGTATCTTTTGTAGCTGCTTTTGTTCTTACGCTTATCTTCGGATTTGAGGATGTAAAGGCTGAGACAGAGGATGAAGTACAGAACACAGATACAGAAAAACAGCCGGCACAGCAGAACGCTCCGCTTGTAGATAAGATCGAGCTTTGTGCACCGGTAGCAGGAACTGTAAAAGCACTTTCCGATGTTCCGGATAAAACTTTTGCTGATAAGGTTTTAGGTGACGGAGCAGCAATCGTTCCATCAGAAGGAAAGGTTTATGCACCGGCAGATGGTACGGTGGCAAATATCATGGACAGCAAACATGGAATCATGTTTGTGACAGAAAGTGGAGCAGAAATTCTGATCCACATCGGACTTGATACTGTAAATTTAAATGGTAAATATTTTAAATCCCATGTTTCTGATGGAGATAAGGTAAAAAAAGGAAAGCTTCTTGTGGAATTCGATATGGATGCCATTAAGAAAGAAGGATATGATCTGATCACACCGGTTGTTGTGACCAATATTTCTGATTATATCAAAGCAGTATGCATGGAAAAAGAAGATGCAGCTGTAAATGCAGGAGATAAATTCCTGACTATTGTATAAGAATAACAACGAAACATCAGGCGGAGATAACAGATCCGCCTGATGTTTGTAAAAAGGAGAAAACTAAAATATGAAAAATTATAACCGTATGCCGGAAAACTTTCTCTGGGGCGGAGCAACCGCTGCAAACCAGTATGAAGGCGGTTGGGATGAGGATGGCAGAGGCCCGTCCATTGCAGATATCCTGACAGGAGGAAGTGTGGATAAGGAACGTCGTCTTACACCGCCGGCACCGTTACCGGAAGAATTTTATCCCAATCACCAGGCGACTGATTTTTATCATCACTGGAAAGAGGATATTGCTCTTTTTGCAGAGATGGGATTTAAGGTATATCGTTTTTCTATTTCTTGGTCCAGAGTGTTCCCAAATGGAGATGAGGAAACTCCAAATGAGGAAGGCCTTAAGTTCTACGACAATGTGATCGACGAACTGAGAAAATATAACATTGAGCCGCTGATAACGATCTCTCATTATGAGAATCCCCTTCATCTTTCTCTGGAGTATGGCGGATGGAAAAATCGTAAGATGATCGATTTCTATCTTCGATTTGCAAAGGTTTTATTTGAGAGATATAAAGGTAAGGTAAAATACTGGCTGACTTTTAATGAGATCAATATGTTGACGCAGGACTTTGGTGCAGTATTCTGTGCAGGAATGTTGGACCCGAAGGATGTATGTGAGCAGAGCCGTTATCAGGCAATGCATCACCAGCTGGTAGCAAGTGCACTTGCAGTTTCCATGGCTCATGAGATCGATCCGGAGTTTATGCTTGGCTGTATGCTTGCTTATCACAATGGTTATCCATATACTTGCCATCCGGATGATATCTTATATGCACAGCAGTTTGGGCAGATCCACAATTCCATTGCCGGTGATGTTCATGTAAGAGGATATTATCCGGGATTTGCAGCGAGATACTTTGAGGAGCATGGAATCCAGCTGGAGGTTCTTCAGGAGGATAAAGAGATCCTCAAGAAGGGTACGGTGGACTTTTTCACCATCAGCTATTATTCCAGTAGCTGTGTCAGCGTGACAAAGGACGGAGAGAAAACGGCCGGAAATGGAAGTGACAATCTGAAAAATCCATATCTGAAAGCTTCCGACTGGGGCTGGCAGATCGATGCAACTGGTCTTCGCTATGTTCTGAACCAGATCTATGACCGCTATCAGATTCCGATCATGATCGTGGAAAATGGTCTTGGGGCCGTGGATCAGCTGACAGAGGATGGAAAGATTCACGATGATTACCGTATTGAATATATGCGCCGCCATATAGAGCAGATGAAGGAAGCAATCCATGACGGAGTAGATCTGATCGGCTACACCTGCTGGGGCTGTACAGATCTTGTCAGTGCCTCCACTGGAGAATTCAAGAAGCGTTATGGTCTTATCTATGTAAATAAAAATGATGACGGGACCGGAGACTTTTCCAGAATCCGCAAAGATTCTTTTTACTGGTACAAAAAAGTGATTGAATCCTGCGGGGAAGAGCTTTAACTGAATCAACTGCGAAGCAGTTATCTGGTGTAGAATTATGTAGCGAATGCGGTTGCTTTTATCCGGTTGACGACAAAATCCTGGAGTATGACAATGTACTCCGGGATTTTTTTGGGAAGGTTGACTTTTACACGGTAAAGTGTAATACTTATTGTAAGTGACGAATGTGAGGAGTGTTTTTTATGCCGGATGAAAAAGTACTGCAGGTGGCAATACTTATATGGGGATGTGCATTTTGCGCCATAGCAGCATTATGTATATTTCTGAGCAGTAATTATAACAGGGAAAAGCGGCGGTATCTTGTCCTGATGGAGAGTTTTGCTTCCCTGTTATTGCTGATGGATGCCCTGGGGCATATTTTCAGCGGATATCCCGGAGTTCCAGGCAGTGTGATGGTCCGTATTTCGAGTTTTCTCGTATTTCTTTTAAGTGACGTAGTCCTGGTGTGTTTTCATATTTATGTGTGTGTTTATCTGTTTTCGAAAAAAGAGCGGAGAACATTAAAAAGAGTAAAAGCCGGATATGTTATTGCTGCCGTGGAGGCTGCTTTTGTGGTGCTCTCACAGTTTACTCACTGGTATTATTACATAGATGGGGATAATTATTACCATCGGGCACCGTTATATATTATGTCAATCCTTCTTCCGGCAGCAGGTATGTTCATTGACCTTACACTTCTGCTCCAATACAGAAAGAAAGTCAGCCGGAAGCTCCTGTTCTCTATGCTGTCATGCATTGTACTTCTGGCAGTGGCGGCAGCTGTGCAGGCATTCTGGTATGGAATGTCGCTGATTGAGTTTTCTGTTGGTATTTCCATGATCATTATGTTTATCGTGACGATGACGGAGCTGAATCAGGAAATGTATCAGCTGATAAGCAGAGAGGGCAAGATAAAGGAAAGACTTGAGATCGCAACGATACTGAATAAATGTATTGCGGAGCTGATATCAGGAGAAGATGAAGATGCGGCGATCTCCAATCTGCTGCGTATTATCAGCGGGTATTTTGACGGAGATCGCAGTTATATTGTTCAGATCGATGAAAAGAGGAATGTCTGTACAAATACCTATGAGTATGCCATGAACGGAGTGACTGCTGAGAAGGATAATCTTCAGGAGGTTCCCATGGAAATGCTGGATATCTGGATGGACAGCTTTCGGAAAAATGGCCTGTATTATATTCCGGATATTGAGGAGGAGCAGGGGCAACCGTATTATGAGACTCTGAAGATGCAGGACATTACCAGGCTGCTGGCCGTTCCTTTAAACAGTGACGGAAAGATCATAGGATTTCTCGGGGTAGATAATCCGAGGCTGCATTATGAGGATCATACGCTGCTGTCGTCCATACAGTACTTTTTAACGGACAGCCTGAAAGCCAAGGAGCGAAAGGCGCGTCTGCAGTACATGAGCTATCGTGATATGCTGACGACCTTGTATAACAGGAACAGGTATATTCAGGTTCTGGAAGGCATGCAGGCAAAAACAGTGATAAAAACAGGAGTAGCATATATTGATATCAATGGTCTGAAACGGGTGAATGATCTTTACGGACATGAGGCTGGAGACAGGCTGATCATAAATACAGCGCGTTCCATGCTTGCGATTCTGCCGGAAAATGCTTACCGGGTAGGTGGCGATGAATTTGTACTCATCTGTTTTGACATGGATGAGAAGGTTTTCCGGAGTAAGGTCCGGGATATCTGTGACAGCATTGCTGCCAAAAGGATCAGTGTTTCTGTTGGCGTTGTCTGGGAGGAAAGCTCTTCGGAGCTTGAGACAATGCTGAGAAGAGCGGATGATCTTATGTATGCGGAAAAAAAGAAATATTATGAAAAGCATGGAACGATGTGAAGGTATGCAGCAGAGTGTAAGGGGAGGTCAGAGTTACTGCAGTTGATTGATCGTCAGATGTAAGGCTATCGGCCGTCGGAAATTACGTATTGGTTTTGAATGAATTAAATGGAGTTCCCTGTTTTGTGATGACCGAAAAGCAGGGAACTTCATTTATAAAAAGGTTTTATTTCAAAAAATATTTTCTATTATTATTAGGCCCATTGTATGATACATCAGGCATTTCATTTAATATAGCCCTGGTTCGTGGGGGACTTAATTTTATATAAGAAGCGATGGCACTTGTTTTTGAAGGACCGTTTTTGGACAGATATTTTTTAATTTTGTTCATATGTTGAAGGGTTTTATCGCTTGTTTTATCGCTTGTTTTATCGCTTGTTTTAATCGCTTGTTTTTTACCACTTGTTTTTGTACGGCGTTTTTTCTTAAAAGTAAGAATTAAAATAGTGCGATCTGGATCAAATTCTTCTTCAATGACTGGTTCAGACCAACCTTGATCTGCCCAGGTATTAAAAATATTTGGAACACCACTTCCGGCACGTTCACCAATATTGATGAGATTAAACATTTTCATCAACATTTTATTTCGTGGATCTGATATTCCACCTTTACGCATCTGCTGTTTACCAGTTCGGGAATAACCAGGATTTTCGAATGTTATTTTTTCAGTATCTTTTCTGATAACAATACCACGTACACCATAAAAATCAGCATTTATTAAACAATTAGCCAGTGCTTCTCTGAGTGCTTCGTGAACAGGTGTATCGTCAATACGATTTCCATCGACAGTTTTAAAAGGGATTTTTATATCTGTAACAAGTTTGTTATAGACTCTGAAATAAAAATCACAAATATTGCCAGACCATTCTCCGGAACTAGATTGTAAGCGGTCTGTCCAGCGGATAGAAGGATCGAGTATTTCCTGATAATCTAGAAAATATTCAGGAAAATGACGAACAATATTATATTCATCTCCAAACATAAGCATTCCGGCAGCTGTTGGATGCAATTTCTTATCAATATTGGAAATAGCGGCAGCTCCTATGCTGCGAAGATATTCAGAATCATCCAGACGACCAAAAGGATGTGCGGGTTTTAAGGCTCTGTGTCGGTTTCTGTATCCATGTATTGTTTCATAATCCAGATCAGTCATAGGAACGTCATCAAGAACATTCATATCTATAGTGTTATCGGTTTGGCCTCGGATCATTGTTTTAACCTGTAGTCTGGTACAGTGATAATCTCCTTCATGATTTCTGCGAAAAGTTCCGTTAAAAATATCACCATTAATATAAACTGGTTTGTGTTCGCGAGGAGCTATTGGAACATAAATTACAATGATTATATCATCATTAAGTTTAAAGGTTTCTACATCATTGTCGGTGAGAAGGTTTACACTTACTTTTTTTCGATTGTTTATAGTATCCCAGAATTCTTTTAATAATTTTCCTTGATTTTCTGTTTTTAATCCCGTAGTTCTCCAGCTTCCATCTTTATTTTCAGCAACTCCCAGGATAATTACTCCGCCATAGCAGTTGGCAAATGCAGAGTATGTATCCCATAAAGAGGATGGTAATCCACCATTGGATTTTTTTACTTCACGGCGATTGTCTTCTTTGTATAAATCAAATTTAGTAATATCAAAGGCATTGGACATTGTAATCACCTCATAAAAAATATATTATGATTTTGCTTGTTATATATTATTATCTTTATATAATTGGATTAATCGTATCAAAGCAAAAAAGAAAAATCAATTAAAAGACTGAAAATTTTCTGTAACGTTTTCGAAACCAGGGGCGTCTTATAAGTGAGAAGGGAGGAAAGAGAAAAACCGATGAACATAGAGGAACTTTACCGGACATATTTTGACATTGTATATCGGTATATCCGTTCTATCTCACAGGATGGATCGCTGGCTGAGGAAGTGACACAGGAGACATTTTTTAAAGCTCTGGAAAAGATAGATCAGTTCCGGGGTGACTGTGATGTGCGTGTGTGGCTCTGCCAGATCGCAAAGAATACGTTGTACGATCATCTGAAAAAACAGAAGAAGCAACTTCTCGGGGATGAGAAGCTGGAAAAAGCAGAAAGTGATGGCAGAGAGCTTCTGGAGGAAAAGCTGGCGCAGCGGAGCCAGGCTATGGAGATCCACAAAGTTCTGCATAGACTTTCGGAACCGTACAAAGAAGTTTTTTCCCTGCGGACCTTCGGAGAGCTGACCTTCCGTGAGATCGGAATGCTTTTTGGAAAAAGTGAAAACTGGGCGCGGGTGACTTATTACCGTGCAAGAGTAAAGATAAGAGAGGAGCTGGAATATGAAGATCACATGTGATGTAATACAGGATCTGATGCCATCTTATATAGATGGGATTTTAAGCGAAGACAGCAAGGTACTGGTGGAAGAACATATAGGAACCTGTCAGGAATGCAGAAAAATGTATGAGATTATGAAAGAGGAGCAGGGAAAAGAGCAGGACCGGATAAGATCATCTGTAGCCTCCATAACAGGAGGTGGAGTTGGTAGGACGGAAAATACTGAAAGTAATGCAAATACCGGAAGCATATCCGCACTGAAAAAAATCAGGAAAAAACTCCTGGTACGCAGAGTTCTGACAGCAGCAGTGGCAGTTATCCTGACACTCATCGCTGCGGCAGCAGGCTACGACCACTGGTATTTCAACGAAAAATACATGACCCTGGAAAATAGCGGAATGTACGTAAAAAATAACAGTTTGTATTCTTCCAATAATCTCATCAATCGAATGAAAGTACAGTACACAGAAGATGGAAAAACAGAGTTCGTCTACGCCATTGACGCGCCATATGCAGGAACTCTGGAACTAAAAGGCGATGACATGCTGCTTCAGGATTTTTCCAAAAAGACAGGGGAAGTATCACCGGAAGATGACAGCATCCCGGAAACGGTAACAGAGGTTTATTATATGAGTGCGGAGGCCAGAAAGAAGAGCCTGGAATTAACAGAGCTGGAAGCAAAGGGAGATCTGGATGCAGCGGAGAAAATTGTGGATGAGATGAAACAGGAATCGAAGCTGATATGGTCGGAACAAGAGGATAGAAATACCGCATCGTCTATGTTAAAATAAAACCTGGACAGTACAGTGAAAAAGTTCTATAAAAATTCTGTGCTGTAGGCAAAAAAACAGACAGCAGTGAATTTACGTATTTACTGCCGAAGAACAGGGGGACATAAGATGTTATTTGTATGCTATCCAAAATGCAGTACCTGCAAAAAAGCTCAGAAATGGCTGGATGAGAGTGGCGCAGAATATACGTTGCGTGATATTAAGACGGACAATCCAACTGCTGAGGAACTGAAAGCCTGGTGGGAAAAAAGCGGTCTTCCGCTGAAGCGTTTCTTCAATACCAGTGGAAATATTTATAAAGAGATGAAACTGAAAGATAAACTTCCGGAGATGAGTGAGGAAGAGCAGCTTGCGCTTCTTGCAACAGACGGGATGCTTGTGAAACGACCAATCCTTGTTGGAGAAGATAAGGTGCTGGTGGGCGCTAAAGAAAAAGAATGGGAAGAGTATCTGAAATCATGAAAAAGAAACTGAATTATGCGGATATCGTTAAGGAAACCGTGATCCTCACCGTAGCAGTGGCGATCATCGCAGCAGCGGTATATTTTTTTCTGGTGCCAAGCCATACGTCGGTCAGCAGTATTTCCGGTCTTGGAATCGTGCTTTCCAACTTTGTGCCGCTGCAGCTGTCGGCTATTACCATGATCCTGAATGTGGTATTGCTGATCATTGGATTTTTTACCTGTGGAAGAGAGTTTGGAGTTAAGACGGTTTATACCAGTGTAATGCTGCCGTTGTTTCTGGGATTGTTTGAGATCATTTTTCCAAATTTCGGTTCCATGACAGATAGCCAGGAACTGGATGTTCTGTGTTATGTTCTGGTAGTGAGTGTGGGACTTAGCATTCTTTTTAACAGGAATGCATCCTCAGGTGGACTGGATATCGTAGCGAAGATCATGAATAAGTATCTCCACATGGAACTTGGAAAAGCCATGTCTCTTTCAGGTATGTGCGTGGCACTTTCCGCGGCGCTTGTGTATGATAAAAAGACGGTAGTCTTAAGTATTCTGGGAACGTATTTTAACGGAATCGTTCTGGATCATTTTATTTTTGATCATAACATCAAGCGGCGCGTCTGCATTATCACGAAGAAGGAAGAAGAACTGCGCCAGTTCATCATTCACGATCTGCACAGCGGTGCAACGATCTACGAAGCCATCGGTGCCTACAATATGGAAAAACGCCGTGAGATCATCACCATCGTAGATAAAGGTGAATATCAGAAGCTGATGAAGTTTATAAACCAGGAGGACCCGAAAGCGTTTATTACGGTTTATAATGTATCGAATATGCGGTATCAGCCGAAGAAATAAGAATATTTTGCTGGAATAAAAAACTCCCGGGACAAAACTCCCGGGAATTTTTTTGCCATATTTTACAGGAAAATATATTTCAGGACAAACAGCACTGCCAGTACATACATCAGAGCGCTGATCTTCTTTTCTTTTGCCTTACCTGTGATCAGGTTGATGGCTACGTATGTGATAACTCCCATGGAGATACCTTCGGAAATGCTGTAGAAGAACGGCATTGCGATGATACATACATAGCATGGGATCGCCTCGGACATATCACTGAAATCAATGCTAATAACATTGCTGAGCATGTACAATCCGACGATCACCAGAGCCGGAGCTGTGGCAAAGGACGGGATCGCCAGGAAGATTGGAGACAGGAACAGGGACAGGCCAAATAAGATGGCAGTTGTCACTGCGGTAAGTCCGGTTCTTCCGCCTTCGGATACACCGGAAGCACTTTCTACGAAAGTAGTTGTTGTGGATGTACCGAGAACAGCACCTGCAGTTGTTGCAACAGCGTCTGCAAGAAGGGCACCCTTGATGTGAGGGAGCTTGCCATTCTCATCCAGCATACCGGCCTTGGAGGATACACCAACGAGAGTTCCGAGAGTATCAAAAAGATCTACAAATAAAAATGCAAACAGGATAACAAGGAAATCTAGTGAGAAAACTCCGTCAAATTGCAGCTTCGCAAAGATCGGAGCAAGGCTCGGGATGGAGAGTCCGTTGCTGAAATCCGGGAGCAGACTGTAGAAGCCAATCTCCGGGTTCGGAACATAAAGTCCGGCGAACTGACAGATGATTCCAAGTCCCCATGTGATCAGGATACCCCAGAGGATGTTTCCCTTTACATTCTTAACAACCAGGATTCCGGTTACGATGATACCGATCAGAGCCAGGATAACGGTGATCCCAACGTTGTTGAAGGAAGCCTCCACACCCTTAGCTGCGTTGTAGCCATCTACAGAGAAAAGCTGCAGCAGAGTGGAGCCGCCGATTACGATATTGGCATTCTGTAATCCTACAAATGCGATGAAAAGACCGATACCAACGCTGACTGCGGATTTCAGGTTCAGAGGGATCGCATTGAAGATCGCTTCACGTACATTGGTAAGTGAAAGAACGATAAATACGATACCTTCTGCAAAAACTGCAGTCAGTGCATACTCCCAGCTGTAGCCCATACCGATAACAACTGTATAGGCAAAGTATGCGTTCAGCCCCATTCCGGGTGCCAGTGCGAACGGGTAGTTGGCGAAGATCGCCATCAGCAGCGTTCCAAGGAAGGCTGCCAGTGCGGTAGCTGTGAATACAGCTCCGGAATCCATGCCGGTTGCGGACAGGATATTCGGGTTAACTGCCAGAATATACGCCATTGTCATGAAGGTGGTGATACCTGCCAGAACCTCTGTTTTGGCGTCCGTTTTGTTTGCGGACAGCTTGAAGATTTTTTCTAACATATTTCTTTCCCTTTCTTAAATATGTTTTTGGACAACATGTCTATTTTATCATATAAAAAATTTGTGTGCAATCGTTAATGCTTAACAGATATTGTTATGTAAGGTAATTTTTTGCAAAATACTTTTACAAGCGGGTGATTTGTGTGTAAAATACAGAAAAGAGAGTATTCGATTTACAGACGGGTTTATTTTGTGATGAAGGGAGAGTAGATAATGTCTGAGAAAAAACTTCGGAATATTACAGATGTGATCTGTTTTCTGATGATCCTAGTGTACGTGATGTATCTTGTAGCCACCTGGGGAAATCTGCCGGAGAGGGTGCCGATCCATTTTAATGCTCATGGGATCCCGGACCGGTATGGGAAGAAGGGCAGCCTTCTTTTGGAGCCGATTTTGGGTCTGCTGATCCTGGCACTTCTGATGTTCTGCCAGAGATTTCCACAGTGGTGGAACTATCCAGTTGAGGTGACAGAGGAAAACAGAGAGCATATCTTTGAGATCGCGTCAAAAATGATGTCTGTGATCAAGCTGTTATCCATTGGAGTATGTCTTTATGCCGGGATCAGCGGGAATCTGGGAACGGCACCTATGTGGCCGGTGTGGATACTGATCGCAGGGATTTTCGTAACCTTGCTCCGGGGAATCCGGGGGATATATAAGGCTGGTAAAGAAACTGGCATGGATGAGGATGATAAATCGTGAAGCGGTTGCGTTTGTGATCATGCAGAAGAGTGGAAGGGAAATGTTCGATTTATTGTACTGAATATGGATGGAACCAGCGAAAGCGGATCGCGAATATCCGCTTGGTGAAATTATAATAAAAACAGGAAAGGAATCTCAGGAGCATATGGCAGATACAAGAACAGATGAGCTTTACAGAGCACTTCAGGATAAGGGCTATCCCGATGAGCTGTGCCGGGAGATCGCCTATAAGCATATGAATACCGATTACACAGCTACACGGATGCTGGGGTATTTATACAGGGTGACAAGTCCCAGAGTGGAGGATGTGATCGATGAGATGCTGGCGATCTTAAGTGACAGGGAAGCCATCGTCCGGAAGAAAGAGCTGGAGCACGCCCAGGCTACGATCAACAGCGTGTATCGGGAGGGTTTGTAACGGAAATCCCGGAGCTGTGCCAGTGCTGGCAGATCAGAAGCACTGCAGCAGTTCCGGGATTTTATGATTTGATTCTTGAATAAGAGGCAGCCAGGATAAAATTACTGCACTTAATATAACGAGATCACTGACTGCCGATCCACGATTTCAACATCCAGGGCAGACTGGCAGGAGGAGCTGACAGAGCCGGTGCGGATCTTTTCCAGGAGAAGACTGGTGGCAAGGAGTGCTTTCTGGGGGATGTTCTGGGAGACGGAGGTCAGCTTGGGCAGAGTGTACTGGCACAGTGTCAGGTTATCA
>ENA-OPCZ01000960-OPCZ01000960.1-human-gut-metagenome-genome-assembly--contig:-NODE-960-length-16315-cov-9.194895_pt1 | contig 16315 bp, 17 predicted proteins | sample MGYA00241566_ERZ501483 | MGnify/ENA primary metagenome ERZ501483 (study PRJEB25962, sample SAMEA1965191) | human gut metagenome | biome: human gut; feature: human-associated habitat; material: faeces... | reverse complement strand
GACTTTGCCGTGAGTTGGGCGTGCTGCCGGAGGAATTGGTGATGGTGGGCAACAGCTTCAAGAGCGACATTGCGCCCGCCCTGAAGATAGGAGCCTCCGCCATCCACATCCCGTTCCACACCATTTGGGCGCACGAAAAAACGGAGGAGTTCAATCATGAACGCCTCCGTCGCATCTCCCATTTTGAGGAAATCTTGGAGATATTGTAATCTACATGCAGCTGGTTACTCCCAAGGTAGTGGCAATCGCTGTTAAGATGGAGATGGCGATCTGCAAGATGGTTTTCCAAGTTTCTTTCTTCATAATTGTAGTTTTTTTAGTGGTTAATAATAGTTTTTAGTGGAAAGGAAGCCCCTGCTAGGGGGCTATCCTTTAGTACTCCTTGACGTTGTCCGATTCGCTACCGCTAGAGCTGCCGCCACCCTGTCCGGTGTTGTCACCGCTAGGCTTTCCGCCGTTGTCACCGCTAGGAGTATCACCGCCGTCACCTTCCTCGGTCACTTCACTGCCAAGGGCAGTAATCTTACACATCTTGCGAAGCTCGGTGTTGCTCCAGTTCTTGGTGTTGCGCACGATGAGGTGTACGCCAGTGATGCTGGAAGCGTTCACCTTCTCGGCGTTGTCCTCACCACGAGAGGTCATGCCGATGGAGAAGAGACCCAGGTCGGCGAAGCGTACGCTCTTGCCATCGAGGATGAGTTCCTGGAGGCAGTCGAGGGTGTCCATCAGAACACCATGTACGGTGCCACGAGAGTAAGGCGAGTTGTGCTCTGAGATGTGGGTTACGAAGTCCTCGAACTCCATGGTTCGGTCTTGCACTGCGGTGGCATAAAATTTCTTCTTGCCAGCATCCTTGCCTACCTGAGGAGTGCGGCTTACCTTACGGTACTTCAATGTTCCTTTCTTTTCCATAACATATTAGTCTTTAAAGGGTTAGTGAAATAATTGTTTCTTCCTTGATTACGGTTGCAAAGGTACGACATTTTTTCCGTACCACCAAATTTCAGCGTGTGATAAGGGTCGATTTTCAGCAAGTGGGCTTTTTCTAAATCTTAAATCATATTTTTCTTGCACGCTACCCCATAGTTTTAGTCCTCGCAAGTCATAGTCTCATAGAAGCCCATCTTTGTTTTTACATCCCCCATCTAAACTTATTCAGAGGTATGATGTACCGATTTAGGGTAAAGAAGCGATGACAATGACAATTACAGTTCGATTTTCCGAGCCTATCCCCCAGATTGCGAGTCGGCAGAAAAGGGTAGAAGAAAATGTAAATATAATTTTATAATATATATAGTATATATATTATAACTTTCTCTTTTCACCTTTTTCCTCAACTGTACACCCTGCGGAATTTTAAACTGTAATTGTCATTGTCATCGCTTTTGCCAAATTGGTGAACGAACGTTAACGACTTTCATACGAATGTTAACGCCGAGAAATACCTCCCGAAATATTTGCCGTTGTCGGATATTTGCCGTAATTTTGCAGATGCATAATATTGTGCGAAACTTTAAATTCCCAGATCTATGGCGGAATACATTAACCCACGTGTCGATTGGGCGTTCAAGCGCATCTTCGGCAGTGACGACACCAAGGAGTGTCTCATAACGTTCCTCAACGGAGTATTTGAGGACGAGTTTGTAATCAAAGACGTGAAGCATCTGAAAACAGAGCAGACACGTCATCAAAAGCGAGAGCGAGGAGTCATCTTCGATGTGGCGTGCGAGACAAGTGACGGACGGCACGTCATCGTGGAGATGCAGAAGAAGGAGCAGCGCTATTTTGTGGACCGTGCGCTCTACTACTCCTCCAAGGCGATAGTGGAGCAAGCCCAGCCTGGCGAGTGGGATTTCCACCTGACACCAGTTTATACCGTGTGCCTCATGGACTTCATTGCCGAGACCGGCATCCCTTGCCAGTTCCGAACCGACATTGGCTTCGGATTGCTCGAAGAGGAAGGTTCATCAGACAAAGTTGCTCGTGGGCATTCCGAAGAAGAAATGAATGAAGCTCAGGACGTCATCAAGTCGCAAGAACATCTTGGCTTCAAGTCGCAAGAGCAACTGATAGTGTCTGGCAAGAATCGCAAACCTCGCAAGGGAAAGACCGCAAAGTCCCAAAGGGGAAAAACATGGCACCTTTCGGGCTTGCGATATGGCTTCGAGAAGATGAGGGTGGTGTTCTTGCAGTTGCCACTCTTCGAGAAGAAGGAGCCAGAGTGTATGGATATATTTGATTGTTGGATTTACGTATTGAACAATATGGAGCATTTGAAAGAAATACCATTCTTGGACAAGTACCCCGTCTTCCGAAAGTTGGCGGCGATAGGTGATCTGCAGAAGCTCACTCCAGAGGAGCGTGAGTACTATGAGTACGACATCAAGGTGATGCGCGACCTCTATGCCACCGACAAGTGGGAGAAGGAGAAGAGACGCAGAGGCATGGAGAAAGCTTGGGCGGAAGGTATGGAGAAAGGCATGGAGAAAGGCATGGAGAAAGGCATGGAGAAAGGGGATGCCGACAGAGCATTGGCTGATGCTAAGCGATTCCTAGACATGGGCTTCTTGCCGGAGCAGGTGGCAAAGGGTACCCAGTTGCCACTCGACATCGTCTTAGCGTTGAAAGCAGGAAAGATGAAGAACTGAAAACTACTATAGTGCAAGGACACATGCTCTAGAATATAGCAGGGACGAGACCGGGCGATGAAAATTGTCCGGTCTTTTTTTGCCCAAATATTTGGTGGTGTCAAATATATTGTGTACCTTTGTCATCACGAAAATGAAACACCTGTTTCCCTTAAATCTATTTTGAGAGAGATGGATGCTCCACGAGTAGCATCACATTATTATTAACTAAAACAACAAATCAATGAAAAATCCTTTTGACTGGCACCACAGTCTTTTGTATGCAGACAAGAGCAGAGAGGAATATACGATGGAGAAAAAGGGCACACTAGACCACCTTCTCTATCAGATGTATATGGTCGCCCATGATTGCGATGGATTATTTATGAGCAATTCGGTCAAAGCACTCAATACAGCTTACTATTTGGCGGTCGGGTTGTATAATATTCAGCATGTAGAGGAAGAAAATCAAATGAACGGACTTGTTGCAAAAAAAGCGCAGGAAGTTTTGGGAGAAGAGCATGGAGGAGATACTTGTAGAGTTTCTCACGCTGATATGTTCTTGGTATCTTGGATGGCCTTGGCTATTCTCAAACTGCAGCATAAAAAGCCTGCTGGTTTGGATGTTTTCCTCGATAAGTTTCAGCGGCAAATCTGTTGGCATGACGATGATTTTGCTTATGATGATGGGGAAATATGGAATCAGTGTCGTTTCTTATTGGAGTTTCCAAAAATGTTGGAACAAATGAGGAATATGAAATTTGATAGCGACTTAAAACCTAATGCGGTTTTACCACTGTTGATTCCTGATAAAGTGTGGTCTAATCAAATATTATCTCTTTGCCAACAGGATATTGAGCATTTGCTTACTCACTATCGTACAAAAGAAGATCAACATGCTTTCGTCAATATCCTTAAAGGAAAAATGCAAGTGCCACCTCCAGTAAATGGGAAGTCTGATGTAGATGATTTACCATTTTAAAATAAATACAAGGTATGAACAAAATTAATTTTGACCTTTTAGAAAAAGGGATAGATGCAGGCTACTATTTGCCTAAAGATGAGAGTGAAGATTTACCTTCTACTCCTCAAAATAATACGGAAGAGATAGAAGCGTACCATGAGAAGTGTCAAAGAATCTTGGATTCTTATAAACTGAAACTTCAAGTTTATGAACAGAAAGAAAAAGCTGCAATAGAGGCTGCAAAGGCCAAGAATATGGTCGATATGGCTAATGCCCTCATTGTGGATTTTGATGAGAAATTATCAGACGAATATGAAAGTCACAAAAAAGAGTCCGAGTTGATGATTACTAAGCTCCGTAATGATTTGGCAGAGAGCAAGGATATCTCGTCAAGTGCTATAAAAAGATGTGACGAACTATCACTGACTATTAAGCAATTGGAAGCTGAGAATAAAAAGTTGAATGACTTGTTAGAGGAAAAAGAGGCTGAAATTGCTTATTATGAATCTGACTTTTCGAATAAATATGTTTTGGAAATAAATGGAAAGGTTGCTGGTTGCGCAACTCTAAATAGAAAAGAAAACCAAGATGAGTCTATTTTGCAAGATGAAATTCAAACATTGAAGTCCCAACTTTCGGATGCTGAGGCGCAAGGTATGTCAAAGGCTGCTGCTATGATGATAGGAGGTGGCTTTGATTTCCTTAGCAATATAGATGCAGTGCAAGAGAACAATGAATCTGCTTTTGGGGAAACAGTGCTAAAACATTCCCTTTCTGGGGTGAAGGATAAAATTGGACAACAAGATTATGACAAGCTAAGACTCAAGATTGGAGATATTTCAGATCAGAGAGAAAAAGTTCAGGAAGAGCAAAGGCATAATGAAAATGAAAGAAATATAGCCTTGAAGCAACAAAAGGTATTCAAAATCGATGTTAAGCAAATGAATGGTGGGACTGGTACTTTTCTGGAAATGCTTCATGATGCCGAAACTCCCAAACCGCCACAGAAGGATTAAACAACTAACATAGAAGGATATGACAAAAGAAGAGATGGAAGATTTGATGAAACTCGTCAATCAATTTGGCGATTCATGCAGAATAGGGCAAATCAATCTAGGCAATGGGGTTTATGTGGAGAATGTTTATACTACAGGCTCTCCTGGACACTCGGAAAAGGATTCTTCTCAATGCCATGAAGGAAATGGAAGCTATGATACCATCGTGGATTGCGACTTGCAACCGAATGAGGCTACTCAATCGGCAAGCAGTGGCGGCTCATTCCCAGAGAGCGAACTTGATACAACCTTGTTCGACTCTGCACTAAAAATGGACGAGGTGAAAAGAATGCTGGCTAAGCTTGTCTTGCCAAAACGTGAGAATCGCACGCTGAAAATCGTACATTGGTTTATCGTATGGAAGGTGTTCAGACATTATCGCCTCATACCCGAAGAAAAGACGCAAGCGAAATTCATCCGATGGGTCAAGGAGGTGTTTGGATGGGAATGGTACTCTAGCGATTTCAAAGGCTCGAACGTGCCTGATGCGGTAAGAACTACCCCGTTGAACAAATGGACCGTGGAAGGTCTCTCTGCCCAGAGACCTCAGGCAGAGGAATACATCAGATGGCGTGGCTTGCTCATCTCCAGTTTTATGGAGAAGTCTCCTAAGGGGCGAGTCGATTGCAAGGAGTCATTTTGCATCAGATGGTTTGATACAGGAGTAAGCGAAGATTGACTTCATATACCATACTTCATATACCTAGAATAAAAACTTCATATACCCTCATATACCGCTTTGGCATATGGGGGATTTTTTTATGCATTTCTTTGTTGTTCTTTCCTATCTTTGCAATGTCGAAAGAGAGACAGATGCATTTCTTGATGGGTAGGCTTCGATTTCGGCAAATCATTTTTAGTATTAACGATTTTAAAAGTAAAGAAAGGAACAAGAAATGGAAAAAGTGAAAGTAGTGAAGCTCCTTGACAAGAAGAGTGGTGTGAGCCAGAAGTCGGGCAAGCCTTGGCAGTCTCGTGAGGTCTATTTGGAGTCGGTGCAGAACGTGATGCATCCTGAGAAGTACTTGGCTCGACTCTTCGGTGATGCGGTCGATAAGTTTAATGCCAAGGAGGGAGACGTGATAGGGGTTGTTATCCACCACTTCGTCAACGAGAAGGATGGGCGATACTTCAACGAGTTGAGCATCGTGGAGTTTGGAAATAATTTATAATAGGAAAAATTATGAACATAGAACTACAGATTTCGGACGAGGTGTATAAGAACCTCTTGTCCAAGGGAAGCAGAGTAAGCGGCACCATCGCCCTGGTAAGCCCGAAGGAGGGCAACTTCAATGCTTGGAAGTCGCATCAAGATAAGCGTGAGGTGAGAAAGTTTATCAAGTTGCCGCATGGCAGAGCTAGCATCGGCAAGGAGAACGTGCGACTCACCCTCCGCATCGACCGAACCGAGACTGATGTGATGCCCGACTACGTGATAGCGAGCGAGAGCCAGAAGGCGAGTGATTTCGTTGTGAGCAACATTTAAATAAAAAAAATATGTTTGGAATATCAAGAAGTGTAAGAAGTCGGGAGGTGCAGGTTTGCACCCCCGAACTTTTCCGAAAAGCCATCAAGGGCAGCAAGGTGAGTTTGATTTGTGCCGAGATCGAGGACGCGCTGGAGAAGTTGCGCCGAGGGGAGTTGAAGAAGGAGGAGTATGAGCGAATGAAGACCCAGTTGAAGTCGCAGCTTCCCATCCTCACCCCTCACGCCACCTTCAAGAATGGTCGCCGCCTCAATGCCGATGCCATCCCGAGCGGTCTCTCCATCTATGACAAAGACCACATCCCCAACCCAAGAGGCTATTGGGAGGAGAAACAGAAAATCCTCGCCCAGAAGTCGGTTCTCGACAGCATTTGCCTCGTGCATGTTACTCCTTCGACCGAGGGCTTGCGTTTAATCTTCAAGATTCCCAAGGGAATGACTTTGGCAGAGGCGCAGAAGTGGATGTCGGAGCAGCTAGAGGACAATGACTACGATTCTTGCGTGAAAGACTTGGCCCGACCATCCTTCCTCGTCCCCGAAGACTACATCCTCTATATCGACGAGGCGAAACTCTTTGAAGTTGCAAATACCTCTTTAAACATCAAGGAAGGCGGCGCAAGTGAATCAGAGGACCTCAAGGAAGGCGGCGCAAGTGAATCAGAGGACCTCAAGGAAGGCGGCGCAAGTGAATCAGAGGACCTCAAGCAAGGCAGCGCAAGTGAATCAGAGGACCTCAAGCAAGGCGGTTTACACCGCACAAACAATCGCAACTCTGTTGCGTCAGACAACAAAGGCGAGGGCTTTGATGCCCCGCCTACCTTAGAGCGAAGCGGTTCAGAGCGACGAGTAGGAGCGGTTTCCCCCTCTCCCCTGAGGGGAGAGGGCAGGGGAGAGAGGTGGAGCCCTCCTTATGAAGGAGGGACGGGGTGGTTGGAAAAACCTTCCTTGGAAGGAGAAGGAAAGCCAGCGGAAACGCAGTTTCCTCAAGAATACAATGGCATTCCCTATGCCACGCTCGTCACGAAGCTCGTGGAATTGCTGGGAGGCGAACCCCAGCACGGTTCGCGCAACACCTTCATTTTCACTCTCGCCTGCTACCTCCGCTATATCTGCGACGACAACGCCGATTGGGTGAAGTCGGTGATCCCCATCTTCGGCGAGGAACAGAAGCGAGCCTTCACCACCGTGGAGAGCGCCTGCTCTCGCAAGCAGAGCCACGTGATGCCGGGCATCGTGCGCAAAGCCATCAAACTCTGCCAGGACGAGCTGGAGAAGGGGCAAGGCAAGAACTATGAGGAGGCTGACTTCGGCGACATCGGTAACCCTGACTCTTACTTCTATCACGTCAACGAACTGCCCACAAAGCTGCCTCGCCTCATCAAGCTCCTCGTCTCGAAGACGCCGAAGATGTATCAGCCAGCCGTATCGCAAGCCGTCTTCCCACCACTTGCCGCCCATCTCTGCAGCACTCGCTTCCGATATATCGACAATGTGGAGCATGAGGCCACACTGATGTCTATCCTCTGTGCGCCTACGGGTTCGGGCAAGGAGTGCGTTTCGGAACCCATCAACCACATCATGGCTGACATCCGAATACGTGACGCAGAACAGAGAGCGAGAGAGAAGGCGTGGAAGGACGAGTGCAACTCGAAGGGCTCCAACAAGGACAAGCGTGAACGCCCAGAGGGACTGGTAATCCAAGAGGTGAACATCGACATGACCAACCCAGCCTTCGTGCTCCGCATGAAGGAGGCTGAGGAACATTTCCTCTACGCCAAGGTGAACGAGCTGAACCTCTTCGATGCCCTCAAGGGCAAGACCAACCAGCACTTCCGCATCATGGAGCTAGCCTTCGACCTAGGCATGTATGGTCAGGATCGTGTGGGTGTGCAGAGCGTGACCGAGACGGTGAGGGTGAGGTTCAACTGGAACGCCTCTTGCACCCCGAAGAAATGCCGTGATTATTTCAGAAGGGTGGTGACGGATGGTCCGGTGTCACGTATCTCTTTCTCCACCATCGACCGCCGTCCTTGTGGTTCGGAGATACCGGTGTATGGCTCGTATGACGCTGCCTTCGATGAGGAACTTCGCCCGTACATCGAAAACTTGGTGAAGGCACGTGGCTTGGTCGATTGTCCGCAGGCTTTCAAGCTCGCCCAGAAGTTGGTGGGGGAGAATGCGGAGTTTGCCCGGTTGTCGCAGAACTATGTGTTCGAGAACCTCTCCTTCCGTGCCAATGTCATCGCCTATCTGAAGGCTTGCGTGCTGTATGTGGCGAATGGGATGAAGTGGGAGAAGAGCATCGAGGACTTCGTGAGATGGAGCGAGCGATACGACTTGTGGTGCAAGTTGAAGTTGTTTGGTCAGATGATATACGAGGCAGACAACGAGCAGGCGAAGACCGACAAGGAGTTTGTGTCGGGTCCGAAGAATCTCTTGCGGATGCTTCCCGATGAGTTCACGCTGGAGGATTATCTCAAGCTCCGTCGCCAACAGGGTTTCGAGGGGGATGACCGGAAGCGTGCCATGAATGCGATTAACCAATGGGTACATCGTGGATATGTGGCTCGGTTGACCATGGTGCCACCCTCTATGGGAGTCGCAGCAGAACAAGTTGATGACAATGACAATTACAGTTCGATTTTCCGCAAGTTGAAATTCCTCAATTCTTAATTATTAATTATAAATTCTTAATTATTAATTATCATGGAGATAGTAGTAAGACGCATAGCTAAGAAGAAAACCTATACGATAGGTCGCCTCTACATCCTGGAGGATGGGGAGGTGGAACGCAGGGTGGGTCCAGGCAAGCATCAGGAGGACAAGCGCATCATCCGCCACGACTTCGATACTGGGAAACTTGATGAGGCTCATTACTTCTGCGATACGCTGGAACCTACTTGGCGCAACCTCTTGGGCATCGAACTTTCGCCCCAGGAGGTGGACGCTAGATACAGCCGAAAGTCGGGTGAGAAGGCACGCAAGGTGCCTGGCAAGACGGCGATACCTGAGGGAACTTATCCCGTGGTGGTGTCGTGGTCGCCTAGGTTCGGGCGATGGTTGCCTTTGGTGCAAGGCGTGCCTGGCTTCGAGGGCATCCGCATCCATTCGGGCAATTTCCCCGATGATACGCAAGGCTGCATCCTCGTGGGCAGCAACAAGGTGGTGGGAATGGTAGTGGATTCTCGCATCTGGCTCAATCAGCTCATTAGGAGAATCCTGGATGCAAGAGAGAGAAAGGAGGAGGCTATTTGGATTACGATCATCTGAATGATTATCATCAGAATGATTACCATCAGAATGATTATCTGAATGATGAACATCAGAATGCCCATCATCTAAAAATACCCCCTTCATTACGAGGCTCAAATCTCGAATGAAGGGGGAATTTTTTATAATTTATAATTTATAATTTATAATTTATCATCTACTTCAGCTCTTGCTTCATCTTGTTGGCAGCCTTCATGGCAGCGGCACGAGCGGCGGCATTGGCAGCCTGGGCACTTGCCTTGCGATGGTAGCCCTGGACGTTGCCACGGCTGTCGCGAAGGGCTAGTGAGTCGCCCTTCATATAGACGAAGGAGAGGGTGTCGTAGGTCGTCTTCTCATTGAAGACCACACCATTGAACTCCTGTCTTCCCCTGACGAGGATGAGCTTGCCGTTGTAGGCGTGCCACTCCGTGTATTGAGGTACCTCAGGATATTCCACAGGGCTATCGTCCTCCACCGAGCTATTCGCCATCACGAAGCCTACCGAGCGAGCCTCGCTCATTCGTTTCAGCGTGAAACCATAGTCACGAGGAATCATGTAGGTCTCCACGATGCTGTCGGGCATATTGGCGAGGATGCGAGCCTGCTGGCGCTTGGAGAGGTGGGTGACATCACGCAGATGAGGCATCACCGGATAAGTCCAGGTAGCCTTGAGCTTGTCGAGATCGATCACCATGTCGGCACCATTCTTGTCATCCTTGTCGGTGCAAGGCATCACGCAAATCCAGTCGCCAATCTCGATGTCGCCAAATACCTGATGGTTACGGGTGGCATCGAGGATGTTGTAACGGATAGGGTCGCCGCCTCCATTGGGAAGCAGGACGACGGCGGTGTCTGAGCAGCCCATGCACGCCAATCCATAGATCGCCTTGTCGCCCTTGGCTGGTTTCGACATGCTGATAGGCAGGTTGGTCTTCACCCTCTGTGGCTTCGGACCATGATGGCAAGACAGCATGGCAAGAGATGCCATGGTTATGATTAAAAGAGTCTTAATTTTCATTCTTGTCTTTTTATTTCTTTGGCAAAGGTACAACAAAATGCGATAAATACAAAATAAATCCCAAAAAGATTTTATTCTTTGAGAGAAAAATAGTACTTTTGCACAAAATAACAACAACAACTTTAAAAAGATATCATAAAATGCTGAGCAAGGATAGTAAGATTTATATTGCTGGTCATCATGGATTGGTAGGTTCCGCTATCTGGAACAACTTGAAGAAACGTGGATACAACAACCTCGTGGGCCGTTCTCACAAGGAGTTGGACTTGACTGACCAATATGCCGTACAGAAGTTTTTTGACGAGGAGCGCCCCGACGCAGTCGTATTGGCTGCTGCCTTCGTGGGTGGCATCATGGCCAACTCGCTCTATCGTGCCGACTTCATCATGCAGAACATGAAGATGCAGTGCAATGTGATCAGCAATGCCTACAGCCATGGCGTGAAGAAACTCCTCTTCCTCGGCTCTACCTGCATCTACCCTAAGGATGCGCCCCAGCCTATGAAGGAGGACGTACTCCTGACTTCTCCGCTGGAATACACCAACGAGGAGTATGCCATCGCCAAGATCGCTGGCTTGAAGATGTGTGAGAGCTACAACTTGCAGTATGGCACCAACTATATCGCCGTGATGCCAACCAACCTCTATGGTCCTAACGACAACTTCCACTTGGAGAACAGCCACGTGATGCCTGCCATGATGCGCAAGATCTACTTGGCGAAACTCATCCACGAGGGCGACTGGAAGAGCATCGAGGTGGATATGAACAAGCGTCCGATCAATCCTACCGACAAACTCCGTGCCATCATCGGCGAGGGCAACGTGGATGGCAACAACGACCACGAGCGTATCTTGAAGGCACTGGAGTTCTATGGTATATATAATAATAAGGTGGTGCTCTGGGGCACTGGCAAGCCTTTGCGTGAGTTCCTTTGGAGCGAGGACATGGCGGATGCCAGCGTTCACGTGCTCCTGAACGTCGATTTCAAGGACATCATCGGCATCGAGAAGTACTCTTCCGTATTCTATGGTGCCAAGGTGGATGGAGCCGTTGACCGCAACAACTCTGAGGGTCGTGGTGGAGCCATCCCTTCGCTTGGCGAGATACGCAACTGCCACATCAATGTGGGCACAGGCAAGGAGTTGACCATCCGTGAGCTCTCCCAGCTCATCGTCAAGACCGTGGGCTTCGAGGGAACCGTGGAGTTTGATGCTGCCAAGCCAGACGGCACACCTAGAAAGCTCATCGACGTGAGCAAGCTTCACTCGCTCGGTTGGACCCACAAGGTGGAGATCGAGGACGGCGTGGAGAAACTCTATGAGTGGTATCAGCAGAGCCTGAAAGAGTAAAAGGGTAAATGAAAGACAAAAGTCTTATTCTAAGATAATAGAAAAATGGAAGTAATCAAGACTGATATAGAAGGAGTATTGGTGATAGAGCCTCGCATCTTCAAGGATGCCAGGGGCTATTTCTTCGAGAGCTTCTCGCAGAGGGAGTTTGACGAGAAGGTGGTGCCTATCTTGGGGCATCAGGTGAATTTCTGCCAGGACAACGAGAGCATGTCGTCCTACGGCGTGATGAGAGGTCTGCATTTTCAGCGTCCACCTTTCACCCAGAGCAAACTGGTGCGTTGCGTGAAGGGTGCGGTGCTCGATGTGGCAGTCGATATCCGCAAGGGTTCGCCTACCTTTGGCAAGCACGTGGCGGTGGAACTCACCGAGGACAATCATCGCCAGTTCTTCATCTCTCGTGGCTTCGCCCATGGCTTCGCCGTGCTGAGCGAGACCGCCGTGTTCCAGTACAAGTGTGATGAGTTCTATCACCCAGAGGCAGACGGTGGCATCTCCATCCTCGACGACAGCCTTGGCATCGACTGGAAGATTCCTACCGACCATGCCATCCTGAGCGAGAAGGACACCAAGCACGACTTGCTGAAGGACTTCGATACGCCATTCGACATCAATGTTAGCTTGTACGAATAATTGAACTTCCGTACAACGAAATTTGTATTAAAATCATCAGAGAAAATGAATATACTAGTGACAGGTGCCAACGGTCAGCTCGGCAATGAGATGAGAATCGTTAGCCAAAATACCACAGACCGCTATATCTTCACGGATGTCAACCAGGTGGAGGGGCTTGAGACCACTTACCTCGACATCACGGATATGGATGCCATCAGAAAGATGGTGAAGGAGAATGACGTCAATGTCATCGTCAACTGTGCCGCATGGACCAATGTGGATGCTTGTGAGACCGATGAGAAATTGGCGGCGCTCGCCGAGAAACTGAACGCAGATGCCCCTGAGAACCTCGCCCAGGCGATGAAGGAGGTGAACGGATTGCTGGTTCAGATTTCCACCGACTATGTGTTCGGCAAGGAACCCTACAATGTACCTTGCAGTCCGGAGCAGAAGGGCACGCCTACGGGCGTATATGGCACGACCAAGCTGCATGGCGAGCAGAAGATCATCGCCACGGGATGCAAGTATGTCATCATCCGCACGGCTTGGCTGTACTCTGAGTTTGGCAAGAACTTCTGCAAGACGATGCTCAACTTGACCGCCACCAAACCGCAGTTGAAGGTGGTGTTCGACCAGTGTGGCACGCCTACCTACGCCCTTGACCTCGCCAATGCCATCGTCACTATATTAAATAAGGTGAAGGAAAGCCAGTCTTCTGCTGACGGCAATGCTTCTTCGGAGGGCAATGCTCCTGCTGGGGCAGATGCTGCCGAGAAATACGTGGGCGTTTATCACTTCTCGAACGAGGGCGTTTGCTCTTGGTACGACTTCACGCAGATGATAGCGAGAATCGCAGGGCACACCGAGTGTGACATCCAGCCATGCTATAGCTCCGAGTTCCCTTCGCCAGTGACTCGTCCGGCTTACTCCGTGCTCGACAAGCGCACCATCAAGGAGACTTTCGGTGTGGAAGTGCCTTACTGGATTGACTCGCTGGAGAAATGTATCGCCAATCTGAAGAAGACTTTTTAATTAGTAACAATCAAGACATTTCGAAATATGGCAAAAAGAAATATCGTTATCACAGGCGGTGCGGGCTTCATCGGCTCACACGTTGTTCGCCTCTTCGTGAACAAGTACCCTGAGTACAACATCATCAACCTCGATAAGTTGACCTACGCTGGCAACCTCGCCAACCTGAAGGACATCGAGGACAAGCCAAACTATAAATTCGTGAAGATGGATATCTGCGACTTCGATGCCTTCTATCAGTTGATGCAAGACGAGCACGTGGATGGCATCATCCATCTTGCCGCCGAGAGCCACGTGGATAGAAGCATCAAGGACCCTTTCACCTTCGCACAGACCAATGTGATGGGAACCTTGTCTCTGCTCCAGGCAGCCAAGACCTATTGGGAGAGCCTTCTTGAGGGTTACGAGGGCAAGCGATTCTACCATATCTCTACCGACGAGGTGTATGGCGCCTTGCAGATGACTCACCCAGAGGGCGTGCCAGCTCCATTCACCACCAAGGCTTCGAGCGACAAGAACCATGAGGCTTATGGCGAGGAGTTCTTCTTGGAGACCACCAAGTACAACCCTCACTCTCCATACTCAGCCTCCAAGGCTAGTTCCGACCACTTCGTGCGTGCTTTCCACGACACCTACGGAATGCCTACCATCGTGACCAACTGCTCCAACAACTATGGTCCATATCAGTTCCCAGAGAAGTTGATTCCTCTCTTCATCAACAACATCCGCCATCGCAAGCCATTGCCAGTGTACGGCAAGGGTGAGAACGTGCGCGACTGGTTGTATGTGGAGGATCACGCTCGTGCCATCGACATGATATTCCACCATGGCAAGATCGCCGAGACCTACAACATCGGTGGTTTCAACGAGTGGAAGAACATCGACATCATCAAGGTGGTGATCAAGACCGTGGATCGCTTGCTCGGCAGAAAAGAAGGCGAGGACATGGACCTCATCACCTACGTGACCGACCGCAAGGGTCACGACATGCGCTATGCCATCGACTCACGCAAGCTCCAGAAGGAACTCGGATGGGAACCTTCCCTACAGTTTGAGGAGGGCATCGAGAAGACCGTGAAGTGGTATCTCGACAACCAGGAGTGGATGGACAACGTGACGAGCGGTGACTATCAGAAGTATTACGAGAACATGTACAAGAACAGATAATAACATTTCAATCTCAGAAAGAATCAAATAACAGTTATAACTTCAATATCAAGGATGACAAACAAAAATGCACATCATCTGCCAGCGTGGGCAGAAATCGAATATACGGCGTTATGCAAAAGCCCTTATCTGTCAACTCCATTCTTCGTGCCTAAGGAGTCGAAAGTGTTCCTTTGCAGAGAGGATGGAAGCAGAAAAGAGGCGAGAATCTTATACCTGGTCTTCAAGCCAGCTGATGCACCTGAGGAAGCAGAGTGGGAAGACGACCCAGTGCCAGGTGAAATCCTAGTGTCGGTCTTGGGCGATGATGACGAGGAGGTGGAGCCAGTCAAGGCTGTCTTCCTCGACCAGGATGTAGAGGACTTCATCCAGGTGGTGGAGGAGGATGATGCTACCATCACCTTCGACATCGACTGGGACTATGGTGAGGTGAAAGTGGAGAAGTCGGAGAAGACTCGTGACGGATTCGTCTGCAAGAAGGAGGACTTCGGCGACGAGGGACTGCTTGTCACCTTGACTCCTGATGAGGGCGCACCTTTCACGATGCGCTTGCAGATTCCATACCTGGGCTTCTCGCTCTACGACAAGGATGGCAACAAGGTGCACGGAGATGTGGTCGTGCCTCACGACAAGGTGAACGACTATAGTTATGACTTCGTGGGCGATGACAACAACGACCGCTTCTCGCTCCACTTGGACAATGACAAGCTCATCTATACTTGTGTGCTCCGTCCTCACGAGGCGAAACTCGTGGTACGTGACCAAAGACAGAAGATGGCGATCGTGGATGAATTGCCATCAGAGGGCAAGTTGACCGACTTGATGATGAATGCCCACGAGATTCTTGTGAAGAACAAGAACTATCGCTGGCGTGTCACCCTGAGCGGCACTTCTCTGGAGTCGGAGAGCGAAAGCGAGTTTGAGCTGGAGCCTACTGCCTTGGGCAACTATGCTTACGAGCAGTTCCAGAAGGCAGCTGGAAATATCGACGAACTGGGCGGTCATCTGATAGCCTTGGAACAGAAGTATGCTTTCCAGTGGTTCTGGTTGAAGGAGGAGGATTGGCGCCACGACGATGCCATGTTCGATATGTTCATGAAGCAGTTGGTGGCATTCTCTTATGTCAGTCAGAAGCCTATCCAGGGCGACCAGTTGCAAGCACGCAACAACAAGCGCAAGATACGCCGTTGTGCCAAGATGATTTTGGCGCATCAGGCTGGAGAGCAGAGTCTCTGGGATGAGGATGAGGAGGCACGCAAGGAAATCCTCTATCTCTTCAGTACATTCCACAAGGAATTTACGGAGGCATTGGAAAATTAAACATTAAACATTATTAATAAACGCCTAGTATAGGGGTGAATTCGGATTTTTTTCCCTAATTTTGCACCTTGGTAAATTATGTATTGTAAAATCTGAAGAAAATATACAATAAAAATAATGAAGAAGAAAATTCAGTTCAGTCTCGTCTATCGAGACATGTGGCAGAGTTCTGGTAAGTTCCAGCCACGTAAAGACCAGTTGGCTAAGATAGCCCCAGTGATCATCGAGATGGGTTGCTTTAGCCGTGTAGAGACCAATGGTGGTGCCTTCGAGCAGGTAAACCTCTTGGCAGGTGAGAACCCTAACGAGGCTGTTCGCGCATTCTGCAAGCCTTTCAATGAGGCTGGTATCAAAACCCACATGCTCGACCGTGGTCTGAACGCTCTTCGTATGTATCCTGTGCCAGACGATGTACGTGCCCTCATGTACAA
>ENA-OPCZ01000948-OPCZ01000948.1-human-gut-metagenome-genome-assembly--contig:-NODE-948-length-16477-cov-2.500670_pt1 | contig 16477 bp, 14 predicted proteins | sample MGYA00241566_ERZ501483 | MGnify/ENA primary metagenome ERZ501483 (study PRJEB25962, sample SAMEA1965191) | human gut metagenome | biome: human gut; feature: human-associated habitat; material: faeces... | reverse complement strand
TCCGCGCGCTCGATGGCGTGTCGTTCACCGTCCGCAAGGGCGACGTGTTCGGCATCCTGGGCACGAACGGCTCGGGCAAGTCCACCATGCTCAAGATCATCGCCGGTGTGCTCGAGCCCACCGAAGGCACCTGCACCATCAACGGCAGCATCGCGCCTTTGATCGAGCTCGGCGCCGGCTTCGACATGGAGCTCACCGCGCGCGAGAACATCTTCCTGAACGGCGCGCTTCTGGGTTATTCGAAGCAGTTCATTGAAGAAAACTTCGACGACATCGTTGAATTTGCCGAGGTGGAAAAGTTCCTGGACATGCCCATGAAGAATTACTCTTCCGGCATGGTGGCGCGCATCGCTTTTGCAATTGCTACGGTTATCGTGCCCGAGATCCTGATCGTTGACGAAGTGCTTTCCGTAGGCGACTTCATGTTCCAGAAGAAGTGCGAAGACCGCATCACGAAGCTGATCAAAGAGCACGGCGTGACGGTGCTTATTGTTTCGCACAACAACGACCAGATCGAGCGCTTGTGCAACAAAGCGGTATGGATCGAAAAGGGCCACCTGCGCATGGAGGGCACGGCGAAGGAAGTGTGCCAGACGTATCGTGTGCTGGGCGGCCATGTGGGCAGCAAGGAATCGGAACAGATCGTGTTCGAAACCCTGCAGGATCCGAAGAAGCCCGACATGAGCGGCATCGAATCCATCGAAGCAGACACGCGCTACGGCATTGCGGCGAAGCTTTCAAGCCGTTGCTACCCTGATGGGGCAAAGGCGGTAATCCTGGCTTCGGGCGAGCATGAAATGGTGCCGCTGATTGCGAATGGCCTTGCGGGGGCATTGGATGCACCGATCCTCCTTACGCAGAACGAAAGCGTGCCCGATATTACGGCGCAGGAGCTGACCAGGCTCAACCCCCAGACGGTGTATGTGCTGAATGGCGGTACGCTGGATGTGGATGCAATAACCAAGGAAGCATCTTCTGCCGCTCCTTCCGCTTCGGTGGAAGTGCTGGAAGGCGAAAACGCTTGCAGCCTTTCGTGGTCGATTTTCCACCACGGCGAAGAAAAGGGCTTATGGGGCTCCGATGTTGCCCTTACCTACGATGGTTGTTTGGGCGATTTGGCATCGCTTTCGCCCTACGTTTTCTCGGAAAAATGCCCGGTGCTGGTGAAAGATGCTCACGATGAAATTCCTTCCTGGATGAAGGAAGCATCGATCAGGTCAAAAAATGTCCTTGTGGTGAGCGGATACAAATCTTTCACTGAAGAGTCGTTGGCGTTTCTTGGGGAAAACGGGGTAGCAATGACGAGGTTTGTAGGCAGCGACCCTTATGATGCCAACGAAAAGATCAACATTTGGATAAACAGCCACAAGAAAGAGGAGTCTCCTCTATTGCTCGTTGTTTCGATCTGGAATCCCCAGGACGCCCTGGCTGTTGCTCCTTATGCCGCAAAAAATAATGCATGCATTGCCCTGGAGGATCCTCAAAACCTCGACAGCGTAGCCCACGGCATTCGCTATTTGAAGCGTTTCGCGGGAAAGATCGGATTCGTCGGAGACAAATCGCGTTTCAACGATTTGGACAAGGAGCTTCTTGCGAAAGCTTGCTCGGGCAGCCGCTAGTCTGAGATAAACGCCTTTAATGCATCGCGCACAGCTGGATCGCTGAAGGTGTTTTCGGTGAAATGGTTATGGCCCAGAATGTCATTTGGAAGATACGGCCATCCAGGATAACACTCGTCGGCTACGGCTATTGCGTCGTTCGGGACATTGATGCTGCCGCCCTCGAACGGGTGCGGCTTTGCTGGAAGCATCATAGATAAGGGCCACAAGGTCCTTCGCCAGGGTGCGTCGTAGATATTGTCTATGCCGTAGGCAACAGCGGTAGCGTCCTCCCTGTTGCACAGAATCCCTTTTTCGTATGCCATGTTGCGGTATTCCTGGAATAGCCCTTCTATTGCCTCAATTTCAGGGTGGGCCAGGCTGTCGTTTTGATCTTTTCTGCTAATGGATATTCCTTGGGCTATTTCACCACTTTTTGCAGAGTACAAAAGGCCCCTTTCCTGCCAATAGGGAAGTGATTCCATTTTTTCGCCGAAGGCGTCCATCAGCTCAAGGCGAAGATTTCTGTACTGGTCGTCATTTTCCTTGCTGGACGCTGCCGCCCAGTCCCATATCGAAACATCGATAAAGCAAGGGATGTTTTCATTGCGGCTGCTGAATCTAAGCTGCCTGCAAAAAACATAGCCGTCGTAAACGAGTGTTAATTGGTAATTGGGGTCTGAATTGCATAGGGACTGAAGCTTTTCAACATCTTCCCTCATCATGCAAATGTCGATGTCGTCATCCCAGGGGATAAAACCATTTCGCGAAAGAGTGCCCACCAGAGAACCGTAGGCTGTCCAGTACGGCAAGCCAGCCTTTTGACAGATGGAATCAAGTTCAAACATCAGTTTCGCATTTGCCTTTTGCATGATGCGAGCATCGCCTTCGGCTTCAGGCATCAGCGAGAAAATTCTGCGGCGAATTTCTGCAGGCGAATCTTCCGGGTAAGCCCTTTTCATCAGCGCTTCCATACGTAGTTTGTTGCGCTCTGCTTCGGTCCTCAGGGAGGTGTCGATGGCATCGTATTTTGCATTAAGATTTCCATTAATCCCGTTGTCTGCTTGCTCGATGCGGCGAAAGAGCTCATCTTGCTTCGATTTAATATCGAATAGCTCGTCTTTGACTAAATTATTTTGCGTCACAAAGTGCTTTTCTGCTGCATGAAAAGAGCGGGAGGAGATAGGCAGAAGGCTTTTGAATTTGTTGATAAGAGACATATGACCTCAAATCCATTTTTACGTTTTTGCCATTTTACATTGGAAATGACCACCTTGAACAATACTTGCTACTGCCGCTCATTTGGCGACTGGCTTAAATATTGTTTCGTTCGACGCTCCGAGTCTGATCTTGTGTGAATCTTTTGTATGATGGTTAGGACGTATGTTTAACGAAAGGCAATTAGTATGGCTGTCGGAAAAAAGCTGCTAAGTGTATTTTTCTCCTTCACTCTAGTTATGGGTCTTCTTCCTTATTCGGCATTTGCGGACCCTTTGGATTCGAGCTCGGATTCAACCAGGTCTAGCTCCGATGCATCGACTTCCAATGAGTCCGAATTCGCGGATGGCGGGGTTGCCTCAAAGTCGGATCCAAGCGATTCCGAGGGTGGAATGGATTCCAATGGTTCTGTCTCTGGCGGGGAAGATTCTGAGTTTGGCACCGATGACGAATCCGCCGACGAACAGGAATTGTCTGCCCCTGATTATAGTGATGGCAAGCTGGCAATTTGGGCTGATGGCCTTGATGACCCTTCCGATGTCACGGATGTTTACCCGCCTGACACTAATGAAATTGAAGCATACGCTAACGGCTCTAACCTTCAGCCAATGACCTTCAGCTCTGAAATGCTGTACTTCTGCAAATATGAGAGCAGCTGCAATTATGACCAGGGTCTTAGCTCGGGCGATGGCTATCACGCCATGGGCTATTTCCAGTTCGACAATAGGTATGGCCTGGGCAGCTTCTTGAAGGCTGCGTATAACTACAGCCCTTCAACTTACAGCGCTTTAAAGGTTATTGGCGATCGCTACGGGTGGGATGTGACTGGCGCAACCCGCTCCAACGGCGCATTCACCCAATTGGGCAACGATCTCAATACCGCGTGGCATGCTGCATACAAGGCGAACCCTACCGAGTTTTCCAACCTTCAGAATGGCTGGGCGTATGTTGATTCCTACAACGGGTCGTTAGGTGCTCGTGGTTGCCTTAAAGCATTTGGAATCAACCTGGACAACCGCCCCGATTGCATTAAGGGCCTTTGCTGGGGCATGGTCAACCTGTTTGGTGCAGGAGGCGGTGCCTCATATATCAACAATGGTAATTATTATGGTGCAAATTGGTTCTTCAAGAATTCCGGCATCAATGACTCTATGTCGAATGAAGTTTTTGTAACTACTCTCTGCGACTATGTCGTCAATAACGTTGCGAAGCGTTATCCCAAACAATCCATCTACTGGACCGGTTGGCAGAATCGGTACAAGAGCGAAAAAGCTGATTGCTTGAGGTACATCTCCGAAAATAAAACCAACACCTCAGTCGAGCCAGATCCTTCAACCTATAAGATTGCGTACACTTCGCATGTGCAGGATTATGGCTGGCAAGATTGGAAAACCGACGGAACTGCTTCAGGGACAAGTGGCCAATCGAAGAGACTCGAAGGCATAAAGATAAAAACTGGCGGTTCGTTAAATGGTGGGGTTAGCTATAAAACTCACGTTCAGGATATAGGCTGGCAAGATTGGGCTCAGAATGGTGAAATGGCCGGGACTTCAGGGCAGTCGAAACGATTGGAAGCCATTCAGATCAAGCTTACTGGCAGTGCCGGAGATTCGCTTTCGGTTTGGTATCGAGTGCATGCCCAGGATTACGGTTGGCTAGGTTGGGCTAAGGATGGCGATAGTGCGGGTACGGAAGGGTTGTCGAAGCGTCTGGAGTCGATAGAGATTATTGTGCTTCCAAAGGGCCAGGTTCCAGACGGCTATGATTCCTCCGTTGGCGCAATGAAGAAAAAGACCCTTTCCTATTCCGCTCATATTCAGGATTATGGAACCCAAGCCGATTATTCAGATTCTGTCGATGAGCCGATCACTCTAGGCACTACTGGCGAGGGGAAGCGTTTGGAGGGGCTAACCCTTCAGCTTGACGGTGACCTTTCGCAGTTGGGGATTTCCTACGGGGCACATATCCAGGATATAGGTTGGCAGGAAGACCGCTCTAACGGTTCCTTTGCCGGCACTACTGGCCAGTCGAAGCGGATTGAGGCACTTCATATCGCTTTAGGTGATAGCTCGGGTTATAGCATTTGGTACCGTGCCCACGTCCAGGATTACGGTTGGCTTGGATGGGCAAAAGATGGTGAAAATGCTGGAACCGTAGGGCTATCAAAGCGTATGGAAGCCATAGAGCTAGTAATTCTGCCTAAGGGGCAGACGCCGCCCGAATATGACCCTTCGGTCGATTCTGTAAAAACCTCTATCCTTGAGTACTCATCGCATATCTCTCAGATTGGAACTGTTTCCGGCGTAGCAGATAACCTATGTGCTGATATTGTTCTGGGCACAACAGGGCAATCGCAGCAACTCGAAGGGTTTAGATTAGGTGTTTCCGACTCAACGGAGAACATTGGTGGTTCTATCGAATACCGTGCTCACGTTCAAGATATCGGTTGGCAGGGCTGGCAGGCAAATAACTCTTTTGCCGGGACGTCTGGCAAGGCAAAAAGCATTCAGGCAGTTGAATTTAAGCTTGACGGGGAGATAGCTCAAAAATATGACATATTTTACCGAGCGCACGTCTCTAATATTGGGTGGCTCGATTGGACGAAAAATGGCGAGTCGGCAGCTGGTTCGGTAGGCTGCTCAATCCCAATTGAGGCGGTTGAGGTAGCGATTGCCCCCAAAGGAAGTGCGGATGCTCCTTCGGTGGGCGCAACGCCTCTCCTTGATTCATCGCTTTTCCCTTCCATCGATTGCGAGAGTCAGTCTTCTGGCTGGGGCTGGGGGAGCACTACTGAGGGGAACGTTGCTGGAACCACTGGTCAATCTAGGGCATTGGTTGGTATGGGCTTATCCGTAACGGGCGATAGTGCAATAACGGGTGGAATTTCATACCTCTGTCATTTTGCAAATGCTGGTTGGACTTCGTGGTGCGGTAACGGAACCAGAAGCACAAGTAGCGGCAATGCCATCCAGGCAATGAGGATCGAGCTTACTGGCAATTTATCGAATTATTTCGACGTATACTATCGCACTCATGTGTCTGGCTATGGTTGGATGGGGTGGGCAAAAAACGGCGCACCCTCCGGTACCACTGGCTTAAATATGAACGTGGAAGCGTATCAGATAAAGGTTGTTGCAAAGGGTGCGCCCGCTCCTGGGGCAACGGCGAGAAGTTTTTCTGACGCAGACGGGTTTCTTGGAATGCCGCCAGACCGCAAGGCGATGCGCGACAGGATTATTGGTTACAGTAGTGGTACGCAATGGCTGATCGCCGTTGATCGTTCAACTCATAAGGTTGGTGTATTTAGAGGTGGCGCTGGCAGCTGGTCTCTCCAATATTATTGGAGCTGTGTGACTGGCGCGCCTGGTTCGCCAACAATTACTGGGTCGTACAGAACAACCGGCTTTAAACGCCCTGTTTTGAGCACCGATTCTCGCGCTCGCTATTGTACGCAGATCTGGAGCGGTTATTTCTTCCATACTATTCTTGCTTCCGAAAGTGAATTAGGTCACAGCCTGTCTCACGGTTGCTTGAGGATGTCGTATCCTAGTGCGCAATGGATCTACAATAATATCTATGCTGGTACTGCGGTTGTTATCTATAACTAGCTGTTAGCATGTAATTGAAGAAGTAATTGATGTTTGCCCCGCTTGGCCTATGTGAACTGCACCCCAAAACTTAGACGGCTCAAATAAAGACTACACTGCAAGGGACTGCCTTCGGAACTCCTCCGGGGTCAGTCCCTCAGTTTAACCTGGCGCCTCATCGTGTTCCAGTGGACCACATAGGAATCGAGGTCGGATTTGAAGGACTCGAAGTCGGCCCACGACCTTCCCCGGAAGAACTCGTCCTTGACGTGGCCGAAGACCTGCTCCGTGGCGCCGTTGTCGACGCAGTTGCCCTTCCTGGACATGCTCTGCATTATCTTCGCCTCCCTCAGGTGACCCGTCCGCGCCTCGTGCTGGCACTGCCAGCCCATGTCGCTGTGCAGGATAGGGGGTCTCGCCTTCGGGCATCTTCGCTAGGAACCGGTCGAGCAGGGCCATCTGTTGGGCCATGTCTGGGCTCATCGACGTGCTCCACGTGACGATCTCCTTGCTGCCGAACTCGTAAATCGGCGCGAAGTACGCCTTCCCCCAGGATTGCTTGAGCTCCGTGACGTCGGTGCCCATCTTCCGCCACGGGCCTATAGCCCAGGCCGCTCTCGAAGAGCGCCGCCGCCTCTCTTCTCGTTTGCTCGTTGTGTCTTCTTCTCTGGTCGACAGACATAAAAAGCCTCCCATTTCTCGTGTCCAAGAAATGGGAGGCAGTTCAATGTGCTAAGCGGGGCAAAGTGTAAGTGGGTGATATGCAAAATTCACTGTTGGTCCGGTAATGTCTAGCGCGGAAGTTCTTTCTGTTTGTGCTGAGCAGATTCCTTATTTCAGGACGCCAGAGTTTTCGGATCTTATGCTTGAGAATGAGAAGCTTTTTCTCGAACTTGCGGGAGCTCCTGAAGGATCGCGTGCTGTCTCTTTAACAGGATCTTGCACTGCTGTAATGGAAGCGACAGTAGCGAACTTGCTCTCATCTGATGACAAGGCGTTGGTGGTGATGTATTCGTTTCTGGTTCACAGAAGGTATTGGCGTGCCCTCCTGGCGTTTCGCTGATTGCCCTTTCTGATAGGACTCAGCATCGCTTGGAAACAATCGATTCGGGTTGTATGTATTTAGATCTGAAACGTGCATTGAAGAACGCTGAGAGAGGACAGACCCCCTTCACTCCAGCCGTTGGTTTTTGCGACAGATCAATACCAGCCTCAAACAGCTGAAGCGTAGCGGTGGGGCTAAGGCGGAGAACGAACGGATCGTTTCAATTGCAGCCGATCTTAGGAATCGGATTGCCGGCTTGCCTCTCGATCGGGTATCTCCTGCTCCTTCGAATGCGGTAACGGTTCTTCATCCACTTAATGTATCTGCGTATGACGTTTTTACCGCACTGAAACACGAATAAGGGATTGGATGTGTCCCAATGGTGGTGAGATGGCCGAGAAGGTATTCGGGGTTGGCCATATTGGCGCTTTGACTTCTGCTGATAATGAGACTTTGGTTAAGGCGTTTGAAGACCTTGTAGCGTGCAAAGGCGCTTGGTGGCTATCTTATTGCTGGAGTAACCGCAGAAGACTTCGGCAAAACAAGGGGGAAAATCAACGTTGAGCAATCCCTTGTTGAGCGCACGGAAGCCGTTCGCGCGATCGGCTTAGCTGATGAAATCATTCTTGAAGAATACGAAGGACAGAAGATCGATGATATTCGTCGTTGCCACATCGATATCTTCACTGCTGGATCGGACTGGGTTGGCAAATTCGATTACCTGAATGAGTACTGCGAGGTTGTTTGCCTTGACAGGACGCAGGGAGTTTCCAGCACTGAAATTCGATCTTAGAAGCAGACGCTAATAATCGGTTTTGTTGGTAGTGGACCCGTATTAGATAAATACATGAATGAGAGCAAACTGGTTAATGGGATGGAGCGTTCCGGCGAAGTTATCCTTGACGAGGCGTCAGATGATTTTGATCGGGAATATTCTAATTTGATTGATAAATCGGATGCTGTTTATATTGCTACCCATTCAGATTACCGTCCTCCGCAAATCGAAAAAGCTCTTCAATCAGGTGTTCATGTTCTATACGAGTTGCCTATTGCGAAAAACGAAAACGAATGCCTGAGACTGCAGGGCATCGCTTTATCGAATAGTCGTGTACTTATGGATGCCATAAAAACGGCGTATGCAGCTGCTTATGCTGGGCTGCTCCTTCTTGCGAAGAGCGGAAGAATCGGATGGGTTGTATCTGTTGATGCAGTTTGCTCCAGCCTCACTAAACCTGAATATGTGGGAAAACAAGGGGTAATGGATCGGTGGGGGCCAACAGCCTTTTTGCCTATCGTTCAGTTGCCTGGATCTGATTGGGTGAAATCTTCGTATGCTGCTTTATTATCTCGTGATGATTCTAGTCATGATACTTTCGTAAAGGCGGATTTTGCTTATCAAGAAGCTGTTGCATCGTTTAAACTCGCTTCAGCGGTCAAAGCGGAAGGCGAATTGGTTATTGCGGGGACCGAGGGGTATATTTACGTTCCCTCACATTGGTGGAAAACAGATTGTTTTGGAATTCGACGTGAAGACCCAAATGAGAATAAACTCTATTTCTATCAACTGGATGGCGAGGGGGTTCGCTACAATTAGTTGCTTTTGCGAGAGCGATCGAGAAGGGATTGAAGATCTCAGGAGTTTCCGACGATGATTCGAGAGCGATATCTCGAATGATGAGTTTATTCTCCGAGTCAGATAATCTATCTGCTCTTGACCAGTTTTGCCACTCAGCTGCAACGGAGAAACGTTAAGGCCTTCCATTTCAGCTGAGGGCAACTCACCAGCTGATATCTTTTCTTGCAGCCTTCTTGACGGTGCTGTAGATGCTGATTGCGAGATTAAATAGGCCAGATTTGGCAAGGTAAGCAGCTAGAGTTGCTCGAATATGCGTCTTTCCATGGGAAAACGCATATTTTAAAGACAGGTACTTAGAACTTCTCCATAATGGAAAATCGCTATCGAGGATCGCGAGCAATTCATTTGAATATCTGCTATTCGTTTCTATGAGTCGGAAGCTCATAGAAACGAATAAATGACAAAATGCAATGACGTCAAAAGCCTCAAGAGCATGAGAACCGAGATCTAGGAATCGAGCCCTTACCTCTTTAAGCGCAGATGCCGCATCATAAACCTGTTTGATATTTGCAGAATTAATCGCTGAATCGGGATGAACCCTATATTCAACTAGGCTATAAGGAACAAATGAGATCTTGCTAGCGGGATGAGCTATGGCCAGCAGTAGCAAGCATAAATCATCAAGCATGACCGGGTTTACTTTTAAGCTTGGAAGATTAGCCAGGATGCTTGATTTGAAGATTTTATTCCACGGTGCTGGGTTAACTTTCAGAAGGTTGCCATAGTCTTCCGGGGGATTAAACGAGTCGATGAAGGTGCAAAACTCTTTAGATAATACCCGATTCGATTCTTCATCTATGCGCTCGAAACCACATACGGCAATATCTGATTTCGAAGTCGTTATTTCATCAAGCATGATTTTGACAAAATCAGGCTTAGCGTAATCATCACTGTCGAGAAACATGATGAATTTACTATTTGCGGCCTTCAAGCCTGCGATTCTTGCCTGCCATGCTCCAGAGTTGATCTGGCTGACCACTGAAACGGTATGGGGGCTATTATTTCGATAAGCGCTAAGTATTTCTGGTGTGCCATCTGTCGAGCCATCGTCAACGCATATGATATGGGGGGTTATCCCCTTTTGCGACAGGAGCGAATCTAGGCATTTTGGCAATGTCTTTTCGGCATTGAAGCAAGGAACAATGACGCTTACAAGATTCCCTGCTCGATCACTGCTGTCATTGCCGTATGTTTCAGTTGAGGAAATAAGCCTCGAAGTCATGACGTATCCTGTCTTTTTCGGGAGGTAACTGCATATAGTTGCCAAATTGAGATGAAAGGACTTCCTCGTATTTTTCTGGAGCGTAAAATTGCTTTCCGCAAAAATCGAGCAATGTTGTTTTGAGCCAAAGAGATGCATCAAAATAGTGATTCGCGCTATCTGCCCATGTGATATCCATGACTCGGGCACCTTGTTTCGGCATCTGCCTTTCAATCTCTTGTATTTTACGTGATAAAGTAATGGGACTTATACCGATAGTGTTTAGTAGGGCTTTTCCGATATTTATTAGAGGTGCTATTTTTTTGTAGGTAGAGGTGCGGAAATTACCGCATACCGCAAGTTTATTGAGTTCCCTCAACCTCTTGATGTGCTTGTATTTATGCTGCGTTATTGAGAAGTCAGAGTCGCAATGCGATAGGCGGAAGATGTCAAGCCATAGACCAATTGCATATTTTCGATCGATGTCTTTCTCGTAAGCGATAGTTTGTGTGTCTATCACCTTAACGAAAGGATAAAAATTTGGTAGCTCAGATGGTAGAAGGAAACGATAGCGCTTCTCTTTGTCGAGAAAAGGTTCCCTTTTTGCAAGCTCAATCAGTTTATCGTATTGATCGTCGATCATGGACACGTCTATATCGTCATCCCAGGGGATAAAACCGTGGTGCCTAACTGCCCCAAGAAGGGTTCCGTCTGAAAGAAAATACACAAGCGAGTTTGTTTCGCAGTAGGCATGAAAGGCATCAAGGATATTCAAAAGGAGAGATTGTATCTCTTCTTGTTCAATTACTCTCATATGGTCCCTTAATAATTGTCGACTTTGGGAATAGCGTTGAAGGCTAAATGCTATGATCTGGCTCTTTTAACTCGGTTTAGAGCTATTTTTGCTTTAGAACCAAACTCAAGGTAGGTATATAAGGCGAAGTAGCTTTGAGATAATAAGAGTCTCTTGGCTATTTCAAGACCGATAGGCAAAGTGCAGCTTTGAAACAGCTTATAGTACGGGTTGGCAATTGCTGTCAATGCGTTGAAGAGATCTTTTTGCTGCGCGTAATTAGAATTACCGGAAATATGGTTAGTCACAAGGATATCAAATACTCTCGAAAAGAGTAGTTTCGCGCATTGGGCTTTGTTGGCGATAAGCATGTTTCTGCTGTCCATGAGTTCGAATTCATACTGAAGTAATTTATCAAGGCTATCAAGTCTGTTTTTGCTAACTTTCATTGAGGTGCTATGCGAAGCACGGTGTATCCACCTGTAATAGCAATGAGGGTTAAATGCATATGATTGGGCATGCTGAATAACCATGTCATTGAATAATGAGTCTTCAAAACCACTTCTGAAGCTTTCATTAAAGGTGATTTGGTTTTTGACAAGCATTGAACGTTTGTAAAATCTTACCCAGACACCGTCTGACAAATCTGCACATTTGAAATAGTTTTCGAGAATAGCTTCCCCTGCAAGACATTCCATTTTGCTAGGAGCGAGCTTGCTCAGGTACTGAATGTTGCCAGATTGGTCGATCTGGGCCCACTCTCGCCCAAAGACCAGACAGTCGCAATCGAACTTTTTTGCAACCTCTAGGTTTCTGTCGATAAACCCAGGGAGGACCATATCGTCGTTATCTGAGAAAGTCACCCATTTCCCTTTGGCGTTCTCAAGGCCAATATTTCGGGCTTGGCACATTCCCCCATTCTGTTTATGGATAGTCTTGACGCGCTTGTCCTGGTTGGCGAACTGATCACATAGCTCTGAAGACCCGTCTGTTGAGCCATCATCTATGAGGATTAGTTCAAAATCGAGGCAAGACTCGTTCAATATACTTGACACAGTTGCGCCTAGATATTTTTTTGAATTGAATACAGGAATTATCACTGAAACCAAGCAAGTCATTGTTATTGCCAATCTATTTGCTGAACGTTGGGGTTTTTCGAATCTTTTTTTTAATCTCTTGGCTGAGAAAAGAAATCTGTTTTTTGTTGAATGCAAAAGACAGAAGCACATAGGCAAGAAGAAAAATCAACCATTGAAGTGCCAAATGGGCAATTGGGTAAACGTTAAATGATGAAATTGGGAGTATTGCCAAAGACGAAATTGCTGCGCAAAAGATAGATGGCAAAATATCCCGTATCTGTTCCACATATGGATACTTAATTAATTTGCGGTTTGGAAACGCATTAACGGCTGTCGAAAGAAAGCTCGAAAAAGCATATGCGGCAACAACTATATTGACGTCCCTAATAACGAAGATGGAGATAAGCATTAGAGCGATGCCGTAAGACACGGTTACCAGTTTAGTTTTTAGAAACAGATCGCTGCGCCCCATACCGTTAAAAGATTCGTAGTTGATAGCATGAAAAGACGATAAAGCCGATGAAATGCAGTACATCTGAAGAAAAGGGACCGCTGGTAGCCATTGGTCTCCTAGCAATAGGGAAATTATCGGGGAGGCCGTTAGTGCGAAGCAAGTCATAATTGGAGCAATAAAAAAGAAGGATATTTGAAGAGTTCTCTTTACGATGCTTTTCACAGCGGAGATATCGTTTTGCGCACGTGAAATCGCGGCGAGGAGTACAGGCTGAAGAGTTCCAGATATCATGCTGTCGATCGCTACAGGGTATTTTTCTCCTTGGGAGACAAAACCGAGTGCGTTTGATCCAAATTGTTTTCCAATAAGCAAATTCGAAAGACTGCTATAAAGAGTTTCAAGCAGGGACGGGACCATTATTCGCCACCCGAAGGCGAAATGGGTGCGAGCGATTTTTCTGCTGAATGAAAGAGATGGAACCCATCGGGTTTGTGCAGCAAGCGCAATGCAATTGACCAAATGGTATACGATCTGTTGTGCGACTAGAGACCAGAGACCCGCCCCTGTGAATGCGAGGATAATCCCTGCGCCTCCCGATATCAAGGTTGATGCGACCGTTGCTTTAAACAGTATTCTAAATTTGAGGTCTCTTTGAACATAAGCTGTTTGAACCGACTCTATTGCTCCGAGAATGAACACAAAGCCGAGAGCTCTTAATGCTTCTGTCAGGATTGGTGCTTCATATATTTCAGAAATCGCAGGGGCCATAGAAAAAACCAACAAATACATAAGGATTGCGATGACCATCATCAGCCAGAAAACTGTGAAGAAATCCAGCGACTTAACATGCTGTGACTGAACAAGCGAATTGCCCAAGCCCGATAGTACAATAATATTGCCGATATTGATAAGGACTAGGAGAATTGCGAGTAGCCCAAAGTCGTTTGGCGTTAAAAGCCGAGCCATGACAATCTGGACGATCAGGGCAACGCACTGGTTGCCTCCTCGTTCGAGCAGGCGCCAGAGAAAAGCTGTGATTGTTCGTTCTTTTAAGGAAGTCATCCTTTGAGTATATGCAGCACATCGTGCCAGCGTCAATTTTTTGATAAAGCAAAACTATTATTGATTGGAATTGCGACATGAATGATAAGCGGGTTGCCATCCTAATGGCAACATATAATGGGGGGAGATATATTAGAGAGCAAATAGAGTCTATAAAAAACCAAACGTTCAAAAACTGGACACTATTTGTATCTGATGATGGTTCGTGCGATGAGACCTTGGAGGTTGTGAATAGCTTCGAGGACCCTCGAATTGTAGTGGTTGCTTCGCGCAATTCAATTGGAACCGCATCAGGCAATTTTATGGGGTTGGCTCGCTATGCGTCATCGTATGATTATGCATTTTTCTGTGATCAAGACGATGTTTGGTTCCCTGATAAAATCGAAGCAGAACTTGCTGCCATTGAATCTATTGAGTCGACCGTTTCTCCAAGCGTACCTGTACTTGCATTTACGGATAGTGTAGAAGTTGACGAGGGCTTGGAGAGGATTCGATCATCATTTGTCAAAACACTTCAGTTCAACGCAAGCACTGCAACCTTTGCTCAGGTGGTAATTGCTAATGTTGCTCAAGGCTGCACAGTAGCCATTAACGCCTCCGTTGTTTCGCTGCTTATTGAGTATGGGCTGAACAAAGAAGTGGGGATGCATGATTGGTGGGCTCTGATTTTGGCTATGTGTTTCGGTGAGTCGATTTTCATCGATAGGCCAACCATGATGTACCGTCAACATAGCGGAAATGCTGTAGGATCAACGGATACAACTTTTTTATCGTGGCTAAAACGGCTTATTAAGAAACCTAGTCTTCTATTTGGTTGGATGCAACGGGCTAAAGATGATGCCAGTTCAGCTGTTGCACGTGCAGAGTCAATTGAAAGACAATTGGGTTCCAGGCTTAACTTGGAGAAGAAAAATGCTTTGAAAGAAATATCGTTAATGCCATCGTTGAGCTTTTTTGGCCGCGTTAGGATTATTTGCAAGCATAAGCTTGTGAGATGCCGGGATATTCACAAGGCTGCTTATTGGTTTTTTGGCTTTGTTCTTTTATGAGAAAAGCGCGGTTAACCATCGAGCGATAATGGTATGCGTTGAGATAGATATGCCGATATACAAGCATTGAAGTATAGGACAATAAATTGGGAAAAACGCTCTTAATAATTCCTGCTTATAACGAAGAGGGATCTCTGGAGGCAACTGTTTCTTCTGTGATGAGTGAAGCTCCATGGGTTAATTATCTTGTGGTGAATGATGGCTCCAAGGATGGGACCGCTGCTGTATGCAGGAGAAATAACTATCCGTTTTTGGACCTCCCGGTCAATTTGGGGTTAGCTGGGGCGTTTCAGGCGGGCATGAAATATGCGTACCGCCATCATTATGATTGTGCCATTCAGTTTGACGCTGATGGACAGCACCTGCCTGAATATATTCCACTGCTAGAGGAAGCTATCCTGGACAATGACATCGCAATTGGTTCTCGATTCGTTGATAAGAAAAAGCCCTCTTCCATGAGGATGCTTGGCAGTAATCTTATAGAAGTCGCTATCAAGCTCACAACGGGCAAAACAATTAAAGATCCTACTTCTGGGATGAGGGCTTTCAATGCTCGAATGATTGAACAAATGGCAAAAGGACTGAATTTTGGTCCCGAGCCAGACACTGTTTCCTATCTGATTAAGCGTGCTGATGCAAAAGTAGTTGAAGTGCCTGTTGAAATGGCGGAAAGAACAGCTGGAGAGAGCTATCTTAACCTAGGCAATTCGATAAAGTATATGCTTCGAATGACCATATCTATTCTGTTTATGCAGGTTATTCGCAAAAGGATTGGGCGGTAGTTGAGTAATGGCGCTGGCATTGAGAATAGCTTTATTTGTCGTATCCCTTTTGACCTTGATTTTTATTGCAAAGCGGGTTCGGAGTTCCAAAGTTAAGCTCGAAGACTCTATTTTTTGGTTTTGCTTTGCTGTACTCCTGTTGTTGGTGAGTATTTTTCCCCAAGTTTTTTATGTTTTATCGGATTTGGTGGGGACAATGGCCCCAGTCAATTTTGTTTTTCTCTTTTTTATATTCATCCTGCTTATCCAGAGTTTCAATTTGACAATGAGAGTTTCTCAAGCTGATACGAAGATTCGTGAGTTAACGCAGCAGCTGGCAATTGAGAAATTCGAACGCCGTGTTAACGATGAAAAGAACGATGACTAGTCGTCTTTATTCTTCATATGTTTTGGAGGTTCCATGAAAGGCATAATACTTGCAGGTGGTAGCGGAACGCGCCTGTACCCGCTCACCTCGGTGACCAGTAAGCAGCTGCTGCCGGTGTACGACAAGCCCATGATCTACTACCCGCTCTCCGTGCTGATGATGGCGGGCATCAAGGACATTTTGATCATCTCCACGCCTACCGACCTGCCCAATTTCCAGCGTTTGCTGGGCGATGGCTCTCAGTTTGGTGTGTCACTTTCCTATGCGGAGCAACCTTCGCCTGATGGCTTGGCGCAGGCGTTCATCATCGGCGAGGAATTTATTGCCGGCGAACCTTGCGCACTGGTTTTGGGCGACAATATCTTCTATGGCAACGGCCTTAGCCGCCACCTGCGTAAGGCGGTTCAGGATGCCGAGACAAATGGTGGCGCTACTGTGTTCGGCTACCACGTAGACGACCCCGAACGCTTCGGCGTAGTGGAATTCGATGCGGACTACAACGCTGTTTCCATCGAGGAAAAGCCCGAGCACCCCAAGTCAAACTACGCAGTTACCGGCCTGTACTTCTACGACTCTCGCGTGTGCGAGCTTGCCAAGCAGGTTAAG
>ENA-OPCZ01000944-OPCZ01000944.1-human-gut-metagenome-genome-assembly--contig:-NODE-944-length-16513-cov-6.365597_pt1 | contig 16513 bp, 9 predicted proteins | sample MGYA00241566_ERZ501483 | MGnify/ENA primary metagenome ERZ501483 (study PRJEB25962, sample SAMEA1965191) | human gut metagenome | biome: human gut; feature: human-associated habitat; material: faeces... | reverse complement strand
CGCCTGCCCCAACGGCATTGCCCACACCTACATGGCCGCCGAGGCGCTGGCCAAGGCCGGTGACAAGCTGGACCTGCCCACCAAGGTGGAGACCAACGGCTCCGATGGTGCCAAGAACGTGCTGACCCGCGCCGAGATCGCAGCCTGTGACGGTATCATCGTGGCTGCAGACAAAAATGTGGAGACCGCCCGCTTTGACGGCAAGCCCGTGCTGTTTGCCCGGGTGGATGACGGCATCCACAAGCCCGAAGAGCTGCTGAAAAAGGTAGCCCACGGTGAAGTTCCTGTTTACCACGCCAAGGGCGGTGCTTCCGCTGCCGAGGAGGAGACCTCCGGCGACAGCTTTGGCCGCAAGGTGTACAAGGACCTGATGAACGGCGTGTCTCACATGCTGCCCTTTGTGGTGGGCGGCGGCATTATGATCGCGCTGGCCTTCCTGCTGGACGATTACACCATCGATCCCTCCAACTTTGGCATGAACACCCCCATCGCCGCCTTCTTCAAGACGGTGGGCAGCGCCGCCTTTGGCTACATGCTTCCCATTCTGGCAGGCTTCATCGCCATGTCCATCGCCGACCGTCCCGGCCTGGCCGTTGGCTTTGCGGGCGGCGTGCTGGCCATGAACGGCACCAACTTTGCAGGCCTTGCCAATGGTGAGACCACCGGCATCTCCGGCGGCTTCCTGGCCGCTCTGCTGGCCGGTTTCGTGGCCGGTTATGTGGTCGAGTTCCTGAAGAAAATCACCGAAAAGCTCCCCGCCAGCCTGAACGGCATCCGCCCCATGCTGATCTACCCACTGGGCGGCATCCTCATCATCGGTGCCGTGATGTGCGGCATCAACCCGGTCATGGGCATGATCAACACCGCCATGACCAACTGCCTCAACGCCATGGGCGGCACCTCCAAAGTCCTGCTGGGTGCCATCGTTGCCGGTATGATGAGCATTGACATGGGCGGCCCCTTCAACAAGGCTGCCTACGTCTTTGGCACTGCCGCACTGGCCTCCGGCAACTACGAGGTCATGGCCGCTGTCATGGTGGGCGGCATGGTTCCTCCCATCGCGATCGCCCTCTCCACCACCTTCTGCCCCAAGAAGTGGACCCCCGACGAGCGCCGCAACGGCATCGTGAACTACGTCATGGGCCTGTGCTTCGTCACCGAGGGTGCCATCCCCTACGCCGCCACCGACCCGCTGCGCGTCCTGCCCAGCTGTGTGGCCGGTGCCGCGCTGGCCGGTGCCCTCTCCATGACCTTCGGCTGCGCCCTGCGCGCTCCCCACGGCGGCATCTTCGTGTTCCCCGTGGTCGATCATGCCCTGCTCTACTGCGTGGCTCTGGCCGCTGGCAGCGTGGTGGGTGCCGTGATCCTGAGCCTGCTCAAGAAGGACCGCACCGACGCGGCCTGATCTGCCATTCTCCTTCTTCCTTTACCATATAAAAAGGGCCCGTCTGCGCGCACCAAAATGCGGCAGGCGGGTCCTTTCGTGTTTATCCCTTGATGATCCGGAGCAGGGTCTTGTCCAGCTGGATGGTGCGATTCCAGGGGTTCAGGATGATGCCCTGGATCTCCGGCACCTGCAGTGCGGCATCCAACAGCTTTTCAAACTCCACCAGAAAGGTGGACTGCACTGCTTCCGCGCCCTTCATCTCCTCTTCAAAACTTGTAAAGGCATACCACCAGCTGGCCCCATCGGCCGTGCGGAGGGCCCGCAGCTGCATCTGCTCACTGGCCGGGTTCGGCTCCACTGCCACCACGACCTGTCCGTTTTCCCGCATCCTCCGCCGGATCACGGTCAGGGTATGCGCCAGCTGCTCCTGCGTAGGCTCCTGCTGTAACTGGCAGACCGCCTGTTCGATCTTTTCGTTGCCGTTCAGGCCCTCGTCCTTCTTTTGTGCCATAAGCTCTCCCATTCTTTTTGTTGTATTTTATGCTTGTATTATATCCGGACTTTACGAAAAATGGAAGCGCAGGCCAGAGATTCTTTCTTTTTTCGTCTGCTTTCGGGTGTTTTTTCAAAAATCAGTAGCCCCCGCCCCGAAAAAGTGTTACAATGTTTTCGTCTGGTATCATTTCAGAAACGACAGGACGCGCCGCTTTTCCGTGAGCCGTTTTTGTCGGAATGGGAGAGATAATGTAATGAAACGAATCCTTCGTTCTGCCGTCAGTCTGCTGCTGTGCGCCGCCGTGGCGCTGGGCGGCACTGCCTGCGGCCGAAGCAAGCTGCCCACCACCATCACGATCTGGACCTACTACAACGGCGATCAGCTGGAATGCTTCAACCAGCTGGTGGAGCAGTTCAACTCCACCGTGGGCAAAGAGAAGAACATCCGGGTCGAAAGCTCCAGTCAGGGCAGCGTGAACGACCTGGAGACCAGCGTGCTGGCCGCCGCCGAGGGCAAGGTGGGTGCCGAGAAGCTGCCCAACATCGTCTCCTCCTACGCAGACACCGCCTTTACGCTGGATCAGATGGGCCTTGCCGTTGACCTGAGCCCCTACCTGACCGAAAAAGAGAAGTCTGCCTATATCGCCGGTTTTCTCGAGGAGGGCGACCTGATGAACAACGGGGAGCTCAAGGTCTTTCCCATAGCAAAATCCACTGAGCTGCTCTACCTGAACGTCACCGACTTTGTCCCCTTTGCCGAGGCCACAGGCGTGACCTATGCGGATCTTTCCACCGTGGAGGGGCTGAACGAGGCCGCACACAAATACTACGACTGGACCGATGCCCAGACGGCTGCGCCCAACGACGGCAAGGCCCTGTATGGCCGCGACGCGCTGACCAATTACCTGCTCTGCGGCGCACAGGAACTGGGTACGACCATCTTTGATGCCGAGAACGGCGTGATGACCCTGCACTTTGACAAGCCGACCCTCCGCAAGCTGTGGGATAACTACTATGTCCCCTACATCAAGGGCTGGTGCAGTGCCAGCGGCAAGTTCCGCAGCGACGATATCAAGATCGGCAGCCTGCTGGCCTATGTCGGTTCCTCCTCCAGCGCTTCCTTCTTCCCCACCCAGGTGCTGACCAGCGACACCGAGAGCCACGGCATCGAGATGGCCGCGCTGCCCTGCCCCAGCTTTGCAGGCTGTGAGCCGGTGGCCGTCCAGCAGGGGGCCGGCATGGTAGTCATCCCGGGCACCGAGGACGAGATCAGCGCCTGCGTTGCCTTTCTGAAATGGTTCACCCAGCCGGAAAACAACCTGCAGTTCTCGGTGCAGTCCGGCTATATGCCCGTGACCTATGCCGCCAACAGCATGTCCGCCCTTGAGAACAGCGGCCTGACGGTCTCCGAGAGGATCCACAAGGTGCTGAGCCTGTCCATTGATGCCATCGATCGCAGCAAGCTCTACACCACCCATGCCTTCCCGGATGCCCTGCGCGCCCGCAACACCCTGCAGTACGCGCTGGAGGACCGTGTCACTGCCGACCGTGCCACGGTGCTGGAGCGGCTGGCTGCCGGGCAGACCCCCGAGGAAGCCGAAGCCGAGTTCCTGACCGATGCCTATTTTGATGCCTGGTACGACCAGACTCTGGCCGCTCTCAGCGCCTTTGCGGGCTGAGATGCCCTTGGAACAACCACAAAAGGAGAGACTCTCAGATGCAGAACCGCAAGCCGCACAGCCAGAAGGCCCCTCAGACGGGCCATTCTATCTTCGGCACCATCCTTTTCTCCCTGCTGGCTGTGCTGGCGGTGGAGTTCCTGCTGCTGACCTTTGCCGTCCACGTCACCCGGCTTGGCCCCCAGCTGAACCAGAACGCCGAGGATATCCTTGCCATGCAGGTGGACAACCGCAGCCGGTATCTTCAGTCCATCTTCCACGATGCACAGGAGCTGACCAGCCTTTCCGATGCCATCAATGGCCTGACCCAGCAGCTTCTGGACGAGGGAGAGATCAGCCTGAGCACGCTGGACAGCAGCAGCGACGCGGCCTATCCCCTGCTGGAAGCCGCCGCGCCGGAGCTCATCAGCACCCTGCGCATCAAGTCGGTGACCGGCGTGTTCCTTATCCTGAACACCCATGATCTGGACAAGCGGAAGCAGGACAGCCTCATGCCCGCCATCTACCTGCGGGATCTTGACCCGGATGCCGCTCCCTCCCAGCGCAACGCCGACCTGACCTTTGTGCGGGCACCGGCCCAGCTGGTGCAGTCCCTCTCCATTGCCACGGACAACAGCTGGTCCCCCACCATCCGTTACCGGGCACTGGGAAACCGGGGCTTCCTTTATCCCCCTTTCCAGGCCGCCTATAAAGACGGAGCCAGCCTTGCCGCCTCCGATTATGGCCACTGGACCTCACAATCCTATCCGATGCCCGGGGACACCCACGAGGCCATTGCCTACAGCCAGCCCCTGATCCTGCCGGACGGCACCGTTTACGGCGTGATCGGCGTGGAACTGCTGGCCGACTACCTGTGGGAGAACCTGCCCTGCTCTGAGCTGCAGAACAACGGCACCTATTTCCTTGCCGTGACCGGTACGGAGGAGCTCTCTGCCTCTGAACTGCAGCTGCGTCCGGTGCTCCGTTCCCACTGCGACGGGCAGCCGGGTTCTGCGGACGAAAGCCTTACGCTGCGCCTCCACAGTGCCCAGACCCGCCGCTACCTCTTCAGCAATACCCTCTACATTGCCTCGGTCTCCCCCTTGAACCTCTACAGCCGGAATGCTCCTTTCTCGGGCGAGCACTGGCTTCTCGTGGGCTCTGTTCCCGCGGTGCAGCTCTTTGCTTTCGCCCAGCGGCTGCAGCAGCTGCTCTCCTTCATCATTCTGATCACGCTGGCCGTTGGCTTTGTTTGCAGCTGGCTGATCAGCAGGCGGCTGGCCCGGCCCGTTGCCAAGCTCTCGGCTGAGGTAGCCGCTGCCGAAGCGGATTCCTCAGCCATCCCGCATCTGTCCGCCACCGGCATCCGGGAGCTGGATCAGTTCTCCTCTGCCTTTACCCAGCTGAGCAAGGACGTGCTGGACTCCTCCACCCGCTTTTTGCGCATTATGAAATTGGCCAGCGCGGAGCTGGGCGGCTATGAGCTGCGCGATGACAGCGTTTATGTGACCGACAACTTCTTCTCCATGCTGGGCCTTGCGCAGGAGCAGCCAGATCCGCTCACGCCAAAGGCTTTCCGCGCCCTGATGGGCACACTGGAGCAGCGGTGGTTCTACCGCCTGTCCCCGGCCAACAACAAGGTCTTTGCCATCCCCCAGCCCGACGGCAGCACCCACTACATCACCCTGCGCATCACCCATATCCTGGGCGAAAGTGCCTCCGAGGTGGGGCTTGCTGAGGATATGACCACCACGGTGCTGGAGCAGCAGCGCATTGAGCACGAGCGCGATTACGACACCCTGACCGGCCTGTACCGCCGCCGTGCCTTTGACCGCGCCTGTGACGCGCTGTTCCAGCAGCCCAAAAAGCTGGGCTGTGCCGCCCTGCTGATGATGGATCTGGACAACCTCAAGCAGATCAACGACACCTACGGCCACGACTGGGGCGACCAGTACATCCGCCAGACCGGCCAGTGCTTTGCGGCCAATACGCCCGCCAACACCATCTGCTCCCGCCTTTCGGGCGATGAATTCCTGATCTTCTTCTATGGCTACCAGGATCAGGCACAGCTCCGCGCCCAGCTGGAGCTGCTGAGTGCTGCCCTGCAGCGCAGCGTGTCCATCCTGCCCAACGGCAAGCAGCTGCACATCAGCATCTCGGGCGGCATTGCCTGGTACCCCACGGACGGCCACGACCTGCTCACCCTGAAAAAATATGCCGACTTTGCCATGTATCAGGTCAAGCATTCCCACAAGGGCCGCATGTGTGATTTTGATATCGGCAGCTACCATCAGGAGGCATACGCCGCCCAGACCCAGCAGGACTTTGAGCGCCTGCTGCAGGAGGAGCTGGTGTCCTACCACTTCCAGCCCATCTACTCTGCCCGCAGCGGCCGGGTCGCAGCCTACGAGGCCCTCATGCGGGTCGATCTGCCTACCCTGCACTCCCCCGCTCAGGTCATGCAGCTGGCCCATGAGACAGGCCGCCTGTATGAGATTGAGCGGATCACTGTGTTCCATTCCAGCGAGATCTTCCAGCGCATGCAGGCACAGGGCCTGCTCCAGAGCGATGCCCTGCTCTTCATCAACTCCATCGCCAATGTCAGCCTGACGGTTGAGGATGTGGAGGAATATGCTCAGCGCTACCCCGAGCTGCTCAAGCGGCTGGTGGTGGAGATCACCGAACAGGAAGATCTGGACCGCGCATGTCTGGAACGGAAGCGGAACGTTCCGGGCTTCTCCGGCTCCTTTGCGCTGGATGACTACGGCAGCGGCTACAGCAACGAATTGAACCTGCTGGAGCTCTCGCCCCGGTATATCAAGATCGACATTTCCATTGTGCGCGGGATCGATACCGACCGTGACAAGCAGCAGATCGTCTCCAACATTGTGGCTTACGCCCACGCCCGCAGTATGCAACTCATTGCCGAGGGCATTGAGACCGAGGCCCAGCTGCGCACCGTCATCGGTCTGGGCGTGGATCTGCTGCAGGGCTATTACCTCAGCCGCCCCGCCGCAGTGCCCGCCCCCATTGCACCGGCAGCCCAGGCGGTGATCGACCAGCTCGAACACCAGCGGTTCAATCCTCTCGGTTTATGATCTTTCCGGCTCCCCTGTGAGGGAGCCTTTTGTGACCCCATTCAGAGAAAGGAGACACGATGAACCACGAATCCAGTTCCGCTCTCCCCGCCGCCATCCGGGTGCGGGGCGCGCGGGTGCACAACCTGAAGAACATCGACGTAGACGTGCCGCTCCACAAGATCGTCGGCATTGCGGGCGTGTCCGGTTCCGGCAAGTCCTCACTGGCGCTGGGTGTCCTCTACGCCGAGGGCTCCCGCCGCTATCTGGAGGCCCTTTCCACCTACACCCGCCGCCGGATGACCCAGGCCGAAAAGGCGCAGGTGGACGAGATCCGCTATGTTCCCGCCGCACTGGCCCTCCACCAGCGGCCCGGCGTGCCCGGAATGCGTTCCACCTTTGGCACCATGACCGAGCTTTTGAACAGCCTGCGCCTGATGTTCTCCCGGCTCTCCCACTACCCCTGCCCCAGCTGCGGCTGCATGGTGCCGCCCAGCCTGAACATTGCGGCCGAGATCCCGCTCTACTGCCCCCGGTGCGGCGCGCAGGTGCCGGTGCTGGGCGCGGAGCAGTTCGCCTTTAACAGCACCGGAGCCTGCCCAGACTGCGAGGGCACCGGCATCGTGCGGGTGGTGGACGAATCCACTCTGGTGCCGGACGAGAGCCTTTCCATCAACGAGGGCGCAGTGCTGCCCTGGCAGACCCTGATGTGGTCGCTGATGAAGGAGATCGCCGAAAAGATGGGCGTGCGCACCAACGTCCCCTTCCGGGAACTGACTCCGGAAGAGCGCGACATGGTGTTCCACGGCCCCGCCAAAAAGGTGCACCTGCTCTACCAGAACAGCAAGACCGGCGCGGCGGGTGAAATGGATTTCACCTACTTCAACGCCGTTTATACCGTGGAGAACGCTCTTGCCAAGGTGACGGATGAAAAGGGCATGAAGCGGGTGGAGCGGTTCCTGAAGCAGGGTCCCTGCCCCGCGTGCGGCGGCTCCCGCCTGAACGCCGCGGCCCGGGCTCCCCGGCTGCGGGGCATCGGGCTGGCCGATGCCTGCCGCATGACGCTGGACACGCTGGTGCAGTGGGTGGAGGGGGTGCCCGCCTCCCTGCCCGTGGAGATGCGCCCCATGGCTGAGAGCATCTGCGAGTCCTTTCAGGCCACCGCCGCCCGCCTGCTGGATCTGGGACTGGGCTACCTCTCCCTTGACCGGGAGGCTGCCACCCTTTCCACAGGGGAGCGCCAGCGGGTGCAGCTGGCCCGCTCGGTGCGCAACCGCACCACCGGCGTGCTCTATGTGCTGGACGAACCCTCCATCGGTCTGCACCCCTCCAACATCGAGGGCCTGCGGGGCGTGATGCACGATCTGATCGCGGACGGCAACTCCATCGTGCTGGTGGATCACGACACAGAGATCCTGCGGGATGCCGACTGGCTCATTGAGATGGGCCCCGGTGCCGGTGAAAACGGCGGCACCATCCTGACCCAGGGCACTGTGGAGCAGGTGGTCCAAAGCCCGGCTTCCCGCATCGGGCCATTCCTTGCCGACCTGCACACCCTCTCAGCCCGCACCCGCACCCCGGAAGCAGAACTCTTTGCGCTGGGCACCATCACCCTGCGCACCCGGGCCATCCACACCGTCAAGCCATTGGAAGTCCGGCTGCCCAAGGGGCGGCTCATTGCGGTGACCGGCGTGTCCGGTTCCGGCAAGACCACGCTGGTGCTGGAAAGCCTGATCCCCGCGCTGGAGGCCGCCGCCAAGGGCGAAGCTCTGCCCGCCCATGTGGAAAGCATCACTGCACCGGGCATTGCGCAGGTCAAGCTCATTGACGCAACGCCCATCGGCATCAATGTGCGGTCCACGGTGGCCACCTATGCCAATGTCCACGATGAACTGCGCAAGATCTACGCCCGCTCCCCCCTTGCCAGGGAGAAGGGCTACAAGGCGGGCGATTTTTCCTACAACACGGGCCGCCTGCGCTGCCCCGGCTGCGACGGCACCGGCACCATCAGCCTGGACATCCAGTTCCTGCCGGATGTAGAGATCACCTGCCCGGATTGCGGCGGCTCCCGCTACCAGAAGGATGCCGCCGCCCTCTACCGCACCCGGAAGGACGGCACTCAGGCCGAGAGCCTGCCCCGCCTGATGGAGATGAGCGTGGACGAGGCCCTTGCCGCCTGTGCCGACCTCAAGCTGGTGGCCAGCCGGCTGCAGACCCTTTCCAGCCTGGGGCTGGGCTACCTGACTCTGGGCGAGGCCACCCCCAGCCTTTCGGGCGGGGAGGCCCAGCGGCTCAAGCTCGCCAGCGAGATGGGCAAAGGGCAGGCCGACACCGTGTTTGTATTCGACGAGCCCACCATCGGCCTGCACCCGCTGGATGTGCGCACCCTGCTGGGCGTGTTCCAGCGTCTCATTGACAGCGGGGCTACTGTGGTGGTCATTGAGCACGATCTGGATGTGATCCGCAACGCCGACTATCTCGTGGACCTTGGCCCCGGCGGCGGCGAGAGCGGCGGACGCATCGTGGCCTGCGGCACACCGGAGCAGGTGGCCGCCGATCCCGCCAGCATCACCGGAAAATATCTGCACCTGTAACCAAAAGAGGGACCCCGCCCAACGGCGAGGTCCCTCTGACATTTTATGATAAACTTTAGGTATCCTGCAGTTCCCCGCGGCTGGCGGCCTTGAGGTAAGCAAAGATAAAGCCGTCCAGATCACCATCCATCACGGCATCGACATTGCCGGTCTCGTAGTTGGTGCGGTGATCCTTGACCATGGTGTAGGGCATGAACACATAGCTGCGGATCTGGTGGCCCCAGGCGATCTCATTCTGCACGCCCTTGATGTCGTCGATCTTGTCCATGTGCTGCTGCTTTGCGATCTGATACAGCTTTGCCTTCAGCATTTCCATGGCGTAGTCACGGTTCTGGAACTGGCTGCGCTGGGTCTGGCAGCTGACCACGACGCCGGTGGGCTTGTGGATCAGTCGGACAGCGGAAGAGGTCTTGTTGATGTGCTGGCCGCCGGCACCGGAGGAGCGGAACACCTGCATCTCGATGTCCTCAGGGCGGATGTCCACCTGAATGGTGTTGTCCAGCTCAGGCATCACTTCCAGAGAGGCAAAGCTGGTCTGGCGGCGGGCGTTGGCATCAAAGGGAGACACACGGACCAGACGGTGCACGCCGTTCTCACTTTTCAGCAGGCCGTAGGCGTTGGGGCCCTTGACCATCATGGAAGCGCTCTTCATGCCGGCCTCGTCGCCGTCCTGATAATCCAGCACCTCCACGGTCATGCCGTGTGCCTGTGCCCACTTGTTGTACATGCGGTAAAGCATCTCAGCCCAGTCCTGTGCCTCGGTGCCGCCGGTACCGGCGTGGAAGGTCAGGATAGCGTTGCTGTGGTCGTACTCACCGTTCAGCATGGTCATCAGCTGCAGCTCATCCACGGCCTTGCCCACGGCGTTCACGGCTTCCTCTGCCTCGGGCACCATATCGGGGTCGTACTCCTCGTCCAGCATCACCAGCATGGTCTCGGCATCATCGTACAGGCCCTGCAGCTTTTCAAAGCGGTTCAGCTTGCCCTTCAGGTCGCCCACTTCATCAAAGACCTTCTTGCTCAGCTCAGCGTCATCGTAAAAGCCGGGACGGCTCATGGTGTGCTCCAGCTCCTGCACGCGCTTGCGGGAAGCGTCGATGGCCAGCGCTTCCTCCAGGTCCTTCACAGCGGTGCCGTAATCGGCCAGCTGCACTTTCAGTTCGTCAGTAGTAATCATATTTTAAGAATCCCTCAAAAGATACAGTTTATACACAGATACTTCATTAGTATACCCAGAATCCATGATAAAGTAAAGAGGAAAAATACTCAACCTACTGGAATTTTGAAGATTTTTGCCTTTTCTTTTCTCTTTTAAGGGAGTATAATAAGTTCAACTAGCATACCGGGAGGATCTTATGCCCAAATATTATGGCTGCCCCTGTGAGGGCTGCGGCAAGCCGCTGACACTGCAGGACGATATCGTTGTCTGCCCCGACTGCGGCGCGCCTTATCACCGCGATTGTTATGAAAAGCTCGGCCGCTGCATCCATGCCCCGGCCCACGCCGCCGGATACGAGTGGAAGTTTCCCTATCAGGAAAGTGAGCTGTGCACCTGCCCTGCCTGCGGCGAGCGCACCCTGCGCAGTGAATCTGTCTGCCGCTGCTGCGGTGCGGCCCTGCCCCCGGAGGGGGCACAGGAGCCCGCCGACCGTGCCGATTCGGACGAGCACAGCGAGGAGTTTGATTACTCCACCTTTTACCGCCAGTTCCAGGAGACCGGGGCCCCGCAGGTAGACCCGCTGCGTCAGACCTATCAGGCCGCTTTTGGCAAGGAAGAGGTCATGGACGGCATTCCCTGCAAGGACTGGGCAGATTTCATCGGCCCGGCTTCCCCTGCCTACCTGAGCGCCTACTGCCGGATGCAGCTGTCCCACACCAAGACCTCCATGAGCTTTTCGGCCATGCTGTTCGGCCCGTTCTATTTCTTCTACCGCAAGGCGTGGAAGCCCGCGTTCGCCTTTCTGGCCGCCGAGCTGGTGCTGGCCCTGCCCACCTTCATTGACCTTTTGCAGGTCACGGACAGCAGCCTGGCCCCGGGGCTTTCCACCTCCACCCTGCTCACCCTTTCCCGGGTCTGCTCGGTGCTCAGCTTCCTGCTGATGATCGTGCGCGGCCTGTATGGCAAGTGGCTCTACCGCCAGAGTGCCGCCGAAAAGATCCGCCGCATCCGTGCGGAGTTCCCGGATGCGGCACAGCGCAAAGCCGTGCTCTGCGCGCAGGGCGGCACCAGCTGGGCCGCCGTGCTCGGCTGTCTGGTCCTGCTCATGGTCATCGGCAGCGCGTTCACCCTGCTGCTGGGTCCCAATGTGGATGCCCTGATCCATCTGGTCTACGGCTGAGCGTTCAGCCTGAAATGATATGATGAAGGAGTTCCGAACCATGAAAAAAGTTACGAAGGCTGTCATCCCTGCCGCTGGTCTGGGCACCCGTGTGCTGCCCGCCACCAAGGCCATGCCCAAGGGGATGCTCCCCATCGTGGATAAGCCCGCCATCCAGTATCTGGTGGAGGAAGCCGTCAAGTCCGGCATCACGGACATTCTGATCATTCTGGGCCGCAACCAGAGCATCATCGAGGATCACTTTGACCGCAGCCCCGAGCTGGAAGAAAAGCTGGCCGCCCCCGGCAAGGAAAAGATGCTGGAGGAGTGCCTGGGCATCTCGAACCTTGCCAACATCTTCTTTGTGCGCCAGAAGCAGACGCTGGGCCTGGGCCACGCCGTGAGCATGGCAAAGGCCTTTACCGGTGACGACCCGTTCGTGGTCATCTACGGCGACGACGTGATCTGGGGCGAGGATCCTGTCTGCGCCCAGCTCATCCGCGCCTATGAGGAGTTCGGCCGCCCGGCTGCCGGTGTCTCCGCTGTGCCCTGGGCCGATGTGAGCCGCTACTGCAGCCTGAAGACCACCCCCATCCACGACAACTATTTCTTTGTGGATGACATGATTGAGAAGCCCAAGAAGGGCCAGGAGTTCAGCAACTACTCCATTCTGGGCCGTGTGCTGCTGACCCCTGAGATCTACGATATCCTCGCCCACACCAAACCCGGTGCAGGCGGCGAGATCCAGCTGACCGATGCCATGGCCGAGTATGCCCGCAACTGCGGCGGCATGACCGCTGTGGAGTTCACCGGCACCCACTACGACATGGGCAACAAGCTCCGCGTGGTGGAGGCTCAGGTGGAGCTGGCATTGCAGCACCCCGAGATCGGCGAGGCTTTCCGTGCCTATCTGAAGGAGTTCTGCAAGACTCTGTAACGTTCTGCTTTCTTTCCATGACCCAAGACCGCTCTGCCACCGGGCAGGGCGGTCTTTTGCTGCAATAACCCCGGCAAGGAATTGGTTGATACAAAACAGTTCCTGCGGTATACTGGATGTGATTGTTTTTATGTAAAGATCGTGTCAAAGAGAAAGCGAGGTTTTTTCATGGCAAATGCCGACCGCAGCGCGGAGCAGTTCCGCAAAATGACGGAGACCCCCATCCCGAAATTGATCCTGAGTCTGGCGGCTCCCACGATATTGAGCATGCTCATCACCAGCATCTACAATCTGGCCGACACCTTTTTTGTGGGCCAGATCTCCACCAGCGCATCCGGTGCGGTGGGCATCGTTTCCAGCCTGATGGCCATTATTCAGGCGCTGGGCTTCATGCTGGGCCACGGCTCCGGCAGCATCATCAGCCGCAGCCTGGGCAGCCAGAACACCGATGCCGCCACCCGGTTTGCTTCCACCAGCTTCTTCACAGCGCTGGTGTTCGGCGGCATCATCACAGCGGCGGGCCTGCTCACCCTGCCCGATTTTATGATGCTGCTGGGCAGCACCGAGACCATCCTGCCCCATGCCTGTGCCTACGCGCGGTACATCCTGCTGGCCGCTCCCATTATGATGTCCAGTCTGGTGATGAACAACATCCTGCGCTATGAGGGCAAGGCCAGCTTTGCCATGATCGGCCTGGTCACCGGCGGCCTGCTGAACATTGCACTGGACCCGCTGCTCATCTTTGGGCTGGGCATGGGCACCGCCGGTGCGGGCCTTGCCACGGCCCTGAGCCAGACCATCAGCTTCTGCATCCTGCTGTCCATGTTCCTGCGGGGCAAAACGGTCAGCCAGTTCCGGATCACGGCAGTCACCAACAGCCCGGCGGAGTTCGGCACCATCCTGATGACCGGTATGCCCAGCTTTGGCCGTCAGGGCCTGAACAGCATTGGCGGAATGCTGCTGAACATCGCCGCCCGCGGCTATGGCGACGCTGCCGTGGCCGGCATGAGCATCGTTTCCCGCATCTTCATGTTCATCATCTCGGTGGCCATCGGCACCGGTCAGGGTTTTCAGCCGGTGGCAGGCTTCAACTATGGTGCCAAAAAGTACCACCGGGTGCAGCAGGCCTGCCTGTTCACCATGGCAGCCAGCTTCTGCTTCCTCTCTGTCATTCTCACCGCCTGCTGGTTCAATGCCGAGACCCTCATCCGCCTCTTCCGCGATGATCCCGAAGTCACCGCCGTGGCCCTGCCCGCCTTCCGCTACCAGTGCTTTGCCATGCTGCTGCAGCCCGTGATCGTGGCAGGCAACATGCTGTTCCAGTCCATCGGCAAATCGGGCCGGGCCACCTTTCTGGCCTGCTGCCGTCAGGGCGTGTTTTTCATCCCACTCATTCTCACCCTGCCCCGGGCCTTTGGACTGCTGGGTGTTGAGATCTGCCAGCCCATCGCCGATGTGCTGACCTTCTTTGTCACCGTGCCCTTCCTCTTCCCCTTCCTGCGTCAGCTGGTGCGGATGGACGAAGCCGAGGCTGCCAAGGCCTGAAGCGCCCCTGTAACAAAACTGTAACCATGACCGGACGTTCGATTGCAATTGAACGTCCGGTTTATTCGTATTATAATCAGGATAGGAAAGTTAAATTCTGCCAAACCTGTGAGGTACGCTTATGAAACGTTCTGTTCTCCGCATCGGCTGTGCAGTGCTCAGCCTGTCTGCCGCGGCAGGGCTGCTGGCCTCCTGCTCCCTGCTGCCTCCGGCCTCGCCCCTGCCCGATTCCAAGCCCGCGCAGGCTGAGGAGGTGCCCGGCACCGCTGCAGCTTCACTGGACGACGGCAAGCTGCGCATCCTGTACAGCAACGGCTCCAACGGAGGCAACACCGTGCTCTGCGGCAATACCGTGTTGTATCAGGCCGCCAGCAGTGAGACCGTGTATCTGGTGCCGGATACCCTGACCGGCACCGTGCGATACTATCTGCGACAGTGGTCAGCCCCCGGCACCCCCACCGGGCGGGCAACCGCCCTGTGTGACCGCAGCGGCAAGGAGATCCTGACCTTTGACCGTGCCTACGATGCCGTCCTGACCGGCAGCCTGCTGGTCCTGACCGCACCGGAACAGATGGCCTATGCTCCCTGCAACAACCACGCCGCAGGCGATTGCCGGGTGATCGACCTTGCCACGGGTGAGGAGCTGGCTGTGCCCAAAAACGCCTACGGATGCAGCATAGCAGGCAGCTATCTGGCCTTTGAAGTCTGCAATGTCCCGGCAGACTATGTGCCGGAAAACGAATGGGGCGATGATCTGACCGCCTACTGCGCTGTACAGGTGCAGGATCGGCAAGGCGAGGTGGTCTATCAGGCAGAGCTGTCCGGCCTTTCCAGCTTCTATGCCAGCAGCAGCGACAGCTCCGCCCCCACCGACTGGCTGGTGGTGAGCCACTACAACGAGGATGGCACGACGGGTACCGACAGCCTGTACAACCCCACCACCGGCGAGGAGCTGACCGGTTACCAGCAGTACACCGGTGCAGGCACGGTCAGCCTGTATCACGATGGCAGATATCAGCTGGTGGATCTGGTCAGCACGGAGCAAAGCGCCGTGCTCTGCGAATATGACCAGCCCATCCGGTATTATGTGCCCGGCGCAGCAGTCACGGAGCCCGAAGTTTCCACCCCCGAAATGGCGGGGCGGTATCTGTTCCACGACCTGCTCACCGGCGAGGAGAAAGACCTCTACGATGCCAATACGGATGATGCCACGTTGGCCATCTATGCCGTAGACGGCACCGTGCGGGTGTTCGACCTGCAGACCGGTGTTCTGCTGACCGATACCACCATCGACCCGGTGGAAAATCAGGTGCGTACCCATATTTACCCCGAGGGGAACGGCTGGGCCTGGGTCCAGCAGGATGATAATGACAACTATGACGCAACGGCCATCCACATCTGCGGGCCGGACGGCATCCACAAGACCCTCGATCCGGCCAAGCTGAATGAGACCTACAACTACTACTCGCCCCTGCTCTCCACTGAGGACGGCATCTACTTCTACGGCTGCTACAACGGCCCCGGCAGCAGCTGGCTCTACGATGTTCTGGACAGCGACGGCAATGTGGTGGTGAGCGGTCTGCGCACTTGTGCCGGGTACTACGCCAACAGCGTCAACGGCCTGCCTGAGGGCGTGTTCGCTGCCGTCAAGGGCTTTGAGAGCGGCTGGATGGACCTGACCGGCCAGTGGCTCTACGCCGAGAGCATCTTCGCTTCCAGCAACGACGAAATGGACAACGATTTCTTCTAAGGAGGTTTTTCCATGCGTACTGTCAAAATTTCCCGCCGCGCGTTTCTGACCGGTCTGGGTCTGGCATCCACCGCCGCCCTGCTCTCTGCCTGCAATACCGTGCCTGCCTCCTCCAATTCGGGGGCGGCACCGTCTCAGCCTGATTCTGAGGCACCCTCCTCTTCTGCCGCCAGTGAAATGCCCGCACAGCCCATCCTGAGCGTGGATGAATTCCCCATTACGGATGGCAGCACGGCCTGCATCCCGCTGATCGCACAGATCATGGCCGATACCACCGGGCTGGATCTGGAGACCGCCCGGAGCGCCGTGACCACCAACACCACGGCCCAGGCCTGGCGCAACCTGGGCCTGTACGGCAACAATTACGGCGATTCGGTCAAGCTCATCATCGCCTACGAGGCCCCGGAATCCGTCAAGGAGGAGCTGAAGGCTGACGGTGACCCGCTGGAGCAGAAGGCCATTGGCCGGGACGCGCTGGTGTTCATCGTCAACGAGGACAACCCCGTGCAGAGCCTGACCCTGCAGCAGCTCAAGGACATCTACGCCGGAACGATCACCAACTGGAAAGATGTGGGCGGCAAGGATCAGGAGATCATTGCATTCCAGCGGCGGGCGGACTCCGGCAGCCAGACCCTGTTCAAAAAACTGCTCATTCAGGGTGGCGAGCTGATGACCCCGCCCTCTGAGCTGGCTCCCGCCGCCATGGGTGAGCTGGTGGACAGCATTGCAGAGTATAACAACTCTGCCAACGC
>ENA-OPCZ01000942-OPCZ01000942.1-human-gut-metagenome-genome-assembly--contig:-NODE-942-length-16539-cov-3.493691_pt1 | contig 16539 bp, 9 predicted proteins | sample MGYA00241566_ERZ501483 | MGnify/ENA primary metagenome ERZ501483 (study PRJEB25962, sample SAMEA1965191) | human gut metagenome | biome: human gut; feature: human-associated habitat; material: faeces... | reverse complement strand
CCCCCTAACTATTGGGCGCCACCCCCGAGCATATGTTCGAAAACACAATATGTTGTGTTTAACACAAAGGCGGGATGCCACCTGTAGCACCCCGCCTTTCAACCTCAACCTTCAAGTTGACCTTGAGGCGAATTTTAGACCTCTTTACACGCCGTTCACATCGCCCCCAAACTCCCCCACGCGCGCCATGTGCACCCCACCGTGCCATTGGCCGATGGCGCAAAATGGGACGGACCCCCGACTGCCAAAACGTGCGCAACAGCACGTTCCAGCAATCGAGAGTCCGTCCTCGGATAGCATGTAATTGCAGGTCGGCAGCGTATTAGCGATGCGCCAGCGGGTGGGCCGCCAGGTAAACCTCGGCCAGCTGCGTACGATCGACATGCGTGTAGACCTGCGTGGTCGATATATCGGCGTGCCCCAAGATCTCCTGCAACACGCGAAGGTCCGCACCGCCCGCAAGCATGTGAGTGGCAAAGGAGTGGCGCAACGTGTGCGGATGGAGGCCCACCAACCCCACCTGGCGCCCATAGCGCTCGCATATGGCGTGAACACCCTGACGCGACAGGCGCCCGCCGTTCTTGTTTAAAAAGACCGCCGGCGTCCCCGCCCCGCGGGCGTGAGCCGCCAGAGGCTGACGGCCATCACATATATAGTGCGTCAGATAATGCAGCGCAGTACGGCCTAACGGCAGCATACGCTCCTTGGAGCCCTTGCCGCGAACCAGCACAAAGCCGTCATCGACATGGATATCACTCACATCGAGCCCCACCAGCTCGCTCACGCGAAGGCCGCACCCATACAGCACTTCCAAGATGGCGTGATCGCGCAGGCCCATCTCGCTATCCGGAAAATCCTGGTCGAGCAATGCCGAAACATCCTCCACCGAAAGGCACTCCGGCAGGCGCTCGGCCTTTTTTGGCAAACGCAATGCCGCCGTGGGATTTTGGGCCACAGCCCCATCGCGCACCAAAAAGGCATGCAGGCCTTTGACGGCCGCGAGTGCGCGCTCCACCGAAGCGTCGGAATAGCCCCCGTCGCGCCGATCGGCGACAAAGTCCTCGATGACCCGCCGGCTCACATCCTCAAAGGATGCAATGCCCGTCCGCTCCAGATAGGCACAGTAAGTCGTCAGGTCTCGGCGATAGGCGGCAATCGTGTTGCGCGCCAAGCCCCGCTCGACTGCAAGGTAATCAAGAAACTCCCCCGCCGCCACAGCGAACGACGAAGGAGCCTCTTCGATATGTTCCCTGTTCGATGGCAACCTTAGTCCGTCGCAAGATTCATGGGCGTCACCTGTAGGCGATCGACACCCTCATGCTGACCAATCGAGGCGCGCACGAACTCACGGAACAGCGGCTGAGGATTGGTGGGGCGGCTCTTGAACTCGGGGTGAGCCTGAGTGGCCACGTACCACGGGTGCACGTCGCGCGGCAGCTCGACCATCTCGACCAGACGCTCGTCGGGTGAAAGGCCCGAGATGACAAGACCGACGTCCTCAAGCTGATCGCGGAAGGCATTGTTGAACTCAAAACGGTGACGGTGACGCTCGTAGACAAGTTCCTCGCCATACGCCTCACGCGCGAGAGTACCGGCAGCGAGCTTGCACGGATAGGCACCCAGGCGCATGGTGCCGCCCTTCTCGGTCACGTCCTCCTGCGAGCTCATCAGGTCGATTACGCTAAACGGACCGTCCGGGTCAAACTCGGAGGAGCTGGCGCCGGCAAGACCGACGACGTTGCGGGCAAACTCGCACACGGCAACCTGCATACCCAGGCAAATGCCCAGATACGGAATCTTGTGCTCGCGAGCAAACTCTGCCGCGAGGATCTTGCCCTCCAGGGCGCGCTTGCCAAAGCCGCCGGGAACCAGGATGCCCGATGCGTCGCCCAGAACCTCATTGACGTTTTCGGCATCGAGGCTCTCACCATCGACCAGCTGCACATCTACGTGACGATCGTAGAAAACGCCCGCGTGATGCAGGGCCTCGATAACCGACAGATATGCATCGGGAAGCTGGGTGTACTTTCCCACGACGGCAACCTTAACCTTATCGGCGTGATGGTTGGCATGGTTTTGCTTGCGCAGGAACTCATTCCATTCGCTCATATCGCGCTCACGCGGATCGAGGCCAAGTCGCTCGCAAATGCGCAGGTCAAAGTCCTGCTCGGCGAGCAGCTGCGGCACGTCGTAAATGCTCGCGCAGTCCTCGTTGGTAAAGACACAGTCGGTGTCGACGTCACAGAAGCTTGCGATCTTGCCGCGAATGGCGTCGTCAATATGGTGATCGGAGCGCAGCACAATAATGTCGGGCTGGATACCAAAGCTGCGCAGCTCCTTGACGGAGTGCTGCGTGGGCTTGGTCTTAACCTCGTGTGCAGCGGCGATATAGGGAACGAGCGACACGTGGATGTAGCAGACGTTCTCGGGACCGGCCTCCTTGCGGTACTGGCGGATAGCCTCCACAAACGGCTGCGACTCGATGTCGCCGATCGTGCCGCCCAGCTCGGTAATGACAACGTCGGAGCCGGTCTGCTCCTCGATGCGGCGGAATTTGTCCTTGATGGCATTGGTAACGTGCGGAATCACCTGGACGGTGCCGCCCAAAAAGTCACCGCGGCGCTCGCGGGCAATCAGGCTCTTGTAAATAGCGCCCGTCGTAAAGTTAGAATCGCGGGTCAGGTTCTCGTCAATAAAGCGCTCGTAGTGGCCCAGGTCCAGATCGGACTCGTAGCCGTCCTCGGTCACAAAGACCTCACCGTGCTGGAACGGGCTCATGGTACCGGGGTCGACGTTCAGATACGGGTCGGCCTTCTGCATCGTTACCTTGTAGCCGCGTGACTTGAGCAGACGGCCCAATGAGGCCGCGGTAATACCCTTGCCTAGGGACGAAACCACGCCACCGGTTACGAACACATGCTTGGTCATATTGAGTTACCTGCGCTTCCCGTAGAAGTTGTCCATACACATCTTACGGGTCTTCATTGTAATACTTGAGAAAGAAGCAGCTCGCCATTTTTCACCAAAGTGCTTGCATTTCTCAATCTCGAAACAAAACGCCGCCCGGAACCTGAGCGGCGTCACAGCAACTTAGGCGGCAGATCGCTACCGATCGGCAAGCTCGTCCTCGAGCATATCCTGAACGAGCATACCCGCTCGGATGCCTCTCAGATACCACCCGCCGCGCTCGGTAAGGCAAATACCATTTGCAAGCTGGCCGCCGTCCTCGCTATATCGCGAAACGACCTCGATCAAGCCGTCAGAATCCAAGCGTTCAATTGCGGCACGGGCTCGATACGGAGACACCCCAACGTGCTCCGCAAGCGTTTTGCGCGAGAAACCATATGTCCCGCCACTTTCGGATTGTTGGGCGATCTCCATCAACACCAGCACTTCGACACGCTTCATATCGTTGACACTCGCACGACCCTTGCCCGCCATGGCAGCCTCCTCTAACCGAGCACGAGCATCCGGCGCGCCGTGCACGACCGACACACCTCACGATGGCAGGTAATATCCATCATGCGGCATCCAGCTAAGGATGAAACAGTTACAGTTATTTTATACCGCTCAAATCGTTTCCAGGCAGGTAAACGGCTATTTTTCGACGAAATAGACGCTTAATTGATCAAAAAGCCGTACCGAGCGCTAACCCGATACGGCCAAAATGCAATGCAATTACCGCTGCGCTTCAAACTTAGCGATGGAAGAAACCGCGGCGCTCAAACTTGGGCTCGCAGCACACGTTGATGCCCAGTTTGCGCAGCACCGTCTCGTCCGTCGGCGAGATAATCACGCTAAAGAAGGCATCGCAGCCACGCAGCTGTTCCAAGCCCGAAAGGACACGAGCGGCCGTCTCGCTCGTAGCCGAGGTGATCGACAGCGCCATAAGCGTCTCGTCGGTGTGAAGGCGCGGGTTTTTGCTGCCCAGGAAATGCGTCTTGAGCTTGCTGATGGGCTCGATCGCCTCGTCGCTGATGACCTCGAGCTCAAGATCGACGCCCGAAACATGCTTGAGAGCGTTCATAATGAGCGAACTTGCGGCGCCCAGGCGCGTGGAGGTCTTACCGGTCACCACGGAACCGTCCGGCATGACCATGGCGCCCACGGGACCACCCGTCAACTGCTCCCTGGTTAGGGCCGCCGAGCGCGCCGGTGAGTAGTTCTTATCGATGCCGGCCTTCTTCATAATAATCTTGAGACGGTCGACCTGCTCATCGCCCACGCCGGTACGGCGCACATTTTCGACCGCGGTAAAGTAGCGGCGGACGATCTCCATCTTGGAAGCGTCGCGGCAGGCATCGTCATCGGTGATGGCAAAGCCGACCATATTGACGCCCATGTCCGTGGGACTCTGGTAGGGGCTCTTGCCTAGGATCTTTTCCATCAGGGCACGGACCACCGGGAAGGCCTCGACGTCGCGGTTGTAGTTGACCGTGGTCTTGTTGTAGGCCTCAAGGTGAAAGGAATCGATGATGTTGGCATCGTCGAGGTCCGCCGTAGCGGCCTCGTAGGCAATATTGACCGGATGCGTCAGGGGAAGATTCCAGACCGGGAAGGTCTCAAACTTGGCATAACCGGCGGCGGTGCCATGCTTATGCTCGTGATACAGCTGCGAGAGGCAGGTGGCGAGCTTGCCCGAGCCAGGACCGGGCGCCGTCACGACAACGAGCGGACGCGTGGTCTCGACGAACTCGTTCTTGCCGTAGCCTTCGTCAGAAACGATCAGATCGACGTCGTGCGGATAGCCCTCAATGGGATAGTGCAGCTTGGCGGGAATGCCGAGTGCATTCAGACGATTGCGGAAGACGTCGGCAGCGGGCTGACCGGCATACTGCGTGATAACCACGGCCGCGACAGCAAAACCATTGCCGCGGAACAGGTCGACCAGGCGCAAGACGTCCTCGTCATAGGTAATGCCCAGGTCGCCACGGGCCTTGTTCTTCTCGATATGGTTTGCATTGATTGCGATGATGACCTCAACATCATCGGCAATGCTCTTGAGCATGCGGAACTTGCTGTCCGGTTCAAAACCCGGCAGCACACGGCTCGCATGATAGTCGTCAAACAGCTTGCCGCCAAACTCCAAATAGAGCTTGCCGCCAAACTGCGAGATGCGCTCCTTAATGTGAGCAGCCTGCAGCTCGATATACTTCGCGTTGTCGAAACCCTGGCGCATGTATGGCTCCCGTCCCGTTTCCATTTAATGTCCTAGGCGATTATAACGGAGCAGACCCTCCCCGATGCCCAGGCCATCAACAGGCACCAACCAAACACGCCTACCGCAACCACCGGGGACCCGGGGTAGCTAATTTGAAGCAATGACCAAGTCACTCCGCACCAACAATGGAAACGTCACAGGCAGAGCCAAAGTCAACGAGCGACCGCCAGAGCGAGCAATCTGCCCCCAGCACCAACAAGGGGAACGTCGCAGGTTGAGCATAAGTCAGCGAAAGCCCGCCAGAGCGAGCAAGGTGACGTGAAAGAGGAGGGCATAGGCCTTTTGGCCATGCCCGACGATTGAACGTCAGATTGCCGCTCTGGCGGGCTTGCAGCGTCGAGTGGTTCCGGCGTTTGGTAAAACGCCGGAACGCAAGTCGCCCCCTCCCGCGCACGGAACGGGAGGGGGCTAAAGGTAGGAGTCTACCGGTGGGTTGACCCCACCGGACAGACGATGACCAGGTGATCCTTTACAGGATCGTCAAGGTTTCCGTGGGGTACCCGTTGGGTACTTAGAGCAGCACGCAGGCGACGGTCAGGATGACGGCGCAGACGACGGAGAGCGCGACGATGAGCTTAAGGGCAAACTTGAGCCAGGTCGTCCACTCGATCTTGGCCAGGGCGAGACCGCCCATGATGGCACCGGAGGTCGGGGTGAACAGGTTCACGACACCGATAGCAGCGGAGAAGATCATGACCATGACCTCGGGCGAGAAGCCGAGCTTAACAGCCAGCGGTCCCATGATGGGCATGGAGACGGTAGCCATACCAGAGGTCGAGGGAATCAGGAAGGACAGGCCGAAGTAGACCAGGAAGCTCATGGGAGCGAAGATCACGCCGGACAGGCCAGCCAGAGCATTGGCGGCAGCGTCGAGGACGTAGACGTCGAGGCCGGTGTTAGCCATGAGGACGGAGATACCACGGGCGAGGGCGATGACGAGAACAACGGACATCATGTCGGCAGCGCCGGTGATGAAGGTGTTGACGATCTGCTTCTCGGACAGGCCTCCGATGATACCGATCAGGACGGCCATGAGGAAGAACCAGGTGGAAGCCTCGTCGAAGTACCACTGGCCAATGGGCAGGCCGGTGATCAGGGCAGACCAGCCCTGGACGACGGCGTTACCGTCGGCATCGTAGACAGCGCCAGCGTCAAAGAAGTTGGCGACGCCCTCGTTGAGGTCGGCCAGCGGGATGAAGCCGACGATCATGACGACGAAGGTGAAGGCGAAGGCGATCAGAACACCCTTCTGACGACCGGTGAGCTTGACCTCCTTGTGGACCTCGGAAGCAGCCTTGCCGTGAGCCTCTTCGGCGTCCTTGAGCTCCTGCATCGACAGGATGGTGGAACCCTTGTCAGCCTTGACCTTCTTGGCATAGTTCATCACGAAGAAGATGGACATAGCGGTAGTGACAATCCACAGGACGGCACCGAGGCCGATGATGATGGACTGGTTGACCTCAATGCCAACGCCGGTCAGAGCGTCGACGGCAGCGCCGACGGCGAACGGGTTAACCGTGGAGCCCAGGCAGCCGCAGCCAGCGCCGAGCAGGACGGTAGCGGCACCGACCATGGGGTCGAAGCCAGCGGCCATCATGGTAGCGGCGAGCAGGGCGTAGAAGGGAACGGTCTCCTCGCACATACCATAGGTGGTGCCACCGAGGGAGAAGATGAGCATCAGCACGGGAATGAGCATAATCTCGTTGCCCTTAAGCTTCTGCACCAGAACGGCGATGCCGTTGTCCAGGGCGCCGGTCTCGGTCATCATGCCGAGGAAGCCGCCCAGGATCATAACGAAGAGGCAGACGGGCAGAGCGTCAGCGAAGCCCAGGATCGGGGCGGTGCAGAAATCGCTCAGACGGGCTGCGGTAACCGCGCCGCCGGACGTGCCGGAGACGATAACGGTAATCACTGCAACAATTGCCAGCAGAGCTAGAAGAATGGTGAACGATGAAGGCATACCGCGCTTTTTCTTAGCGGTCTCAGTCATGGTTCTCATCCCCCCTTCATAAATCATTTAACTTTCTCGCGCGAAGCGGATCTTCCGTGCCGTGCCCACCGCCCGACGCGAGATATTTACCAGACAAAGCCGCTCGGGGTGTGCAGCAAGACACCCCGAGCGAGATGCTAGATGCTCTTACTTGAGCGTGGCGTACATAACAGCCTTGATGGTGTGCATGCGGTTCTCGGCCTCGTCGAAGACCTTGGAAGCGGGGCTCTCGAAGACCTCGTCGGTGACCTCCTGCTCGGTGATGCCGAACTGCTCGCACTTCTCGGCGCCAATCGTGGTGTTGGTGTCGTGGAAGCTGGGCAGGCAGTGCAGGAAGATGGCACCCGGGTTGGCCATAGCCATGACCTCGGAGGTAACGCGATACGGGGTGAGCTGAGCGATGCGCTCGGCCCAGACCTCGTCGGGCTCGCCCATGGAGACCCACACGTCGGTGTAGATAACGTCGGCACCGGTGACGCCGTCCTTGACGTCGGTGGTCAGCTTGATGGTGCAGCCGTTGGCCTCGGCGATGGGCTTGCAGGCCTCGATGACGTCGTCGGCGGGCATGCACTCCTCGGGGCCGCAGGCCACGAAGTTCATGCCGAGCTTGGAGCAGACAACCATGAGGGAGCGAGCAACGTTGTTCTTGCAGTCACCCATGAAGACGAGGGTCTTGCCCTTGATGTCGTAGTTGAAGTTCTCCTGGACGGTCAGGATGTCGGCGAGCATCTGGGTGGGGTGCCACTCAGTGGTCAGGCCGTTCCACACGGGCACGCCGGACTTAGCAGCGAGCTCCTCGACGTCGTCCTGGGCAAAGCCACGGAACTCGATGCCGTCATACATGCGGCCGAGAACGCGGGCGGTGTCCTCAATGGACTCCTTCTTGCCCATCTGCGACGAACCGGGATCGAGGTAGGTGACGCCCATGCCCAGATCCATGCCGCCGACCTCGAAGGCGCAGCGGGTACGAGTGGAGGTCTTCTGGAAGAGCAGAACGATGTTCTTGCCCTCGAGATAGCGGTGCGGAACGCCAGCGCGCTTCATGTCCTTGAAGTTCTTGGAAAGCTTGAGCAGGTACTCGATCTCCTCGGTGGTGAGGTCGAGAAGCTTGAGGAAGCTACGGCCGGAGAGGTTAACACCCATGGTTCGTTTCCTTTCGAAAAAATGAATTACGTAAGTATTAGTGTTGCCCGTTTGACGGGCGAAACCGGTGCGGTTGTAGGGGGACCGCACCGGAAACGGAAAGACTTAGAGGTCCTCGCGCCAGAAGGGCATGCTCATGCAGCGCGGGCCGCCGCGGCCGCGGGAGAGCTCGGCGGAGGGCACGACGAGAAGGTCCAGGCCCTCCTTGTACAGCACGTCGTTGGTGACGGTGTTGCGGGCGTAGACGCAGATCTTGCCGGGCTCGACGCACAGGGTGTTGGAGCCGTCGTTCCACTGCTCGCGGGAGGCCGCAATCGGGTCGCCGCCGCCGCAGGGGATCAGCTTGACCTGGTCGACGCCGGTGGCGTCCTCCAGGACGTGCTCGAGGGTGTCCTCGATCAGGCGGATGTTCACGTCGCCCGGGTTCTTGCCGGCGGTCAGCTCGTAGACGCGCAGGGTGCCCATGATGGCGGGGTGGATCGTGAACTTATCGACGTCGATCTGGGTGAAGACCGTGTCGAGGTGCATGAAGGCGCGCGAGACCGGGATGTCGAAGGCCAGGATGCGCTCGACCTTGGAGTCGGAGTTCCAGAAGATGTTCTGGGCCATGACGTCGATAGCGGCGGCCTGGGTGCGCTGGGAGATGCCGACGGCGAGGGTCTTCTCGTTGATGTTCAGCACGTCGCCGCCCTCGGTGTGGAACTGGCAGTCGCGGCGGAAGTACAGCGAGACGTCCTTGTAGTCGGGGTGGTACTTGAAGACGTACTTGCCGTACAGGGTCTCGCGGTTGCGGGTGACCGAGTACATGCGGTTGAGGTTGACGCCCTCGCCGACGACCGCGAACGGGTCGCGGGTGAAGTAGAGGTTAGGCATCGGGTCGATGATCAGGTCGGACTCGGACTCGGAGTTGACCAGGGAGTCGAGGGTCGTGGACGCCGTGAGGGGCATGTCGATCTCGGCCTTGGTCATGCCGGCCATGGTCTTCTTGACGAACTCGAGGTTGTCCTCGATGGAGTCCAGCTTCTCGCGGACGATCTGCGGCATGTGCTGGCCGCGGATGCCGGCCTCGGCGATGTACTGGTCGGTGAACTCGGCGCGGGCGCCGGGGACCTGGTCGAACACCTCGGCGACGAGGTTCTCGAGGTAGAGGACCTCCACGCCCTGGTCCCTCAGGATCTGGGCGAAGGTGTCGTGCTCCTGCTGTGCGACCTCCAGGAACGGGACGTCGTCGAACAGGAGTCGCTCGAGCTCGTCGGGCGGCAGGTTGAGGAGCTCGTCGCCGGGACGGTGCAGGCAGACCTTCCTGAGCTTGCCGATCTCGGAAGGCACGTGCAGACCTTTCGTCATGGCCTCCTACCTTTCTTTCGGGCCCCTGTCAGGGCCGATTCGTTAGCGCCCCTCCGTGTGAGGCGTTATTGCTGACGACATATTTATATCCAAAATCAGTTCATACTTCCACCTCGCCCCCGAACGGTTTTATATGAGGGGTGAACGGCATACACATATACTTCACGCATGGCACACTTTGATTTAATAAAGTTTATTTACGTGCTTAAACGCGTTTTCAATCCAAATAACAAATGGAACTTAACTTTATTAAACAACCCTCAAATTGCATATTTCCAATAAAGCTATGAATAGAATTAGCGATTCATACCGCGTCTCAACCATTTTCATTTTTATTCAGAAAAAAGTTTGTCCTATTCATTTCTGGTAACAAATTACCGTTTACCAGACACTTGATACCGTTCACCGGAAGCTCAGTATAAGACCCATCGAATACCGGCTCGCCTTACGGCCTCATTTGTAACAACTTGACTTCTCGGTATAGAAAAACAGACCCGCTCCCCTCTTGGGAAACGGGACTGTTATCGATAATCGTAGACAGATTTGAGCGGCTTTGAGAGCCGTCGGAATCCTAGCGATCGAACTCCGCCAGTGCCTCGCCCAGAAGCCTCAGGCCCTCGCGCAGAACGTCCTCGCTCGCGCAGTAGCCCAGGCGTGCGCCGCAGGGAAGCTCAAAGCGGCTGCCGGGTACCAGCAGCACTCCCCTCTCGGACAGCAGGCGCTTGCAGAACTCCTCGTCGTCCTCGGGAATATCAAGCTGGATAAACGAGGTGGACACGCCCTGCGGGGCCGTCCAGAAAACGCGGTGCTGCGTATCGATCCAAGCCTGCGCGATATCGCGGTTTCCAAACACGATCTTGCGATTGCGCTTGAGAATCTTGTCCTTGTGCTCAAGCACATAGGTCGCCAAGGCGTCGTTGAACACGCCGCCGCAGATCATGGTGTAATCGCGATAGGTGCGTATGCGGTTGGACACCTCTTCGTCGGCCACGACCCAGCCCACGCGGGCCGCGGGCGTCGAATAGGTCTTGGACACGGAGTTGGTGACGATGGCCTTCTCGTACACGTCGGCCATCGACATAAAGGCCTCGGTGTTCTCAAGCGGCAGGTACACCTCGTCGCAAAGCACATAGGCGCCAACCGAGCGGGCGATCTCAGCAATCTGGCCGAGCGCATCGGCATCGAGCACCGTTCCGATGGGGTTCGATGCGTTATTGATGCAGATGAGCTTCGTGTTGGGGCGCACCAAGCGCTTGAGTTCCTCGATATCGGGCTTCCAGCCGAGTTCCTCGCGAAGCTCCCAGTACTCGACCTCGGCGCCGAGCGTACGCGGGATCTCGTAGAGCGGCGCATAGGTAGGCCACTCGGCAATCACGTGATCGCCGGGCTCGACCACGGCCATGATGGCGTTGAGGTTCGCACCCGTGCAGCCGTTGGTCTGCAGGATGTGATCGGGATTGACCTCGCGACGATACAGCTTGGCAACCTCGGCCTTAAACTCCGGCGAACCCTCGATCCAGCCGTAGTTCATCTTCTCGCGGTCCAGGCGTTCATAGAACGTGGCGCCGTCCTGCTCGTCGAGCGCGCGCAGCTCGCCCATGGTAAGCGAGGAGATCGTCGACTGGGCGATATCCCACGTGGCGCTCTTCTCCCAAACGTTGAGCCACTCTTCAACGCCGATTGTCTTGATATCCATGGCCAAGCTCCTTACAAAAGCAGTCATCCAATCGTGTTGACGTTCCTCATACAAGAATGGGGCGGTGCGAAAACCCGCACCGCCCCATTGGGAGACATCTAATGGCAGCTAGATGTATTTATTAAGACCTGTACGGGTCCTTGAAGACCTTAGAGGTCCTCGCGCCAGAAGGGCATGCTCATGCAGCGCGGGCCGCCGCGGCCGCGGGAGAGCTCGGCGGAGGGCACGACGAGAAGGTCCAGGCCCTCCTTGTACAGCACGTCGTTGGTGACGGTGTTGCGGGCGTAGACGCAGATCTTGCCGGGCTCGACGCACAGGGTGTTGGAGCCGTCGTTCCACTGCTCGCGGGAGGCCGCAATCGGGTCGCCGCCGCCGCAGGGGATCAGCTTGACCTGGTCGACGCCGGTGGCGTCCTCCAGGACGTGCTCGAGGGTGTCCTCGATCAGGCGGATGTTCACGTCGCCCGGGTTCTTGCCGGCGGTCAGCTCGTAGACGCGCAGGGTGCCCATGATGGCGGGGTGGATCGTGAACTTATCGACGTCGATCTGGGTGAAGACCGTGTCGAGGTGCATGAAGGCGCGCGAGACCGGGATGTCGAAGGCCAGGATGCGCTCGACCTTGGAGTCGGAGTTCCAGAAGATGTTCTGGGCCATGACGTCGATAGCGGCGGCCTGGGTGCGCTGGGAGATGCCGACGGCGAGGGTCTTCTCGTTGATGTTCAGCACGTCGCCGCCCTCGGTGTGGAACTGGCAGTCGCGGCGGAAGTACAGCGAGACGTCCTTGTAGTCGGGGTGGTACTTGAAGACGTACTTGCCGTACAGGGTCTCGCGGTTGCGGGTGACCGAGTACATGCGGTTGAGGTTGACGCCCTCGCCGACGACCGCGAACGGGTCGCGGGTGAAGTAGAGGTTAGGCATCGGGTCGATGATCAGGTCGGACTCGGACTCGGAGTTGACCAGGGAGTCGAGGGTCGTGGACGCCGTGAGGGGCATGTCGATCTCGGCCTTGGTCATGCCGGCCATGGTCTTCTTGACGAACTCGAGGTTGTCCTCGATGGAGTCCAGCTTCTCGCGGACGATCTGCGGCATGTGCTGGCCGCGGATGCCGGCCTCGGCGATGTACTGGTCGGTGAACTCGGCGCGGGCGCCGGGGACCTGGTCGAACACCTCGGCGACGAGGTTCTCGAGGTAGAGGACCTCCACGCCCTGGTCCCTCAGGATCTGGGCGAAGGTGTCGTGCTCCTGCTGTGCGACCTCCAGGAACGGGACGTCGTCGAACAGGAGTCGCTCGAGCTCGTCGGGCGGCAGGTTGAGGAGCTCGTCGCCGGGACGGTGCAGGCAGACCTTCCTGAGCTTGCCGATCTCGGAAGGCACGTGCAGACCTTTCGTCATGGCCTCCTACCTTTCTTTCGGGCCTTACTGGCCGAATGTATCAGCGCCCCTCCATATGGAGCGCTGCTTGCTGACAGCTCTAGTTATATCCAAAAACCACCCGCAATTCCACCTCGCCCCCGAACGGTCAGCAAAGTGCGATGAACGGTATATCGCATATGGTTCCCCCATGATGCACTTCGGTTCTCTAAAGCAGGTTTTCAAAGGTAAACGTCTTTTTTCTAAGGAATTAAGCCAGATTGCACAAATATTTTCATGTTTAGGAATTGCATAGCTAAAACGGTTTTCTGCATATATATGTCGTTTGTCCACGATTCGATTTGGATTCGATTATATTCAGCTCGCAATCATTCTTATTCATACATCCTCACCAGTTGAGTATGGATATAGATTGTTTTCAAAACGAGCTGGGCAGTTAGTTGCATGCCTTGACAGCGTAAGAAGTAGGTTAAGATACCGTTCGCACAATACGTCCGTGCCACAAGTCGACTAAATTGAGACAATAGTGAATAGTGTTAGGCTACCGTCCCCTGCGGGGACTGAACGGACAGATGCATATGCCGAGCAAAATCGAAAAGAAGCAAAAGGCCGCTAAGCTGCGCAAGCCGCCGCGCGACTTCTCGTACACGCAAAATCGAGAGCTCAGCTGGCTGCGCTTTGACAACCGTGTGCTCGACGAGGCTTTTGATGAGTCCGTGCCGTTGTTCGAGCGCCTTAAGTTCGTCTCGATCTTCGAGTCAAACCTCGATGAGTTCCTCATGGTGCGCGTGGGTGGCCTGTCCGACCTTGCCGAGCTCAAAAAACAGCCTGTCGACAACAAGAGCAATATGACCGCCTCCGAACAGGTCGATGCCGTCATGGCAGAGCTGCCCGAGCTCCTCGACCGCTGGGAGTCCATTTTCAAAAGCATCGAGGGCAAGCTCGACACCCTGGGCGTTCACCGCGCCCGCATCGATTCGCTTACGCCCGAGGAGCGCACCTTTGTAACCCGCTACTTCCAGGCCTACGTGTCGCCGGTCATCTCACCGCTGGTGATCGACCCGCGCCACCCCTTCCCCAACCTGCGCAACGGCGCACTCTACCTGGCGTGCGGCCTGGACGGCGTCACCGACGAGGAAAGTCTGCTGGGCCTGATCGAGATTCCCGCTTCGATGAACCGCGTGGTCGAGATCCCCTCGCCCACCGGCACCTACTCCTACATTCTGCTCGAGGACGTCATCCTCGCCTGCCTGGACAGCTGCTTTGGCTCCTATAAGCCGCTCGACCGCGCGCTGATCCGCGTCACCCGCAATGCCGATATCGACCCGGACGGCGAGGGCGTCGAGGAGGAAGAGGATTACCGCCAGCACATGAAGCGCATCCTCAAGAAGCGCCTGCGTCTGCAGCCGGTAGTGCTCGCGGTCTCGGGGTCACTCGAGAAGGCGACGCTCAAGACCATCCGCAAGGCGCTCGAGCTCTCGCGTCGCTCGGTCTTTACCTGCGATATTCCGCTCAACCTGGGCTATGTCTTTGGCATCGAGGGCAAGATTCCCGAGCACCTGCGCAACGAGCTGCTCTTTACGCCGTTTAAGCCGCAGCCCAACCCCACCATCGATATGACCCGCTCCATCCGCGAGCAGGTACTTCAGCACGACAAGCTGCTCTTTTATCCCTATGAGGCCATGAACCCGTTCCTGGACCTGGTGCACGAGGCCGCCTACGACCCCGAGTGCATCTCGCTGCGTATCACGCTCTACCGCGTGGCCAAGCAGAGCCGCCTGTGCGAGTCGCTGATCGATGCCGCCGAGAACGGCAAAGAGGTCACGGTGCTCATGGAGCTCCGCGCCCGCTTCGATGAGCAGAACAACATCGAGTGGGCCGAGCGCTTGGAAGAGGCCGGCTGCACCGTTATCTACGGCTCCGAGGGCTTTAAGTGCCACTCCAAGATCTGCCAGCTCACCTATCGCGAGGGCATGGCGCTTACACGCCTGACACTGTTGGGCACCGGCAACTTTAACGAGAAGACGGCCAAGCTCTACAGCGACTTTATGCTCATGACCGCCCATCCCGGCATCGGCGAGGACGCCAACTTGTTCTTCCGCAACCTGTCGCTGGGCAACCTGCGCGGCGACTACCGCTTCCTGGGCGTGGCGCCGGTCGGCCTCAAGCCGCTCATCATGCGCGGCCTGGATCGCGAGATCCAGCGCGCCCTCGTTGGCGAGCCCGCCCGCGTGTTCTTTAAGCTCAACTCGCTTACCGACCGCGAGGTCATCGACAAGATTGCCGAGGCATCGTGTGCCGGCGTGCGCGTGGACATGATCATTCGCGGCATCTCGTGCCTCAAGCCCGGTGTTCCGGGCAAGACCGAGAACGTGCACGTGCGCTCCATCGTCGGACGCTTTTTGGAGCATGCGCGCGTCTATGCCTTTGGCGTGGACTCGGACATGATCTATCTGAGCTCGGCAGACATGATGACGCGCAACACCGAGCACCGCGTGGAGATCGCCTTCCCCGTGCTCGACCCCACCTGCCGCGCCCTGGTGCACGAGTACATGGGCATGCAGCTGCGCGACAACGTGAAGGCACGCAGCCTGACGAGTGACGGCACCTGGGTTCCGGTGGAGCGCAAAGAGGACGAGAAGCCCTTCAACTCGCAGGAAGCTCTGCTGGAACGTGCCTATCGCAACGCCGAGGCCGCCACCGAGGCAGAGCCCGCGCTCGCATCCCAGCCTGAGCCCGAGCCGCAGCCGACCGCTCCCGAGGTCCAGAAAGTCCGAGCGACCGTTATCGAGCCTGAGTCCGAACCTGCCCCTCGGCCCCAACCGCAGGCGGCCAAGCCCGCGTCCGAGAAGAGCGCTCGCCGCGAGAAGCCCGCTGGCAAAGCCAAGGCCATCGAGCGCCATCGCCCTGGCCGCGTGCGCATGGGCTTGGGCCTGATCGGCCTAGGCCTTAAGACGCTCATTACCGGCAAGACGAAATAGACGTTTGTAGAAGCAGTTTGTAGAAGCGCCCCGCATTTGAGGAAAGCCTCGGATGCGGGGCGCTTTTCCCTGCTACCATGGTGCGAACAGCAACGCGAATGACAGGCAGGAATATGAAGCTCACCATAGAATCGATGACGTACGGCACCGACGGTCTGGCACATGCCGACAACGGCAAGGCCGTCTTTGTGCAGGGCGCTGTGGCAGGCGACACCGTCGAAGCCGAGATCGTGCAGGACGGCAAGTCGTTTATGCGCGCCCGCACGACCGAGATTCTGGAGCCGAGTCCCGATCGCATTCAGCCCCCCTGCCCCTTCGTGGGCATCTGCGGCGGTTGTTCGTGGGGCAATCTATCGCGCTCCGCTCAGCTTGCCGCCAAAGAGCAAAACCTGCGCTCCACGCTCGAGCGCATTGGCAAGTTCACCCCCGAGCAGGTCAACGATCTTGTCCAGCCTATCCGCCATACCAAGGACGACTGGGGCTACCGCAATAAGATTGAGCTGGAGCCCACTCTCGTTAACGGCCGTGTTCGCCTTGGCATGCACGGCATCGACCCCAGCAAGATCGTGACCGTCGATTCGTGCCCGCTGTTCGATAAGCGTTTTCCCAAGGCGCTCAAATCGGTCGTCGGCGCGCTCAACTATCTGAGCGGCAGCCACGACCTGGGTCTGGAGCGCGTGGGCATTCGCGCTTCACGTCGCACCAAAGCACTCGAGGTCGCACTTTGGACACCCACAGGCTCCTTCCCGCGCTCACAGGTCTCACGCGTACTGGCAGACGCCGCGCACCCC
>ENA-OPCZ01000936-OPCZ01000936.1-human-gut-metagenome-genome-assembly--contig:-NODE-936-length-16591-cov-10.870767_pt1 | contig 16591 bp, 10 predicted proteins | sample MGYA00241566_ERZ501483 | MGnify/ENA primary metagenome ERZ501483 (study PRJEB25962, sample SAMEA1965191) | human gut metagenome | biome: human gut; feature: human-associated habitat; material: faeces... | reverse complement strand
CCTTGTCCTTGTCAACTACATAGATAGCTGTATCATTGTCAGGAACCAACTCAGGAATCACCTTGGCAGCATTGGCAGGAACCTTGATGCCACTGAAGAGTTTCTTGATCTGAGCCTCTATGTGATCAACATCTATATCACCTACTATGATGATAGCCTGATTGTCCGGACGATACCATTTGCGATAGTAAGCACGGAGAGTTTCAGGATCGCAACCATCAATGATACTCATCAGACCGATTGGCATACGATAACCGTACTTGCTGCCAGGATAAAGTGCAGGAAGTGAACGCTCCATGATACGCTGCTGACCTACCATACGCATACGGTACTCATTGTGAACGACATCACGCTCACCCTCTATTGCCTCCTTCGTCAGAGAGATACCATTACTCCAATCCTTGAGAATCAACATGCAGGAATCGACAGCGGTGGCACGGGTAGTAGGAACATCCGTGAAATAATATACCGTCTTGTCGATGCTAGTGTAGGCATTCAAGTTCTTGCCATACTCCACGCCGATGCTCTGGAGATAGTTCTGGAGACTGTTTCCCTGGAAATGTTCGGAGCCATTGAAAGCCAAGTGCTCCAAGAGGTGAGCCAAACCACGCTGGTCGTCATTCTCATTGATGGAACCCACCTTCTGTGCAATGTAGAAACTAGCTACATGCTCAGGGAAATTGTTGTGACGAATGTAATAGGTCAAGCCATTGTCGAGGTGACCGATTCTCACATTCTTGTCAACAGGTATCTGTGGCATCTGCTGTGCCATCATACTACCTGTAGCAAGCAGCATCATCGCTGCTACGAAAATTTGCTTTAACTTCATTGTTATAGTTGTAAATTAAATATTTTCCTCGTCTTTCGAGTTGTTTGCCATGTTCCTCCTCTATACTAAAGATACGTAATACCCTTCATTTTAGGTAACTTTCGGGGTGCAAAAATAACATAATTAAAGAGACGTTGCAAGTATTTAGAGTGAAAACTTCCAAAATGCCTCCATTCTTAACATTAAACTAACATTTGCCCAGACGTGCCCTAACATTGCGTTAACACACCTTCCTCGGCTCCCCTGAAAGCCCACCTTATCGGCTCACGTTGAAACTCTTCGTCCAAGACCCACGGAAGAGTCGCACCAAGAAGAGGATGCCTCGGAACGTCAGCTCCACTGCCATGGCTATCCAGACTCCCTCCAAGCCGTAACTCTTCGACAAGCCGTATGCCAAGGTGAGGCGCACAAACCACATCGTACTGAGGTTGATGGCAGCAGGCTTGAAGGTATCTCCTGCTCCCACACAGACACTATAGGTGACGATGCTTGCCGCAAAGAACGGTTCGGCGAAAGCCTCGATGCGCAAACAGGTGGTACCCAACTCCTGGATAGATTCCACTGGCGACAACAGACCTATCATCTCTGGAGCGAAGACATACATCACGACTCCCATCAGAGCCATCACTGCCATGCCCAAGCCCACCGTCATATAAGCGAAGTTCTTGCACAAGTCCATTCGGTTGGCTCCATGCGTCTGTCCCACCAAGGTGGTAGCGGCATCACCGATACCATACCCCGGCATATAGCAGAGACTCTCCGCAGTAATGGCAAAGGAATGGGCGGCGATGGCGATGTTGCCTAGCGGAGCCACAATCATGGTGCTCACTATCTGCGCACCACTCATCAAGATGTTTTGGATGGCAATAGGAATGCTAATCTTGCAGGCATTGCGAACATACTCCTTCACCCAATGGAAACGAGCGGCATCCTGGCGAAGATTCAAAATCTTGTTTTGGCACGCCGCCAACCAGAGGTTAGGCAAGGAGATGCAGATGTATGCCAAGGCTGTGCCATAAGCTGCCCCGACCACTCCCATCTTGAATATATATATAAACAGGTAATTGAAGACCACGTCACAGATGCACACCAATATCGCCATGACGCTCGGTGTGTGCATATTGCCAGCCGACTTGAGCATCATCTCCGAAGTATGATAGAGGAAGATGAAAGGCAAAGCCAGCGCATAAATCAAGAAATAGCGAGAGGAATTGTCTGCGATGTCGCTGCCGCCACCCAACCAATAAGGCAAGGGCAGATGGATCGCCACTCCTATCAGGGCAAGACAGACACTAAAAAGCAAGCCACAAATCAAGGCATGACGAAAAACCTGTCGAGCCTTGACAAAATCGTTGGCACCGATGAAATGCGCCACTTGCACCGAGAACCCTGTGGCTGCCGCACTGAGCAAGCTGCCTATCAACCAAGTGGTAGATTCTATCAGTCCGATGCTAGCCGAAGCCTCAGCACCGAGATGCCCCACCATAGAAGCGTCGATGAAGAACATCATCACCGTGGAAATCTGCGCCAACATAGAAGGGATGCTCAGCCCCACAATCAGGTTGAGTTTCTCCCGGCGAGCCATGTCACGCCCCAAGCGGATGGACTCCATCAAATAATCAGTCTTTTTACTATATAGCATAACTTTTATCAATCGAATGATATTCCATTATCCAGCAAAACGAACGCCAAATAACAGAAAATGGCGACTCCAATTTGAGGAATCGCCATTTTTTATAAACATAAAATAATTACTTTCTCTTCAATCATTATTCCCAAAATACTCACTAATTACCTTTATAAGATAACCAAACCTATTTGTCGTCCTTGAATAAACAATCTTTTATTTACCTTTCTAAACCTAATACCTGTCGTCCTTGAATAACAATCTTAATTTTTACCTTCAAACTAATAACCTAGAACAATCTATTACCTAACTAAAAACCTAAAACTTATTTTTTCTGATGCAAAGGTACAACTATTCCTTGAAACTGCAATGATTTTATGAATAAATTTGCAAGTTTCTAACATTTTTTTGATGTACGTCAACCAAATGTGTGCGAACACAAACACTTGTTTATCCTTTGCAACATATTTTTAGATTTGCTTTCTCACCCTAGCCATTCCCCCATCATATACAAACAAAATCGCCCAGCCAGCCTTTCCAGCCGACAGGGCGATTTGATGTATTATTTCATTACCCAAGCACCATTACCATGCTTGACACCGTTCAGTATCAACTCGAAGCGGAGCATGGAGTAAGCTGGGATGCCAGTTTTCACCTCTGAGCCGTAACCCAAATTCTGAGGGATGAACACCTGCCAATGGTCGCCAACGTGCATATTCTGCAAGGCAGTGGTGAAGCCATCTATCCAACTGTTTGCCACTCCCTTGGTAGGAAGAGCCTTGGTGGCATCGTATGCACCAGAGAAAGTCTGGTCATATACATATCCATCCTTGTAAGAGGTGGTAGGAATCAATCTTCCACGATAACTCATCTGGATAGAGTCGGTATAGAGAGGAGATACCTCGCTGCTACCTGTGCCCAAGACATGCACTACGATGTATTCATCATCCTTGTAGGAAGGAGTGAACTGGTTGCCAGCCTGGTCCTTGTTGCCCGTCTGATTATTGAGCGACCAGTTGCGTATCACCTTCCACTCTTTGCTACCGGCATTCATCTGCTGTCTGGCAAAAGCCAAGGTGTCGGCGAAAGCCTGGTCGTTGCGTGCCTGCCAGTTGGCAAACTCAGCCTGTGAGTCATCATCCGTCTCGCTGCATGATGACAGCACCAACGCCGTCATCAGCAGAAAGAACATATATTTCAAATTCTTCAAATTCATCTAGATGTATTTGATTACAGATATTAATATACCTATTTATATATATAGATAGATATACGATTAGAAGTTCTTGATTTCCTTACCAAGCTTCTTCAATACGCTTGTGATGCTGACACGATCCTCGATGATGCTGCGGAGGTCGCTGATGGCAACACGCTCCTGCTCCATCGTATCACGGTAACGGAGAGTTACCTTGTGGTCGTTAGGAGTCTCGTGGTCAACGGTGATACAGAATGGAGTACCGATGGCATCCTGACGACGATAACGCTTACCTATGGAATCCTTAGGATCGCCATAGTGAGTATTGAAGTGGAACTTCAACTCGTCAACAATCTCGCGAGCCAACTCTGGCAGACCTTCCTTCTTGTCCAATGGGAATACAGCGCACTTCACTGGTGCCAATGCCTCTGGCAACTTCAAGACAACACGTGTCTCACCATTCTCCAGCTTCTCCTCGCAGTAAGAGTGGCACATCACGCTGAGGAACATACGGTCAACACCGATAGAGGTCTCTACATCGTAAGGCACATAGCTCTCGTTCTTCTCAGGATCGAAGTACTTGATAGAGCGGCCGCTGTACTTCTCGTGCTGAGAAAGGTCGAAGTTGGTACGGCTGTGGATACCCTCCACCTCCTTGAAGCCGAATGGCATCTTGAACTCGATGTCGGTAGCGGCGTTAGCATAGTGAGCCAACTTCTCGTGGTCGTGGTAACGATAGTTCTCGTTACCCATGCCGAGAGCCTCGTGCCATGCCAAACGAACCTTCTTCCAGTACTCAAACCACTTCATCTCTGTGCCTGGCTGGCAGAAGAACTGCATCTCCATCTGCTCGAACTCTCTCATACGGAAGACGAACTGGCGAGCTACCACCTCGTTACGGAATGCCTTACCTATCTGGCAGATACCGAATGGCAACTTCATACGACCGGTCTTCTGAACGCTCAAGTAATCTACGAAGATACCCTGGGCTGTCTCAGGACGGAGATATACCTTGCTGGTAGCATCACTGGCAGCACCCATCTGGGTAGAGAACATCAAGTTGAACTGACGAACGTCTGTCCAGTTCTTGGTACCGCTGATAGGACAAACGATGCCCTCATCAAAGATAATCTGCTTCAACATCTCCAAGTCTGGCCCCTGCATAGCCTCGGTATAGCGAGCATGAAGCTCATCATGCTTCTTCTGGTTCTCCAACACACGAGGGTTGGTAGCACGGAACTGAGCCTCGTCGAAGCTATCACCGAAGCGCTTCTTAGCCTTGGCGATCTCCTTGGCGATCTTCTCCTCATACTTAGCCATGTGATCCTCGATGAGCACATCGGCACGATAACGTTTCTTGGAATCACGGTTGTCAATCAAAGGATCGTTGAAGGCATCTACGTGACCGGAGGCCTTCCATACAGTAGGGTGCATGAAGATGGCTGCATCAAGACCTACGATATTCTCGTGCAACAATACCATGCTCTGCCACCAATACTGCTTGATATTATTTTTCAGCTCAACACCATTCTGACCATAGTCGTAAACGGCAGCCAAGCCATCATAAATTTCACTACTAGGGAACACGAAGCCATACTCTTTGCAATGGCTTACAATTTTCTTAAAAACATCTTCCTGTGCCATGATTAATCTTATTTTTTTCAAATTTTCGGCAAAGATACGCCTTTTTCTCGAATTTTCTTTGTATTTTTGCCATAAATTATCAAAATTAGTATTAAAAGCTATCTATGAGCGACGAAATTAAAGACAAAGACGGACTCGAAGAGGAGATTTCTGCTGATTTCATGGAAAACGAGCAGAACGACGACACATCCACTCAACATTCAGACTACAAGCCGGTGAACCGATTTGACGCCTCCGCTGTACACCATCTCAGCGGCATGTACCAAAACTGGTTCCTCGACTATGCTTCGTATGTCATCCTGGAGCGTGCCGTTCCTCACATCGAGGATGGTCTCAAACCTGTGCAACGACGTATCCTCCACTCCATGAAACGAATGGACGATGGAAGATACAACAAGGTGGCGAACATCGTGGGACACACCATGCAGTTTCACCCTCACGGTGATGCTTCCATCGGTGACGCCTTGGTGCAGATGGGACAGAAAGACCTCCTCATCGACACACAGGGCAACTGGGGAAACATCCTCACCGGCGACCGTGCCGCTGCCCCTCGTTATATCGAGGCTCGTCTTTCCAAATTCGCACTCGACGTGGTCTTCAACCCGAAGACCACCGACTGGCAACTCTCTTACGATGGTCGTAACAAGGAGCCTATCACGCTCCCTGCCAAGTTCCCGTTGCTCCTCGCCCAAGGTGCTGAGGGTATCGCCGTGGGACTGAGCAGCAAGGTATTGCCGCACAACTTCAACGACCTTTGCGATGCCGCTATACATTATTTAAAAGGAGAGCCGTTCGCCATCTATCCCGACTTTCCTACCGGCGGTGCCATCGATGTGAGCAAGTACAACGATGGTCAGCGTGGCGGTGTATTGAAGGTTCGTGCCAAGATAGACAAGCTCGACAACAAGACGCTCATCATCACCGAGATACCATATAGCAAGACCACGGGAAGCCTCATCGAGAGCATCACCAAGGCGGTGGAGAAAGGCAAGATCAAGGCTCGCAAGATAGAGGATGTCACCTCCGCCAACGTGGAGATTCTCGTACACCTCACTCCAGGCACTTCCTCCGACAAGACCATGGATGCCCTCTATGCCTTCAGTGATTGCGAAATCAACATCTCGCCCAACTGCTGCGTCATCGAGGACAACAAGCCTAAGTTCCTCACCATCAGCGACGTGCTCCGCCACAGTGTAGATCGTACCATGGGACTGCTCCGCAAAGAGTTGATGATTCGCAAGGGCGAACTGGAGGAACAACTCTTCTTCTCCTCCTTGGAGCGCATCTTCATCGAGGAACGCATCTACAAGGAGCGCAAGTTTGAGCAGAGCAAGACCCAAGACGAGGTGGTAGCCTTCATCGACTCCAAGTTGGAGCCATTCAAGGACAAGCTCTTCACCGCCGAGGTGGATGGCAAGGGCATGGTGGAATATGCCTTCCATCGTGAGATCACCCGTGAAGACATCCTCAAGTTGCTCGAAATCAAGATGCAGCGCATCCTTAAATATAATAAGGATAAGGCTGACGAGCTGCTGATGAAGATCAAGGCAGAGCTTGCCGAGATAGAGAACGACCTCGCCCACATGACCGATGTCACCATCAACTGGTTTGAGTATCTCAAGGGCAAATATGGCAAGTTGCATCCTCGCAAGACCGAGATTCGCAACTTCGACACCATCGAAGTAACCAAGGTGGTGGAAGCCAACCAAAAGCTCTACATCAACCGACAGGAAGGTTTCGTGGGAACTGGCTTGAAAAAAGACGAGTTCGTATGCAACTGCTCCGACCTCGACGACATCATCATCTTCTATAAGGATGGAAAGTTCAAGGTCACCAAGGTGGCAGACAAGATATTCGTGGGCAAGAACATCCTTCATGTCCAGGTATTCAAGAAGAACGACAAGCGCACCATCTACAACTGTGTTTATCGTAACGGCAAGCAAGGTGAGTATTTCATCAAGCGCTTCAACGTGACCGCCATGACCCGTGACAAAATGTACGACATCACCCAGGGCACACCGGGCAGTCGCATCATCTACTTCACCGCCAATCCAAACGGCGAGGCTGAGGTCATCAAGGTGACAATGGAGCCAGACTTGACGAAGAAGCGTCAGAGCATCTTCCTAGAGAAGGACTTCTCCGACATCCTCATCAAGGGACGTGCCGCCAAGGGCAACCTCCTCACCAAGCGCACCATCCGCCGCATCGGTTTGAAGAGCCACGGACACAGCACCTTGGGTGGCAGAAAGGTTTGGTTCGACCCAGATGTCAACCGTATCAACTATGATGAGAACGGTCGCTTGCTCGGCGAGTTCTTCGATGACGATAGCATCTTGGTGGTACTCGACAACGGCGAGTTCTACATCACCAACTTCGACGTGAACAACCATTATGAGGACAACATCCTTCGTTTGGAGAAGTGGGATGAGCACAAGATTTGGACCACCATCCTCTACGATGCAGACAACGATGGTTATCCATATATCAAGCGATTCACGATGGATGCCACGAAGCGTCACCAGAACTTCTTGGGCGAGAATCCAAACAGCAAGTTGGTCATGCTCACCGACACGGTATATCCTCGCATCAAGGTAACCTACGGTGGTGTGGATGCCGTCCGTCCTGCTGAGGAGATTGATGCCGAGCAGTTTATCGGTCAGAAGAGTTTCAAGGCAAAGGGCAAGAGATTGACTACTTGGAAGATAGACACCATCGAGGAGTTGGAGCCTACCCGCTTCCCTGAGCCGGAACCTGCCGAAGGAGAAGGTGACGAGGATGCTGAGCTGCAAGCCGATGGCGATGCTTCATCCGCTTCGAAAGACACCGCTTCAGAGAATACCTCTTCACAGAGCACCTCTTCACAAAAGCTCTCTTCGCAGAATACCTCTTCGCAGAATACAAACGAGCCAGAGGAGAATCTCGACCCAGATGCAGGCAAGAGCGAGCAGCAGGTCATCGACGAGTTGACCGGTCAGACCAACCTCTTTACGGATGATGACTTCAAGGATGACGAGAAGGACAAGGACTGGCTGTCGAAGCAATAAATGAGAATATGATAGAAGAATGGCAATATGAATTGAAACTAGGTAACGAGAAGGCTCTGCAAAGAGTCTTCTCGGAATACTACACCACCCTCTGCTCCATCGTTTTCCAATATGTCAAGGACAACCAAATCAGCGAATCTATTGCAGAAGATGTCATTTTCAACTTATGGGAAAAGCGCGAAAAGATTCTACCTTTGGAATCTTTTAGAAGTTACTTGCTTCGTATGGCACGTAACAAAAGTATCGACTATCTTCGCAGTCAACATTCTACATTAGAAATCAATGACATCATCCCACATCGCCTGATTTCAGACGAAGACATCTTCGAGACTTATATCAGCATAGAGCTACAACAGTTGATAGACCAAAAACTCAAAGAGCTCTCCACACAATGCCAAAGAGTATTCTATCTCAGTAGATACGAAAACCTTAGCTACCATGAGATTTCTCTTCAACTTGGCATCAGCGAAAACACCGTAAAGTACCACATCAAGACAGCCCTTGCCTATTTACGCAAGGAGCTCAGCCCTTATATTCTTTCGCTTCTCGTTGCCGTATTATCAGCAGAACGAACTGTCTATGGCGACCGCATCTTGTCGCCTATTACGACTAGCTCTTGTTATCTATTACGAGTTACCATCTAGCTCTATTCTATTTTTCCGATAAAAAAAATGGGTTTCCGACTACACAATGCCTTCAGATATTACGTTACCCTATCAAAACGTAATGATTATGGACGAACAAGATATTATAAGACTCATACAAAAGCAAGAAGAGCAAACCATCACGGCAACTGAATACCAACAGTTGAAAAAATGGTTTGACGAATCAGCCGACAACCAGAAAACTTACAGGGATTACTGCGTCATATACCAAGGGTTGAAAATAGAAGCAAACAAGCAACGATTCGCCAATCAAGAATCTGCCGCATGGAGTCGCATCAAGCATCGCATCAACCCATTCTCTGGACACAACCAACCATCCCATAAGGTTCTTGCCATGCTCCGATATGCCGCTATCATCGTTTTCGCCTTGATGATAGGAGGATTTGTCGGACATTATCTATATCAATATCATAGCACTAGCAAGAACATCGTGTCCATCTATTCACCTACAGGTTCGAAGTCATTTGTCACTCTTCCTGATGGCAGTCAAGTTTGGCTCAACTCAGGAAGTAGTATCGCTTACGATGGAGACTTTGGGAAGAAAGAACGCCACGTCACCATCAATGGCGAAGGCTATTTCTCGGTGACCAAGGACAAGGAGCATCCTTTCATCGTCACCTCGGAAGGAACCAGCATCAAGGTCTTGGGAACCAAGTTTGACATGAAGGCATACAAAGGCGACCCTTGCAAACGCATCACCCTCGTCGAGGGTAGCCTCTGCGTAAGCCACCAAGGAGAAGAGCGAATCATCAAGCCTAACCAACAAGCATTGATATTGGACAAGGGAATTCACATCAAGGACGTGCCTGCCAAGGAATACAGCAGTTGGATAAAAGAAGCGAGACCTGAGCAAAACTTGGTCGCTACAGCTCACGACAAGCAACTGCCTAGTATGATTGTGCCAACACAGCAAAGCCGCACCTCCCTACTCTTCGACAACGAACCACTTTCACAAATCGCCAAGGACTTAGGCAGAACCTTCAATGTCAAGATTCTAATCGAAGGCAACATCGCTGACGAAGTATTCTATGGCGACTTCAGAAATGGTGAGAACCTCTACCAGATACTTGACATCATCTCGCTCACAGGCGATATGAAGTACAAGATTCAGCAAGGAAAAGTCACCATATATAAATAATGTATATATAAAAGAGAAACATATATCAACAATCAAACAATTAAGAGAGAATGAGAAACTACAGAAAAAATGCCAAGCATTCAGGTATAGCTTGCCTGATGCTTTCCGCACTCTTGACTTGTCATGCCCCTCAGGTCTTCGCTACGACTAGCGAACCCGTCAAGGAGCAGACTGTCAGTGCCGCACTCAACTATGTGAAAAGCAAGTAGGGTTACTCCATTTGGTACAATGTGAGCGATGTCAACCTCAATCGCAAGGTTTCGGTAGATTACGCCAAGGGCAAGTCTATCAATAGCATCTTGAACGAGATACTGGCTGGCCAAAACCTAGTTTGCCAAATCAAGGGCAAAGCCATCGTCATCAAGAAGAAAAAAAATGCCAATGGGAACGCTAAGGCAACTGCCCAGACCATCATCGGAAAGGTGACAGAGACAGGCAGCAACGAACCAATAGTAGGTTGCATCATCAAGGTGAAGGGCAAGAAGAACATGGCTATCACCGACATCAATGGCAACTACTCCATTAACGCAGCATCAGGCGATGAACTCGTCTTCTCTTGCCTCCAGTATGACTCGGTTACCAAGAAGGTAAGCCACTCGTCCGTTGTCAACATCAATATGACAAACACCTCCATCGACTTGGGCGATGTGGTCGTCACAGGCTACCAGACAATGAAGAAGTTCAATATGACAGGTGCCGTTAATGTCATCAGCAAGGAGCAGATCGACTTGCGCTCTACCAACTCATTGGAATCTGTATTGGAAGGAGCCGTACCAGGTCTTACAGTCTATAACGACGAATACCGCATCCGTGGTGGTGCTTCACTGAACGCAGGCAACAGCCCTCTCTTCATCGTTGACAACTTCGAGGTGGAGCAAATGCCTACCAACATGGACCAGATAGAGGCCATCACCGTATTGAAGGATGCCGCAGCCACAGCCATCTGGGGTTCGAGAGCTGCCAATGGTGTCATCGTCATCACCACTAAGAAGGGCAAGCAAGAAGCACCTCGCATCTCGTACTCAGGCAACTTCAGAGTGAATGCCAAGCCCGACTATGACGACTTGCACCATGCTAGCTCTGCCGACATCGTCAACTACGACCGTGACGCTTTTATGGGGGGATATTACTACCCAGGGTTCTTCGACTATGGAACCAATGGCTATTCCCTATCACAAGAAATCTTGAAAGACTATCTTGCAGATGACGTATCCACCATCCCTGCTACTACATTGGCAGAAATGAACAGTCGCCTGGATGCACTCGCCCAACGATGCAACAAGAAGCAGATAGAAGACAACTTGCTACGCAATGCCTTCAAGCAGAACCACATGGTTTCCATCTCTGGTGGTGGCGAGCGTGTCAACTATTTCCTATCGGGAAGTTACACAGGCAGCAATTCCTCTTACAAGCAGGGCGACCAAAACAACTTGTTTGAAATCAATTCTCGCATCTCCTACAAGTTGCTCGACAACCTCACCTTACGTACCAACATCTATAGTGCTTTCGCCAACAACAAGAATGGCTACACCTCACTCAGCAGTGACATTTACAATATGTACCCATTCCAGATGCTCTTGGATGAAAGCGGCAACAGAATCTATGACTATTCTAGTTTCAACCATGCCTTCTCTGATAGTATGGTAAAGGACTATGGCTACTATAGCCAGGGCAAGAACCTCTTGGAAGAAGTGGATTTGGCAAACAACAAGACAAAGACCAACGATTACAAGGTGGCTTTCGGACTTGACTACAGAGTATGGGATGGTATCACGCTCTCTGCAGACTATCAATATGAGAAGTATCAAAGCACCATCAACCAAGTTCGCTCCAAGAAAAGTTATTATGGAAGAAACCAAATCAACTATATGGCTGTGCCTAATGACAATGGTGGATTAACTTACAACCTGCCAAACGGCGACATCTACGATCACTCACAGAGTAATGCCGACGCTTGGGTAATGAAGTTGGGTGCTACCTTAAACAAGAACTTCGGTGCCAATGGCGAACATTACGTCAATGCCGTGGCAGGCTTTGAGATGCGTAGCCGTCACTCTTACTCTGACAAATATCGCAAACTCGGCTATGATGGTCAGACACTCTCTTGGCAACCTATCGACCAAGTAGCCCTCAAAGATGGTGTCACTTGGTGGAACGGAGATACTCACCGCTACTATGCAGATAACTATGATGGCTTCGGAGATGTGGAGAACAAGGAGTTATCTTACTTCCTCTCTGCCACCTACACCTACGACAACCGTTATACAGGTAGTGCCAGCTTGCGTTTCGACGAGTCCAACCTATTTGGTGTAAGCCATAAGTATCGTCGCAACCCTATCTATGCTTTCGGTGCAAGTTGGAACATCAAGAATGAGAAGTTTTTCCATTTCGACCCAATCACAACCTTGTTGCTCCGTGCATCATTCGGATTGACGGGTAACTTCGACCGCTCTGGAGCCACCACTCCTGTCATGGTAGGTCGCAAAACGTACTTACCTGCTATCAACGACTACGTGGTTCGCTTGACCACACCACCTAATCCAAAACTGAGATGGGAGCGCAACCGCTCCGTCAACTTATCTCTCGACTTTGGAGTATGGAATCGTATCAATGGAACTCTCACCTATTATAATAATTATTGTTACGACCTCTTGGGCAACACGCTCGTTGACCCGACCAATGGCTATGAGTCTGCTACCATTAATGCAGCCGACATGCGCAACCATGGATGGGAGTTGGAGTTGAGCGGTGACATTATCAAGACCAAGGACTTCGACTGGAACTTGCGTTGGATATTCTCTTATAACAAGAACAAGATTACGAAGAACAATACACAAGAAAGTTCACCAGAAATCAATCGTGTTACGGGCACTACAAAATTCATAGAAGGCTATGCCAGAGAAGCTGTTTGGAGTTATCGTTGGGCTGGTCTTGATGAAAACGGCGAGCCAATGGTCTATAAGAAGAATGGTGAAAAGACATACGACATTTCTAAGTTAGGTGCAGAAGACTTGGTATATAGCGGAACTTACCAGCCAAAGTATAATGGCTCTTTGACTTCCTCTATGCGCTACAAGAACTTCACGCTAAACTTGATGTTCACTTACAACTTCGGTCATGTCTTCCGTGCTGAATATCCTAGTATGAACCCTTACGAGACCTCACCAGACCTCAGCGACAAAATCGCCAATAGATGGATGAAGTCTGGCGACGAAGCCTATACCGACATCGCTTGTCTTCCAACTATGGAGAACTTGTGGGCTCATACCTCCTATCGCAACTACCCTATCCAGTACTCATCCAACAGTATCAGAAAGGGTGACATGATTCGTCTGAGAGAAATCTTGCTCAACTATGAGTTCCCTAAATCCCTGTTGAGAGGTACATTCGTAAAACGTCTGTCGCTCACGGCACAAATGAACAATGTATGGTTGTGGACAGCCAACAAGGAAGGTTACGACCCAGAGGCACTCGACCCACTGACTGGTAGCCTCACCCTCCCTGCCCCATTCTCATTCACCGCAGGAGTCAAGATTGAATTCTAAAACAACTTTAAGATATCAAGACAATGAAAATAAATCATATCATAACAACAATAGCACTTGCCACTTCCTTGACAGCATGTAGCGATTTCACCGAAACCACTCCGAAAGGAAAGGTGATTCCTACCACAACAGAAGACTTCAAGGAGATGGCTATCGATGTCAGCAACTCTAGTTCTGCATATCCCCTACCCAACATTTGCAGTGATGACGTATATAGCGATGACCAAAATGAGCTCACATCTTATGGGAAAGCATTTTTTTGGTCTGAAAACTTCTACAAAGCAAATGAAGGAGATGAAGCCTGGAACGCTACCTATAAAAGAATCTATGTGATGAATGTCGTCATCAACAACATCATGAGTTCTACTGAAGGAACTGAAGCTGAGAAGAAAGCAGTCTTGGCAGAAGCCAAGGTTTGGCGTGCCTACTATTACTGGTATCTCCAGTCACTGTACGCCAAAGACTACAACGAGAGCACTGCTAGCACCGACCTCAGCGTGCCTACTATTACTGGTATCTCCAGTCACTGTACGCCAAAGACTACAACGAGAGCACTGCTAGCACCGACCTCAGCGTGCCTCTCTCGTTAACACCTGACCTAGAGGCAGAGTTGCCTCGTGCTACCATTGCAGAAGTGACCCAACAGATATGGAGCGACCTAGAAGGCGCAGAAGATGTTCTACCAGACGTAGCAGCCAACAACTACCGTCCTACCAAGGGAGCCGTATATGCCCTGAAAGCAAGAATACTCTTTTACGAGCACAAATACGAAGAAGCTGCAGAGCAAGCCAAGCTCGCTTTGCAGACAAACTGCGAATTGCAAGACATGCGTACTTGGTCGTTCAAGAACGAGGGCAAGCCTTCATCAGGAATCAATGGAAGACCTACCAACTACTATCAGTCTCCAGAGAAGATATGGTATATGTCTAATGGATTCCCTAGCCTCATCACCTCCTTCTGCATCAGCGATGATCTACAATCACTTTTCAAAGAAAGCGACTTGCGATTCAAGTTCTATTTCAGCAACAGAGACCGTCGAGGCAATCTTTGGGAAGACGGACGTTATCGCTATCTACAAAACCTTGACTATAGCTTTGGCGTACCAGAGATGATGCTCATCGAGGCTGAGTCGTTGGCTCGCAACAACGACAGCAGGGCTCTCGACATTTTAAATGCGATTCGCCAAAAGCGTTTCTCGGAAGCTGACTACCAGCCTCTTACCACAGCTGATGGAGCGAGTCTCCTCGACATAGTATTGGCAGAGCGTCGCCGTGAACTCTGTCTCAATAGTCTCCGTTGGCTGGACATGAAGCGTCTGGGAGCAGAAGGCAAATATACCAAGACGCTGACTAGAACTCTGAATGACAAGACGCATACATTGGAGCCAAACTCCAAGCTATACGTCTTCCCTATTCCAGCACAAGTCTTGGGACTCAACCACAAAATCATTCCTAACGATCGTAAGCAATGAATATAAAAACAAAAATCTCTCTCATCTTTTGGGGAATCTGCGCATCTTGCTATGCGCAGACCCCTTTCACTTGCCACGTCAAACTCGACAAGCCTTTCCATGGCAAGGTCATCGTAGCCAAAATCATCGACAGGCTCACAGGGCTTGATACCCTGGAGGTATCAGGTACCGACTTTACCATCAAGCACAATATCCAACAAGCTGAGGAATATCGCATCATATCCCGTCCATTCACTTTCGACATATCTGTTCTTGCCGAACCGGGGTGTCATTACGAAATTTCTGCCAATGGACGAGAAAACGACATCACAACAGTGGATGGAAAAGAGCAAAACCTCTATACAAAACTCTTGAAGCAATGCGCTCCTATCAGTGAGGAAATGAACAAGGTGGGCAAGGAGTACATGAAACTGAAAGAGGCTGGCAAGCTGAAAGAAGCCGAGGAAGTCCTCAAAACCAACAATGAACTATTCAAGAAAGAGAACCAAGCCAAGTTGACTTTTGTCAAGGCTCATCCCAACACATTGGCTGGCATAAAGGCGGCTAGCGAATACCTATCGATGAGCTATAAGGAGATGAATGACATAAAGAACTTGCTTCAAGACAATCCTTATAAATATACCTATTCTTGGCGTTCGTTCAACAGCAAATACCAAGAACTAGCCGACAAATGGATAGAAAACAAGCAAGCTCCAGACTTCACCACCACCGACATCAACGGCAAGATAGTACGCCTGTCCGACTTCCGTGGCAAGACGGTACTCTTGGACTTTTGGGCTTCTTGGTGTGTACCTTGCCGTGCCAAGATGAAAGAGTTGCGCAAGGTTTACGACCAACTCAAGGAGCGCAACATCACCGTTCTCAGCATCAGCATGGATGAAAAGAGAAGTGCTTGGGAGAAAGCATCCAAGGAGGATGATGTCATCTGGACAAACACTTGCGACCTCAAACCTTTCCGGGAGAACAGCATCGGCAAGGCATACAAAGTCACCAACGTGCCTCAGTTATTTGTCATCAGCCCAGAAGGAGTCATTGCCACACAAAATCCTAGCTTAAAAGAAATCTTGAAGACTAGTCCTAGCAAAACCACTTCCAAGAAGCACACCAGCTATTCCGATGCAGAAACCATCGCTCTCTAGAGACTCCTTGCAAATCACAACGTCACTTAAAATAACAAGGCTTAATACGGGAAGGCTCCGCAAAGAGTCTTCTCGATTTACGGACGAAAAGTTTTTTCTTCGAGAAAAGTATCATTGTATCATCATTCCGCTTTACTTCCTTCGCTACACTCTGATAATCAGATAGTTTGTCATAATGATGCTTTCCATATACCTCTCAAAAAGTATCATCAATGTATCACGATTTCGGACTAAAGTATGTAAGCGGCTCCGCGTTTATACCATTGTATTATAAAAAAAAGCAGTAACAGCATA
>ENA-OPCZ01000933-OPCZ01000933.1-human-gut-metagenome-genome-assembly--contig:-NODE-933-length-16600-cov-3.695376_pt1 | contig 16600 bp, 10 predicted proteins | sample MGYA00241566_ERZ501483 | MGnify/ENA primary metagenome ERZ501483 (study PRJEB25962, sample SAMEA1965191) | human gut metagenome | biome: human gut; feature: human-associated habitat; material: faeces... | reverse complement strand
CGGTTCCTGTTTGAAGAAATAGTTTCTGATCTCCGGTTTCAGGAAATCCATATTTGTCTTATAATATGCTTCTGCTGTGGAGATATTGCTCCAGTATGTGTCAATCTTATATCCATAGATTCTCTTAAGATTCTTGTAGCGGATCAGAATATCCTTTACAAAATCATGTCTGCCTTCCAGCGCAGCTCTCTCGATCAGCTCGATCAGCTGTCTTCTTCGGATAACATAGATACCTGTTGAAATTGTATTATAAGAAGAAACCATTGGCTTCTCTTCAAATTCCTCAATCCTGCAGTCCTCATTCATACGGAGAACACCAAATCTCTCAATCTCACTGGGATCATCGCAGGTAGTGCATACTACCGTAACATCTGCACGTTTCGCAATATGATATTCAAGAACCTTGTTGTAATCCATCTTATAAACGCAGTCGCCGGATGCGATCACTACATATGGTTCATGACTGCTTTTAAGGAATTCCAGATTCTGATAAATAGCATCTGCTGTTCCCTGATACCACAGACTGTTCTCTTTTGTGATCGTAGGTGTAAATACAAAGAGACCACCCTGTTTTCTTCCGAAATCCCACCATTTGGAAGAGCTTAAATGTTCATTCAGAGAACGGGCATTGTACTGTGTCAGAACAGCAACTCTCTGAATATGAGAACTCGCCATGTTGCTCAGTGCGAAGTCGATACTTCTGTAGCTTCCGGCGATCGGCATTGCTGCGATTGCCCTCTTATTTGATAATTCTCTCATGCGGTTATTATTACCGCCAGCCAAAATAATACCTATCGCTCTCATTATTCGTCACCGTCCTTTGCTGTAATTACCTGTCCGCCGGCCAGCTCACCATCAGGATAATCCTCAGGAACAGTTATACCTGAGATTGCTGTATTCTTTCCGATCCTTACATTATCCGGGATCACGCTGCGTTCACCAACCGTAGCAATTCCAAATGCATAAACTGCAGGTTTCAGCACATTCGGTGCTTCCTCACCACATCCCAGTACAACATTGTTTCCAATAGTAACATCCTCGGCAATAATAGCCTTATCCATCTGTACGCCCTCACCAATGGTAGAATTGCGCATGATAATGGAATCACGGATCACGCTGCCTTTTCCGATCACAACATTTGGTCCGATCACAGAATTATGTATTTCCCCGTAAATTTCTGCACCCTCACCGATCAGACATCTGTCTGTAACCGCATCTGCCGAAATATACTGAGGCGGGATAATATCTCCCTTTGTGTAAATCTTCCAGAATTCTTCATAGAGATTAAATTCCGGAATAATATCGATCAGTTCCATATTGGCCTCCCAATAAGAACCCAGTGTTCCTACATCCTTCCAGTATCCATTGTATTCGTAGGCGAAAAGTCTTTCACCTTTCTCCTTGCAGTATGGAAGAACATGTTTGCCAAAATCACAGCTGTTCTGATCCTTCAGAGACATCAGTGCTTCCTTTAAAGCAGGCCAGCTGAAAATATAAATTCCCATGGATGCCAGATTGCTGCTCGGATGCTCCGGTTTCTCTTCAAACTCAGTGATCCTTCCCATTTCATCTGTTACCATGATTCCAAAACGGCTTGCTTCTTCGATAGGTACAGGCATACAGGCGATTGTCACATCTGCTTTATTCGCTTTATGGAAATCAAGCATCACTTCATAATCCATCTTATAGATATGGTCACCGGATAAGATCAGAACATAATCCGGATTATACTGTTCCATGTAATCCATATTCTGGAAAATCGCGTTGGCCGTTCCTGTATACCACTCACTGCTTGTACTCTTCTCGTAAGGCGGTAATACCGTTACACCACCTTCATTTCTGTCTAAATCCCACGGAATACCGATTCCAATATGTGTATTAAGCCGAAGTGGCTGATACTGTGTTAATACGCCTACTGTATCGATACCCGAGTTAATGCAGTTGCTTAAGGGGAAGTCTATAATACGGTATTTCCCGCCAAAAGCGACTGCAGGTTTTGCTACTTTTTCTGTCAGTACACCCAGCCTGCTGCCCTGGCCACCAGCTAGAAGCATGGCTATCATTTCTTTCTTAATCATGCAATCACCTCTTGTATGTTATGATTTTTCCATTATAGCACACTTTGAGCCATCCGTGAACATTATTTACAATTTTTCTTCTTATATTTTGTTTTTTTTGGAATTATTGCATACGTTTCTTTTCGTCACGTTTCTCTGAAGCCTTGTGTTTTTATGCACTTTTTCCATATATTTTAGAGTTTTTTGTATTTTTTTGACAATCTTATTTTCTCTTTCTTCCCCTTTTCAATTTTCCGGGCAGGATGTATAATAAATGAAATCGTTATTGTTCCCGTCATTTCAGATAAAATATGCTGCGTTCCGGATCAGACGTCTGTCAGTTAAGATATCCTGCAATGTACCACATTTATCCTGTGATATATTTTTCCGAAGCTTCACAGAACAGGAACAGTAGCCAAAAATCATTTAAGGAGATTATATTTATGTATCAGATAGATTTTCATAAACCGCTTCATGTCCATTTTATCGGTATCGGCGGAATCAGCATGAGTGGTCTGGCAGAAATCCTTCTTGGTGAAGATTTCATCATTTCCGGTTCCGATGCGAAATCAAGCCCGCTCACCCAGTCCCTTGAGAAAAAAGGTGCCAAAATTTATTACGGCCAGCGTGCTTCCAACATCACAGATGAAGTAGAGGTTGTTGTCTACACCGCTGCTATCCATCCGGATAACCCGGAATATGCCTGCGCCGTGGAAAAAGGTATTCCTATGCTGACCCGCGCCGAACTTCTCGGACAGATCATGCGCAACTACGACACACCGATCGCCATTTCCGGAACTCATGGAAAAACAACCACTACTTCCATGGTATCCCATATCCTTCTGGCAGGAGACTGCGATCCTACTATCAGTGTAGGTGGTATCCTTCCTGCAATCGGAGGAAATATCCGTGTCGGTGAATCCGAGACTTTTGTAACAGAAGCCTGCGAATATACCAACAGCTTCTTAAGTTTCTTCCCTAAGATCAGTGTGATCCTGAATATGGATGCAGACCATCTTGACTTCTTTAAAGATATCGATGACATCCGTCATTCTTTCCGCCGCTTCGCAGAACTTCTTCCTGCTGACGGAACACTGATCATCAATGCAGATACACCGAAGTATGAAGACATCATCCGCGATCTTCCATGCAAGGTAATTACCTATGGTCTGGAACATGATGCTGATTATCAGGCTGCTGATATTACCTATGATAAATACGGCCACGCTTCCTTTACTGCACTGCGCAACGGTGTCAAAGTGGGAAGCTACTACCTGAAAGTACCGGGCATCCACAATGTATCCAATGCTCTGGCTTCTATCGCTCTGGGACATCTTCTTGGTCTTTCCGAAAAAGTCATTATCAAAGGTCTTGGCAGCTTTACAGGAACAGACCGCCGTTTCCAGTACAAGGGAGAGGTTGCAGGCGTTACCATTATTGATGACTATGCACATCATCCGACAGAAATCGAGGCTACTTTACATGCGGCACATAATTATCCGCATAAAAAATTATGGTGTGTATTCCAGCCTCATACATACACCCGTACTAAAGCCCTCCTTCCGGAGTTTGCCAAAGCTCTGACTCTGGCTGACCATGTCGTTCTGGCAGATATTTATGCGGCAAGAGAGACAAATACCATCGGTATTTCCTCCGAAGATCTCCAGAAACAGATTCTGGAACTGGGAACCCCTTGTGAATACTTCCCGACTTTTGATGAGATCGAGAATTATCTGCTCTCCAATTGTAAGGAAGGCGACGTACTGATCACAATGGGCGCCGGAGATGTTGTAAATATCGGTGAGCATCTTTTAGGCAAATAAGCATAAACTGTGCTATCAGGCAGGAAGTTGAGCAATAAGTCAGGCGAATAAAAGCATCCGCTTCGCTACGTGACTCTACATCAAATAACTGTTCCGCAGTTTATCAGGAAGCTGTATTGCAACTGCATGCAGCTTCTTTTTTTACAATTTTTCCTGTTCCGCTCCGATAAACACTGGTGTTTCGGATTTACAGGGATTAGCTGTAAAAAAGTTATAAACATTTTATCCCCTCTCATTTTCCGCGTATTTTCGACATTTGTAAGACTTATCCACATTATCCACATGGTTATACACATTCTTTCTCCTGTCTGTGTGTGGATTTCCATGTGCATAAACCACTTGACATAATACGCCATTCTTCACAATAAAAAAATCTTATTTTTCCTTAAAATACGCCATTTTTCAGTTACCCATAATTTATACTGCAATTCGTTTTTCCACACTTTCCACATTATCCACATTGAAATGTGGAAGAACCCGCGTGTAAAAATCTCCTATTCTCATTTAAAAAAGGTTGTGCTATAATTCAGTTTATCGCAAATTGACGAAAAAGAAAGAGAGTGTGGACTCATGGCTATGATCACCTTACAGAATTCCTCGGACACCGGAATTACTGTTTTAACCAACAATTTCATAGACAACTATATGCCCGAAGCCAATGGAGAGTTTGTAAAAGTTTATATCTATCTTCTGAGGCTTCTTTCTGACGCATCCATTCCGTTCAGTCTGGAGCAGATGGCGGATCATTTTTTCTGTACAGAAAGAGATATCGTCCGCGCCCTGAAATACTGGGAGAAGGAAAAACTTCTCACCTTAACCTATCGGGACAATGAGGACATCGCAGATATCGTTCTTCATGTTCCACCTGTAAAAACACAGGCTGCCGCTTTCCAGATACCAGACAGTATTCTGTCAGATCCGTCTGTCAATACCTCTGATACGAACGTAACTATGGAAACGGCAGCCCATTCCGCTGCTGTCAAAAATACACCTGTATCCCAGGCACAGGCAATATCTCCGGCAGCTCCGCAGGCAGTGCCGCCGAATGCACAGACTTCTTCCAGTGCTTCTGCATCTACCCCGAAATCAGCTTCCGCTCTGACTCCGGACCGTGTAAAAGAACTGAAGCAGAACGAAGAGATCGTACAGTTACTCTACATAGCAGAACAGTATCTCGGCAAGACTCTGACTCCTACAGAGATGAAAAAAATCCTGTTCTTCTATGATGAACTGAAACTTTCTCCTGACCTGATCGAGTATCTGATCGAGTACAGCGTAAGCAGAGGGCATAAGAGCATGCGTTACATAGAAACCGTTGCCCTTGCCTGGGCGGAAGAAGGGATCAACACTGTCACCATGGCAAAAGAAGCCAACTCCCGCTATGCCAAAGAATACTTTACCATTTTCAAGGCAATGGGAATCAGCGGCCGCAATCCTGTTGATACGGAAATCAGTATTATGAACAAATGGCTGAAAGATTATGGCTTTACCATGGATATCATTCAGGAAGCATGCACCCGTACCGTTTTATCCACCGGACAGCCAAGTTTCCAGTATGCGGATAAAATACTTTCCGAATGGAAAGATAAAAAAGTAAAGACTCTGGCTGATGTCCGCCTTCTTGATGCCGCACATCAGAAAAAGAAACTGGAAAAAGCTGCAGAAAAGAAACGGACTCCGGCACCGAAACCAGCTGCTTCCAACCGTTTTAACAACTTCCACCAGAGAACCTATGATTTCAGTGAATATGAGAAAAAACTGCTGAATCAGTAAAAGGAGTAAGCATTCATTATGTCTCTACAGAATTATCAGTATGATATCATTATGAGGGAATACAGCAAGACACAGTCCAGAAACCGCCGTCTTCTCGAAGAACGTACACAGGAAATCTATGAGAAAATCCCCCGTATCAAAGAAATCGACGGAGAAGTCGCTTCCCTCAGTGCGCAGAAAGCCCGTGCCCTGTTAAGCGGGGAATCTTCCGGTCTGGAGGACCTGAAAGCAGCCATCTCCCTTCTTTCACAGGAGAGAACTGCCCTGCTTGTATGTAACTCCTATCCGGAGGATTATCTGGAGCTTCCCTACACCTGTCCGATCTGTCAGGATACCGGATATGTGGGGAACCAGAAATGTACCTGTTTTAAGAAAGCAGCCATTGAACTGCTTTATACACAGTCTAATTTAAAAGAAATTCTCAAAAAAGAAAACTTTGACCACTTTTCTTTTGATTATTATTCTGATACAATGAAAAACGAAGCCACAGGGCTGACCGAGAGGGAAACAGCTCTGCGGGCATATGATATTGCCAGAAACTTCGTGAAAAACTTTGATGATTCTTTCGAGAATCTCTTTCTCTATGGAGATACCGGTGTAGGCAAGACATTTCTTTCCCACTGTATCGCTCACGATCTTCTGGAATCTGCACATTGCGTCATGTACTTTTCTGCTTTTGATCTGTTTGATCTTCTGGCAAGTTCCAAATTTTCCAGAGACAAAACAGAGGGAGAAGAATTTGTATTTGACAGCGATCTGCTGATCATTGATGATCTGGGAACCGAACTTACCAACAGCTTTGTTTCTTCCCAGCTGTTTTTGTGCATAAACGAGCGTATTATGCGCAGGAAGTCCACGATCATCTCAACGAACCTGAAACTGGAGAACTTCTCGGAAACCTATTCCGAGCGAACCTTCTCACGTATCGCCAGCAATTACCGCATGGTAAAACTGGAAGGAAAAGACATCCGTATACAGAAAATTTTTTTAGGAGGAAAATAAAATCATGGCACAGGTAACAACAAAAGATTTAACTACACTTCCGGTGGGCAGACTCGGTCTGATCCCGCTGATCAGCTGCAGTGAGCTGGGAGAAAAGGTTAACGACTGGCTGGTGCAGTGGCGTAAAGAGCGCAGTCACGAAGAACTTGACTCCTTCGCATTCGAGGGCTATCAGAGAGGTTCTTACCTCATTCCGGTTCAGACAGCCCGTTTCGGCTCCGGTGAAGCGAAATGTACGATCATGGAATCTGTACGTGGAGACGATATCTATCTGATGGTAGATGTATGTAATTACAGCCTCACTTACAATATCGGACAGTACACAAATCTGATGTCCCCTGATGACCATTTTCAGGACCTGAAACGTGTAATCGGTGCAATCGGCGGCAAGGCCCGCAGAGTAAACGTCATCATGCCATATCTGTACGAAAGCCGTCAGAATATCCGTACAGGCAGAGAATCTCTTGACTGCGCAACTGCACTTCAGGAACTGGTAAACATGGGTGTGGAGAATATCATCACCTTCGATGCTCACGACTCCCGTGTACAGAACGCAACCCCGTTAAGCGGATTTGAAACCGTTCAGCCTTCCTATCAGTTCATCAAGGCACTTCTGAAACATGAAGAAGGACTTCACATCAACAATGACCACTTCATGATCATCAGCCCGGATGAGGGAAGCATGAGCCGTGCAATCTATCTTGCCAACATTCTTGGTGTGGATATGGGTATGTATTATAAGCGTCTGGATTATTCCAAGAGAATCAACGGTCGTCATCCGATCGCAGCTTATGAGTTCCTTGGACCAAACCTCAAAGGAAAAGATATGATCCTGATCGATGATATGATTTCCTCCGGAGATACTGTCCTTAAGATCTCCTCTCTTCTGAAAGAGCGTGGAGCCGGAAGAATTTATATCTGCTCTACTTTCGGTCTTTTCACAGATGGTCTGGAGAAATTTGACGAGGCACATAAAGCAGGCGTATTTGACAAACTTCTCACCACCAACCTGATCTATCAGGCACCGGAACTTCTCGCAAAAGATTACTATATCTCCTGCGATATGAGCAAGTATATCGCACTGATCATTGATACCTTAAATCATGACCAGTCTGTCAGCCACCTGCTCAACCCGGTAGACAGAATCAAACGCTGCGTAAACAATTACATGGCACAGTATGATGAGAAATAATTTCTAATATACAAAACAGAGAGGATACATGTTTTCCATTCATGTATCCTCTCTGTTTTTATCAGGATAGCAATAATTTCTGATAAGGGATTCCCTCTCTGTCCAGAATCTCCATTTCTCTTTTATGGCAGGTACTGATGATGATCTGTTTCTGTTCTTTGTGCATCCAGCGCAGGACTGCTGCCAGCCTGTCCTCATCATACATTCCGAACACATCATCCAGGATCACCGGAAAGCTTTCTTCTTCACAGAAAAGTTCTCCCGCTGCCATACGAAGGGCAAAATAAATCTGTTCCATCGTTCCTCTGCTGAGACGTTCCAGACCTACGGCACGGTCCCCTGTATTCACCATCATATGCAGGTTTCCATCCATCAGGACTTCCTGATATTTGCCGCCTGTGATCTCACTGAGAATCTGGGAAGTGCGTTCTCTGAGTTTGTCTCCCACATGGTGACTGATATTTCCGGACAGCTTCTCAATCGTTTCCATGGCAAGATTCAACGCCTGAATCTCCGTCTCTTCCACTGTCGGAAGATAAGATTCCTCTTCATACTCTTTGTACTCTTCCTGAAGATTCTTCAGATTCATTTCTTTTTCATCGTATTCCTGCTGTATCGTTTCTTTGTTCCATTTCAGTTTCTCCTGTCTGGAAAGCCATCTGCTCTTCATGCGGAGGCGTTTCTGAAGCTCTCTGGCATATTTCATCTCTGCCATTCCACAGCAGATTATAAGAGCTGCCGCAACCGCCACTACCAGAAGCCCCTGAAGAATACTTGCAGACATGGCAGCCGTCGCGATCAGCAGCAGAATCCCGGCAACAGCAGCCGCGATCATACCCACTGCAAACTCATTTCTTTTCTTCCGCATTTCGGCAATTTTTTCATCGAGGATCACTGCTGCTGTCTCATCTCCGAGGCGCATATGGAGCGATTCCTCTTTCTCATCGATCTCATTCATCTTTTCTTTCAGAGTATCCATCTCACCCTGTATGTAATCGATGTTGGTAAGGAGTTTCTGCTGCTCTTTTTCGGTTTCCCGCTTCTTGCGGTCCTCCTGAACCTGGAATCCTTTTCTGGACATTTTCAGCATCTGCATGGCACGTCCCAGATCAATGGAACTGTCAGCCGTTCCCTGATAGCTTGCCATATAGTTCTGAACTTCCCTCACCAGATCCTGTCCTGTAACACTCTTTAACTGTGCAACAGAAACCGTATTGTCATAGACAGCTTCGCTGACATTTCCAAGAATCTCTGTAAGACTGCCATTGTCTGCATCCGTCAGTTCTTTACTGTCCTCATTAAACAGTTCATTCAATGGATGATCCTTCTGAAAATTTCTGGAAAGACGGTACTTGTGTCCTTTGCTCTCAAACCAGATCGTTCCGCCATATACTCCCGGATTTTCCCAGGGTTCATACGTACTGTAAACATCATTTCTGGCAGCTTTTCCCCGCATCCGCGTAAGTCCGAAAAACATACTCTTGATAAAGGTATGGATCGTTGTTTTGCCACTTTCGTTCTCACCGTAAAGGACATTGATCCCCGGCGAAAGCTCCAGTGTCCTGTCATGGATTTTTCCAAAATTTCTGATATTCAATCGTCTGATAATCATATTTTACCTGTCACCTGCTCGTCTCCAGCAAAGCCTGAAGTCCATAATATAATGCTTTTTCTTCCATTGCACTCCTGTCTTTTTCCAGAAAACAACTGATATAATCTCCGATCAGAGTCCCACTGTACTTCTTCTCCAGTTCCTCCAGATCATAGGCCGGTCTGGACTCATCCAGCACCTCGGTCACATAGCCATAGGTTTTCAGTTTTTCCGGGAGAAGCATCAGTTCCGGAGCCCTGACTCCCTTGATGATGATCCGGTACATATTCATTCTGCCTCTGTTTGCCAGATCTGCTTTCAGCATATCCTCCAGAGATGCCTGCGTGGAATTCTCACGGAGCATCAGAATGATCTGCTCATAAGACCTGCTGGCAAAAGGAACAAAGTTTGTCCGGAGTCTTCCGTTTTCCAGATGACCCTCTATGTATCCGTGCTCGCCAAGATCATTTCTGTCGATTGGCTCCAGAGCTCCCGCATAAGCCGCTTTATCACGAAGCAGGATCTGCGGTTTGTGGATATGTCCCAGAGCCAGATAGTCAAAACCGGAAGCGGAAATCGTCTTAATGCTCATCGGGATATGCTTTGCATCTCCGCCATGTGCCAGAAGAATGTGCAGTCCGTCGCCTTCCTGTGGCTGCGCCCCGTCGTAAAGAGACGCTTCTATCTCCTGATGCTCATAACTTAATCCATATACATAAACATCCAGTTTCTCATCCTTCACACAGGTAAGCTGTTCGTTTTTAAAAAATGTCACGTTCTTTTCCCACTGAAAATCGCGGTAAAAAGAATCTGCCTTGATGTAATCGTGATTTCCTGCCATCAGATAGATCCGGGTTTCCGGAATGGTGGAAAACAGGTAATTCACTTCTTTTAGCTCCCGCAAAAGAGGCTGACGGTGGAATAAATCTCCTGCTATAAATAACAAATCCACCGGATTCTCACGGATGCCCGCAATAATCCGGCGGAAAGTTTCCCAGATTTCTTCCTCCCGCCTGCTGCTCCATGGACAGCCCCTGTCAGGAACTGCACCAAGGTGTACATCTGCAAGATGAATAAATCTCATGCCAATCTCTCTTTCTGTTCCTGTCTATATGCTCTGACCAGCAAACATCTGATCCGCAAACAGGAAATACTGTCTACAATTTCTCAATTATAAGTCACAGTTTTTAACTGTTCTCGGGAATGGAATGACGTCACGAATATTGCCCATGCCGGTAAGGTACATTACGCAGCGTTCAAATCCAAGTCCGAAACCTGAATGACGGGTAGAACCATATTTACGAAGATCCAGATAGAAATCATAGTCTTCTTTCTTCAGGCCAAGCTCATCCATACGTTTTTCCAGTTTCTCGAAGTCGTCCTCTCTCTGGCTTCCTCCGATGATCTCACCGATTCCCGGTACAAGACAGTCCATAGCTGCCACTGTCTTGTTATCCTCATTCATCTTCATGTAGAATGCTTTGATTTCCTTCGGATAGTCAGTTACAAATACCGGTTTCTTGAAGATTTCTTCTGTCAGATAACGCTCATGCTCTGTCTGCAGGTCGCATCCCCAGAATACTTTATAATCAAATTTGTCGTTGTTTTTCTCCAGAAGTTCTACTGCTTCTGTATAAGTTACATGGCCGAACTCAGAGTTGATCACATGGTTCAGTCTGTCCAGAAGTCCTTTGTCAACGAAAGAATTGAAGAAGTTCATCTCTTCCGGTGCATTCTCAAGGACATAACGGATGACATATTTCAGCATTGCTTCTGCCAGATCCATGTTGTCATTTAAGTCTGCAAATGCACACTCTGGCTCGATCATCCAGAACTCTGCCGCATGACGGGTAGTGTTGGAATTCTCAGCACGGAAAGTCGGTCCGAATGTGTAAACATTGCGGAATGCCTGTGCAAATGTCTCGCAGTTTAACTGACCGCTTACTGTCAGGTTGGTTTCTTTTCCGAAGAAGTCCTGTGAATAGTCGATCGCACCTTTGTCATCTGTCGGAACATTGTTCATATCCAGAGTCGTTACCTGGAACATCTCACCAGCACCTTCACAGTCGCTTCCTGTGATCAGTGGAGTGTGTACATATACAAATCCCTGTTCCTGGAAGAAACGATGGATCGCATAAGCGCAGAGAGAACGTACACGGAATACTGCCTGGAATGTGTTTGTTCTCGGACGGAGATGTGTCATGGTTCTTAAGTATTCAAGGCTGTGGCGTTTCTTCTGAAGCGGATAATCCGGTGCGGAAGCGCCTTCTACTGTGACTTCTGCTGCCTGAATCTCAAATGGCTGTTTTGCCTGCGGAGTTGCTACCAGAGTACCTTTTACGATGATGGCTGCACCTACGTTTAATTTGCTGATGTCTGCAAAGTTCTCCATTGTGTCATGGTAAACGACCTGCAGAGTCTCAAAAAAGGTTCCGTCATGAAGCACGATAAATCCAAAAGTCTTGGAATCACGTACACTTCTGACCCATCCTCCTACGGTAACTTCCTGATCCAGGTATTTTTCTCTTTCTTTGTAAATTTCTTTTACTGTTGTTAACTTCATATCTATATTTCCTCTTTCTCTCACACTTCTTATAGTAAAAATAGTAAAAGGACGAAACTCTGTACGAAATAACAGAAGTCTCGTCCTTTAGTATAGACTATTCCCTGATTTCACGCAAGGAGTAATCTGGTATTTACTGTGGTTTTTTCCACAGGAAATCAATATCTTCCCTTTGGAACTGTTACAGTTTCATATCCGGGCAGCCTCCTCATTTGCAATACTCCCGGTTCATATCTGAAGCATCAGCTGAGTTTCAGCGAATCAAGACATTTTGCAAAGATACGTTTATAGGTTCTGGCTGTGTAATGAAGTCCGTCATCTACGCTTCCTGCACCATAATGATCGCTGGCAAAACTGTATCCTGTGGATTTCAGATAACTGTACATGTCAATGTAAGTATAGGCAGACGGCAGATTCGCCTTCATATAAGCATTAAAAGTTCTGACCACAGCCTCACTTCTGTCAGCTCTGCCGGCATTCGGAAGCATCTTTCGGTTGATCGGGTTTACAGACATAAAATACAGCTCGCATCCCTTATTGGTAAGAATTGGCTCTATCATTTTATAATAAGCCACATATTCTTTATATTTTTTCAGGTCATTTACTCCGAAATTAAAAATGACGGCTGTCTTTTTCTGGAGAATACTGTTGGTGTTATTTTTCACCAGATTATATAACTGTGTATAACCAGTGCTCTGGAACCAGCTCAGTCCTTTTCCAGCTTCACATACAAACTTCACATGATTCGTGGTATCATTTCCAAGGCTTTCCAGAACATTTTCCATAAATTCTGTACGGGAATCTCCCACAAAAATCACCTGTTTATACTTATAAATATTCACCTGAGGAAGCTCATCCTTTGAAATATTTTTCTCTGTGGAGCAGTTATAGACCACCGCATACAGATCCATATTGGCGCTGACCGTGATCACCTGTTCCGCCTCATATTCGGGATTTACAGATTTATTGCTTGTCTTTTTCCTCAGATGTGCTGCTGATGACCAGCCCATAAAGGTATATCCGGAAGCATTTTTTACTCCGGGCAGTGTATAAGAACCGCCCTGAGCCAGAGTTGTCGTCTGCCAGATCGTTCCGTCTGCTTTACGGAGAGTCAGCTTTACCGCTTTTTTCTGCACTGCATAAAGCGTAATATTTTTATTGACTGTGTATGTCGCCTTCGCAGTAGCCTGAGTAGAATTTTTCTTGCTGGACCATCCCAGGTTTACATAGCCGGTTCTTGCCGGAACTTTCGCAAATGTAACCGTTGTCCCTTCTTCTACTGTCTGGGTCAGTTTCTTATAAGCGCTGTTCGTGCTTCCGTCTCCCAGATAGTAATTGATCGTATAATATTTACTCTTTCTGCGCACTGCATAAAACTTTGTCGCCTTTGTGATCTTGACCTGAGAACCGGCGGCATATACCGGCGTGGTCTTTCCTTTGGCAGTTGTCCAGCCAAGATTTACATATCCCTGCGCTTTCGGAACTGCCGGCAATGTAATCTTCTGGTTTTGGGACGCATAGACGGTCAGCGCAGTATATGCTTTGCTGGTACTTGTTCCACTATTATTGTTAAAGGTAACTGCATATGGCAGCTTCTTATACACCGCATAAAAATTCAGGTTCTTTGATACCGTCACTTTTTTTCCCACACTGTAGGATGCACTTGTGGCATTTTTACTCAAAGACCATCCCAGTGCCTGATATCCGGATTTGGCAGGAACTGTCGGCAATGTTACGGTAAGACCTTTTCCAATTGTCTGTTTCAGTTTCGTAAAGGAACTGGTGCTGCTTCCTGTCTGGGAAAAGAAGGATACTGTCAGCGATGTACGGCGTACAATATAAAGAGACTGATCCTTTGTTACTTTATACTCTGAATTCAGCGCATACTTCACATCTGTACTTCCCTTCACATCCGTCCATCCGTAATTGATATATTTTGTCCCTGACGGATTTGGGAGGGTCACAGAGTTTGTTTCATACACTTTTAATTTCAATCCCCGAAATACAGCCGTTCCGGAGTTGTTATAAAGAGACAGGGTACATTTCTTCGGCATATAAAAAGTCAGAACGCCTTTATTTATAAATACATTCCAGCTTTCCCCCTTTTTCAGTGTCATGATCTCTCCACCGTTCAGTGTGATGCTGTCATTCAGTTTTTCATCCTTCTCCAGTTTCCACTGATCCGGTGCTGTCTCATCCGGAACGTGTGGCAGGATCAGGGTTTCTCCCCAGTCCAGAACTGTACTGAGATTATCACATTCATTTCCGTCCCCGTCTATAAAACGAAGCATGATTTCTTCTTCCGGATTTATAGTTGGAGTCGGTGTGATCGAAGGCGTCTCTGTCGGTGTCACTGTGGGTGTGACAGCAGGTGTCATCTCCGGTGTGACTGTCGGGGATACCTCCGGTGCCTCTGACGGCGTAACGGAAGGGGTTGCTTCCGGTGTGACTGTCAGAGTCCCTTCCTGCGCGGCAGAAGGTGTTGGTGTAACCGAAGGCGTCTCTCCGGGCTCGTCTGCCGGTGTCACTGTTGGTGTGGGATCTGCCGCAGGTTCTGAACTCTCTCCCTTATAAAAAGATGATACAGAACTCGACGTACCGGTACCAGAACCTCCTGTATAGGCATCTGCCACGCCCGAACTGAAAAGATCTGCCTCTGCCGATGGTGCTGTAAACTCTGCTGCCTGTACGGGAATCCCTGTCATCACCAGTGCCGCAGAAAGAAACAGACCGGCAAATCTTTTTCCTCTTCTGTATTTGTGTTTATGCATTTTTACCTCCATTCGTCAGGTTATAACTGTTCATTCACTTCCAAAATTATATTTTACCAGATTTTTCCTGAAACCGGTAGCTTTTATATTACTGTAAGCAAAACGTCCCACAAAATCGTGGGACGTTCCTGACATATGTATCTTTCAGAAATACTTTTTACTCTTCTCTCTTTTCTGAAAATACGATTCTTATAACTGACTGATAAATCTCATAAATGCTTCTCTGCCTTCCGCAGTGCATTTATAAACGCCGGCATCTTCCAGTACATGGACGAATACGTTGCCGACCTCTTTTCGAAGAACATCCTGAATATTGTCTTTATCAAGGTTGTCATATTTAGGAAGGAACTGTGCAGCCCATGCAGCGTGCTTTTCGATCTTCTCATTGGAGGAAATATCCTTTCCTTCCAGAATGTACTCTCCAAGCAGTTCCAGCTCTTCTTTTAATCTCGCCGGAAGTACTGCAAGTCCCATAACTTCGATCAATCCGATATTTTCTTTCTTGATGTGATGATACTCTGCATGCGGGTGATATACGCCCAGAGGATTTTCCTCTGTGGTAATGTTATTTCTCAGAGTCAGATCCAGTTCAAAGGTGTCACCGACTTTACGTGCGATCGGAGTGATCGTATTGTGCGGTTCTCCGTCTGTCTCTGCGAAAACAAATGCAGCTTCATCTGTATATCCTCTCCATACTTCCAGCACATGAGTTGCCAGGTCGATCAGACGTTTCTCATCTTTATGACGGATTCTCAGTACAGAAAGCGGCCATTTTACAATACCTGCCTCCACATCTTCATAACCCGGGATGGTCACATGCTTCTCGATCGGTGCTTTCGCCATGGCAAATTCATAATGTCCACCCTGGAAATGATCGTGGCTCAGGATCGATCCTCCTACGATCGGCAGATCCGCATTGGATCCAACAAAGTAGTGCGGGAACTGTTTTACAAAGTCAAACAATTTTGCGAAGGTTGCACGTTCGATCTTCATCGGTACATGCTGAGAATTGAATACGATACAATGCTCGTTATAATATACATAAGGAGAATACTGGAATCCCCACTCACTGTTGTTGATGGTTACTGGTATGATTCTGTGGTTCTGTCTTGCCGGATGGTTCAGTCGTCCTGCGTAGCCTTCGTTTTCCATGCAAAGCAGACATTTTGGATATGATGTCTGTTTTGCCAGCTTTGCTGCTGCGATGGCTTTCGGATCTTTTTCCGGTTTGGAAAGATTGATGGTGATATCGATTTTACCATATTCACTGTCTACTGTCCATTTCTGATCTTTCTTTACACGATAACGACGAATATAATCGCTGTCCTGACTGAGTTTATAGAAGTAATCGGTTGCTTCCTGTGGATCTTTCTCATATCTGCTCCAGAACTCATTCTGTACCTGCGCCGGACGCGGCATCAGACAGTTCATAAGTCTGGTATCAAAAAGGTCTCTGTACACAACACTGTCTTCTATGAGATTTCTCTTCACAGCCTCATCCAGAAGTGCATTTAATACCTCTTCAAGATCGATATCCCTGTACTCTTCCTCAGGTTCCACATATTCGTCTTCTTTAAAGACATCCAGAAGAAGATTTATTGTATAATTCTTCTCGCAGGCCGGTGTAAGTCCTGTTTCTACTCCGTACTGTACTAATTTTTTAATGTTCTCATATAACATCTGTACGTTCCTCCGTTTCGCTGTTACTGTTTCACTCTTACAGTAACGTGTTTAAACAATAAATTTCTCTGCCACTGTTTGTCCTTTTTAGAATACTCAAATATCAGTGAAATGTAAAGAAGCATTTTTACAATTTTTTGGATAAATA
>ENA-OPCZ01000930-OPCZ01000930.1-human-gut-metagenome-genome-assembly--contig:-NODE-930-length-16626-cov-3.199143_pt1 | contig 16626 bp, 18 predicted proteins | sample MGYA00241566_ERZ501483 | MGnify/ENA primary metagenome ERZ501483 (study PRJEB25962, sample SAMEA1965191) | human gut metagenome | biome: human gut; feature: human-associated habitat; material: faeces... | reverse complement strand
CAACCAGAAAATCCGGCAGCGGACGGCCGGTCTTGCGCCACTGATAATACTCAGCAGTGGAAGCAAACTCAACGTCACCGGCAGAGTTCAGGGCCGTCTCGACGGAATCCTGAATGACGCCGATGATGAAGCCAACGGCGACCACCTGCATGGCGGTGTTCTGATCGATGCCGAAGAGACCGCAGGCAAGCGGGATGAGCATCAGGGAGCCGCCCGGCACGCCGGAGGCGCCGCAGGCGCAGATCGAGGCCACGAAGGAGAGGAACACGGCCGTGCCGAGGTCAACGGGAATGTTGAGCGAATAGGCGGCGGAAAGCGTCAGCACGGTGATCGTGATGGCGGCGCCGGCCATGTTGATCGTGGCACCCACGGGAATCGAAATGGAGTAAGTGGATTCAGGCAGGCCGAGGCGACGGCAGATTTCCAGATTGACCGGAATGTTCGCGGCGGACGAGCGGGTGAAGAAGGCGGCCACGCCGGATTCGCGGAGCGTCAGCAGCGTCACGGGGAACGGATTCTTGTGGGTGCAGAACCAGACGAGGAACGGATTGATGACAAGAGCCACGAAGAACATGGAGCCGAGAAGCACCACGAGAAGCTGGATGTAGCCGATGAAGACTTCGGCGCCGGTCGTGGCGAAGGTGTTCGCAACGAGGCCGAAGATGCCGACGGGGGCGAAGCGGATCACGAGGCGGACCACGAACTCGACGCCCTTGGCGGCGTCATTGAGCACTTCGCGCGTGGCGACGGTGCCATGGCGCAGCACGACGCCCATGGCGATGGCCCAGGCGAGAATGCCGATGTAGTTGCCGGACGAGATGGCGTGGACGGGATTGTCAACGACGTTGAGAATCACGTTGCCGAGCACCTCGCCGATGCCGCCGGGGGTGGTGGCCACAGCGTCGGTCGCCGTCAGGATGAGCTTCGTGGGGAACATGAAGCTCGCCACGACCGCAACGATGGCGGCGGAGAAGGTGCCTATCAGATAGAGGACGATGATCGGCTTGATGTGGAGGTTTTCGCCGGACAGGTTCTGGTTCGCAATCGAACTCATCACGAGCACGAACACCAGAATCGGGGCGACGGCCTTAAGAGCCGTCACAAAGACGGTGCCGAGGAAGCCGCAGCTGACGGCTGCGGCGGGAGCCGCATAGGCAAGCGCAATGCCAAGTACCAGACCGACCAAAATCTGCTTGACAAGCGATGCCTGCAGGAACGGCATCGCAAAATTGAAGACTCGCTTCATTGTTGTACTCCAGGTGACATTCTTCTTTCGTACGGCCTTTTTCTGCCTTCGGCGACCAAGCCTCGGCGGCATTCGTACGCATTTGTTTACATTACCAAAAACTTCACCTCCAACACCCTCTTCTTCCAAGCTTCACAGCCACCAAAATGTCAATCAGATTTACAACTGTTGATTCGCATCAAAGCGACTGGGTGGGTTCCGCCTAGGCTCAGCCCGGCCTCTCCGGCCTGCGGCAGCCCTTCGGCCCCTTCCGCGCCGCCCTGCGACTCGCGGTAATATTGGATCTTCGTCAGCTTCTTTCCGCGCCCCTGTCCCATGATGAGAAAGCCTGCAATTGGGTTTGTTCTTGCCTGCGTCTTCCTCGACGCACTGGGCATCGGGCTCATTGTTCCTGTTCTTCCGAGGCTCATCGGATCGCTCGCTGACACGCGCGACCTGCAGACCAGCTGGTACGGCGCAATCATGGTGAGCTACGGCCTGATGCAGTTCTTCTTCGCGCCCATCCTCGGCGCCCTTTCTGACCGCATCGGACGGCGTCCCGTGCTGCTTACGGGCATTCTCGGCCTTTCGATCATGATGATCGTGCCCGCCGTCAGCCAGTCCCTGCCCTTCATCCTGCTCTCGAGACTTGTCGGCGGCATGATGAGTTCCAACATCGTGGTGGCGCAGGCCTACATCGCCGACGTGACGCCCTCTCACCAGCGCATCGCCTCCTTCGGCAAGATCGGCGCAATCTTCGGGATTGCCTTCGTGCTCGGCCCCGCCGTGGGCGGCGTGCTCGGCCAGACCGATCCCAAAATTCCGTTCTTCGTCGCAAGCGCCATCTGCGCCCTCAACTTCCTCTACGGCTTCTTCATTCTTCCCGAGAGCCTCAGGGTCAGGTCGACGGCTCCGCTCTCCCTCGGACGCCTCAACCCGTTCTCCGCCATCTGGAGCCTGGCAGGCAACCTCAGTCTTCGCCCGCTGCTCGTCGTCATCACACTCTTCACGCTTGCACAGAGCCTGATGCAGTGCACCTGGGCGCTCTACACGGAATACCGCTACGCCTGGACGCCGCTCATGATCGGCATGTCGATCTTTGCGCTCGGCCTCTCGATCAGCCTCACGCAGGGCTTCATCCTGCCGCGTCTCGTCCAGAAGCTCGCGCCGGGACGCATCATCGTGACGGGCCTCCTCATCGGCCTTTCCTCCATGCTCGTCATCGCGCTTTCGCCGTCGGGCGCGGTGAGTCTCGCCATGGTCTGCCTCTTCGCCGTCATGGGCATCGTGGGGCCGACCATTCAGGGCCTCATCAGCAGGCGCTGCGAAGCAAGCACACAGGGCGTCAACATGGGAGCGGTCAGCTCGCTCAACAGCTTCACGGGCGCCATCTCGCCGCTCATCGGCACTCCTCTGCTCATAATCACGGCGGACCACCACATGCATCCCGTCCTTGCAGGCGCGCCCTACCTTGCCACCGTTCTACTCATCGCCTGCGCGCTCGCTCTGACATTGAAGACGAACGTCGGCGGCGATTGAAGGTCAACGGCCCCTACAGCCCATAACGAAAGAAGCACCGTTGGAAAACGGTGCTTCCTTCATTTTTTACGGCCCGTCCGGTCTCTTGACCGGACGGCATCAGGTGCATCAGATGGACTCGGGCACCATGTCGATCGCGCCGCAGGGACACTCGTTGGCGCAGATGCCGCAGCCCTTGCAGTACTCGTAGTTGATGCGGAACTTCTTGCCGGGACCGAGCTTGATGATGGCATTGTCAGGACAGACGCCGTAGCAGTTGTCGCACTCGAAGCAGTTGCCGCAGGACATGCAGCGGCGGGCCTCGAAGAGCGCAGTCTGCTCGGTGAGCCCCTGGACCACCTCGTCGAACGTCGTCTGACGGCGAACGAGGTCAAGCTGGGGACGCACGGACTTGGGCGCATCCGCGTAGTACCACGTGTTGAGACGGCCGAAGGTCGCGGGCTGGCGTTCTTCGGCGCCAGGCATCGATCGAGCGGGCGGCTCGCTTGCCATGGCCGATCGCCACGGTCACGTTGCGCTCGCCCGGCACCATGTCGCCGCCGGCGAAGATGCCGGGACAGCCCGTCATCATCGAACCGTCGACCCCGCCGCTGCCGTTCTCCATCTGAAGGTCGTCGATGCCTTCGAGGAACTTCAGGTTCGTCTCCTGACCGAGGGCGAGCACGACGCTGTCGGCGCTCACCGTCTCGAACTCACCCGTCGGGACGGGACGGCCGCTCTCGTCAAGCTTCATCTTCTCGATGCGGATCTCGCCTTCGTCGGCATGCGCAATGGTGGAGAGCCACTTCATGTGCACGCCTTCCTCGATGGCCTCCTCGATCTCGAACTGATGGGCGGGAGCGCGCTCGCGGGTGCGGCGGTAAACGACCAGCGGCTCGGCGCCAAGGCGCTTTGCGGTGCGGGCCACGTCGATGGCGGTGTTGCCGCCGCCGTAGACCACCACGCGGCGGCCCAGAAGCGGCTGCTCCTCGCCTTCCATGGAGCGGAGCACCGTAACGGCGTCAAGCACGTGCGCGGCGTCGCCGGCGGGAATGTAGGCTCGGCGGGCAAGGCTTGCGCCAACGCCGAGGAACACGGCGTCAAAGCCGCCTTCCTTCATTTCGGCGGCCAGATCGGTCACCTCGCGGGAGAGCTCGAACTTCACGCCAAGCTCGGCGATGCGCGCGATCTCCTTGTCAAGAACCTCACGGGGCAGACGGTACTTCGGAATGCCGTAGCGCATCATGCCGCCTGCGGCCTTGGCGCCGTCGCGCACGCAGACCTCATGACCCATGCGGGCGAGATGGTAGGCGGCGGAAAGGCCTGCAGGACCTGCGCCCACGACAAGAACGCGCTTGCCGCTCTTCGTCTCGGGCTTCTTGAACGACCAACCGTTTTCAAGCGCATGGTCGCCGAGAAAGCGTTCGACGGCGTTGATGCCGACGGACTCGTCGAGCTCGCCGCGATTGCAGGCGGACTCGCACGTGTGGTAGCACACGCGGCCCATGCAGGCGGGGAAGGGATTGTCCTCGACGATCTTCTCCCAGGCGTGACGGTAGTCGCCGCTTTCAGCATGGTAGAGCCATGCCTGGCACTGCTCGCCGGCGGGACACTTGGCATTGCACGGAGGGAGGCGGTTCACATAGACCGGGCGCAGCGTGCGCCAGCTTCCGGTGCGGTTGGCCAGCGACGTGCCGACATCGAGCGTAATGGCAAAGGGTTTGCTGCTCACAGATATCTCCTAATCTTCTCTATCAAAAGTGATGAGCACGCTCATCACCCTGAACCGCCGTCGGATGCGTTTCGACCTCTTCCTCGTCGATCAGGCCGTAGTCCTTGATATTGCGGTCCGCCATGGCCTGAATGCGGGCGATGACGGTGAGGTCCGCGTTCTTGCCGAACAGGTGGGCGAAGCGCTTCTGCGGCTTCAGATACTGCTCGACGGGAATCTTGCGGCGGATCTTGCTCACGCCGGTGACTTCACCGTATTCAGCCTCGAAAACGGGGAAGATGCCGGTCTGCTGAGCCATGCGGGCCATCTGAACCGTCAGGCCGGAACCGTGTCCCCAGCCGAGCGGGCAAGGCACGAGAATGTGGATGTAGCGGGCACCGCGCACGCTCATGGCCTTCGTCACCTTGCGCTCAAGATCGCGAAGATCGGCCACGGTCGCCGTCGCGACGTAGGGAATGCCGTGCGCCATTGCGATGAGCGGCACGTCCTTGCCCTGGCCCCAGGCGTTGCCGGGTTCGTCGCCCGCGACCTGGGTCGTCGCCGTGCGGGCGGCGGGAGGCGTGGCGGACGAGCGCTGCACGCCCGTGTTCATGTAGGCCTCGTTGTCGTAGCAGATGTAGAGCACGTCATCGTTGCGTTCGAACATGCCGGAGAGGCAGCCGAACCCGATGTCGGTCGTGCCGCCGTCGCCGCCCATGGCGATCACGCGGGTTTCAGCGCCGCCCGACTTCTTCGCCTTCACCTTGAAGGCGGCGGCCATGCCGGTCGCCACCGCCGCAGTGTTGCCGAAGAGGGAGTGGAACCAGGGCAGCTGCCAGCTCGTTTCAGGATAGGGCGTCGAGAAGACTTCAAGGCAGCCCGTGGCGTTGGCCGCGGCCAAACGGCCGTTCACGGCGCGCATCGCCGCATCAACCGCGTAGCGGGCGCCGAGCGCCTCGCCGCAGCCCTGACAGGCGCGGTGACCGGACGTGAGCGCATTGGTGCGCTCCATGGAGGCCTGCCCCGCACGCTCTTCAGGCGTGACAAGACGGTTGCCTACGGTGAAGGTTCCCGTTTGATAGAAATGTACGACCTCGCTCATTCTTTAAATCTCCTCGCCCTGAAGAATCTTTCTTTCATTCACTTCACGGTTCAACGATTCGGCCACGGGGCCGGTGTGGCGCTGTTCGGCCTCGCGGGCCAGCTGATGCTCGACAAGCGTCCTGTCAAGGTCGAGAAACACCGTTTCGTCGGGGAGCGTACCGTTGCAGGCGGACTCGAACACCGCGCGCAGGCTCGCCTTCGTGACCGCGCGGCCGCCAAGGCCGGCAATGACGCTGCGAAGCTCCACGGGCTCCCTGCGGACGGCCTTGAGCACGTCGAGATAGAGCGCGCCGCCGCTGCCTGCGCTCACCATGCGTTCGAGCACGACGAGCGTCTTGACGGACTTGACGGCCTCGCGAAGGGCTTCGTCGGGGAACGGACGATAGCTCTTGAGGCAGAGCACGCCGATCCTGACGCCCGCCTCGCGCATTTCGTCCACCGTGTCCTTGATCGTGCCGAGGATGGAGCCCATGGCAAGCACGCAGACCTCCGCATCCTCCATGCGATAGGTGTCGAGCAGACCGCCCGACTTGCGGCCGAAGCGCTCTGCGAAGTCCGCAGACGCCTTTTCAATGGCAGGCAGCGCATCGAGCATGCGCTTGTGGGCAAGCCAGCGGACTTCCGTGAAGGCCTCGGGGCCGACCATGGCGCCGATCGAGTACGGATGATCGGGATCGAGCACCTGACGCGGCTCATAGGGCGGCAGGAACGCGTCGACGTCCTCCTGGGAGGGAATGTCCATGCGCTCGAAGGCGTGGGTGAGCACGAAGCCGTCCATGCAGACCATGACGGGCAGCGAGAGCTCCTCCGCGATGCGGAAGGCCTGGATGTGCAGGTCGACGGCCTCCTGATTGGTCTCCGCAAAGAGCTGGATCCAGCCGCTGTCGCGCTGGCTCATGGAGTCCGAATGGTCGTTCCAGATGTTGATCGGTGCGCCGATCGCACGGTTGGCGACCGTCATGACGATCGGGAGTCCGAGACCGGACGCGTTGTAGACCGCCTCGACCATGAAGAGCAGGCCCTGGGAGGCGGTGGCCGTATAGGCGCGGGCGCCGGCAACCGATGCGCCGATGGCAACGGACATGGCCGCGAACTCGCTCTCGACGTTGATGTACTCGCAATCCTTGAGGACGCCCTTGCGGCAGAGCGCGCCAAGGGCCTCGACGATGTGGGTCTGCGGCGAGATCGGGTACGCGCAGACGACTTCGGGGCGGCAGAGCGCCACGGCCTGGGCAACGCCCTGGCTGCCTTCCAACTGCTTAAGCATGAACACCTCCGAGCATCGACTTGACCGAATCAAAGGCCAGCTTCGCGACTTCGGCGTTGGCCTGGGCGACACGGCCCGAGAACTTTTCGTTGTAGGCGGCGATGACGCTTTCGAGCTTCATGCTGCCCGTCATGGCGGCCATGCCCGCGAGCATTGCGGCGCCGGGCAGGGGGCGGCCGATCTTTTCAAGAGCATAGGCCGTGGCCGGCACGCAGAGGAAGTGCCCCTCAGGCAGACGCTTCTTCAGATCCTCAAGTCCGAGAGCCTCGGGCGTCTCGCTCGAATTGATGAGTACATAGCCGTCCTCGCGCAGGCCCTTGAACACGTCGACGCTCTCGAGCAGCGTCTTGTCCTGCACGAGCACGACGTCCGGCTCGAGCACGGGCTCCCTCAGGCGGATCTCGGAAGATGCGAGACGGGCGAAGGCCACAACCGGCGCGCCCGTGCGTTCGGAGCCGAAGCTCGGGAAGGCCTGTGCATGATGGCCCTCCATGAAGCCGGCGAGCGCCAGCATCTCCGCAGCCGTAACAACACCTTGTCCGCCGCGGCCGTGAATGCGAATTTGGAACACTGCAGTCCCCCCGTAAAAATGATGGCCGCACCGCTATCTCCTGGGCGGAGCTGCGACCGTTCTGATCCTGTGTCCGAAGCCTCTTTTGAGTCATCGGCAAAACCCGTTAACTCTACCAAGGTTGACACTCATGTATCCGATTATTATGTTTGATTGTATTAGCCCGCGGCCGTGGACGCCTGTCCTATTCACGCTAATCCTCGGCCGACCCGCCCGCAATCTCCGCATTTCGACCGCCATGCCCCTCCGTTCGCCACGTCCTCTTGTCGCTTTTTCCGCAATCGCCTGTGCCGTAGTGCTTGCGGGTTGTTCGTCGCTCCTGCCCCAGGGCACGCCGGGCGTCTCCGGTCAGGACGGCAGGAGCGTCTCCCACTGGCGCGACGCCATCAGCTCCGCCAGCAGGATCTCCACCCGCACGGCCAGGGGCCGCATGCACTTCGTCTGCTCCTACGACGCCAAGGGCTTCTACTGGCGCTTCTCGCATCCCTCGGGAGGGCTCTACCGCGGCAACACCAAGGTGGGCACGCTCAATTCCGACTGGAGCATCACCGCCTCCGACGGCACCACCCTGAAGATGTCCGTCCTCACGAACGGACCGAGGCGAAGCGCCGAGGATCTGACCGACGCCGTCTTCAAGGCCTCGGCCCCGAAGAAGGGAACCTTCGCGGGCGTGCGCTATGTGGAGCGCACCAATACCCGAGGCGGAATGCCGCTCACCAAGTGCTCCGCATCACAGCAGGGACAGCGTCTTTCGCGCCCCTTTGAGGCCGACTACACGTTCTGGCGTTGATGCCTGTTGAAGGCGGAATCACATTCCTGCTCCGATTTTCGGCCAAGATAGGCCAAATTTTGATAAAATTGTAGGTCTTTACTACAAAATTTCATCGGAGAAGCTATTCATGGTTCCTGCCGCTACGACGGTCGGAGGCTATCTGCAAAGCCTTCCCAACGACCGGCGCGTTGCTATGGCGCGAGTCTGCAGCATGATTCGCCGCTCTGCCCGAGGCGTTCGTGAAAGCATGCGCTTCGGACTCGCCTTTTATGAACTCGACGGGCCGCTCTTTGCCGTCGAATCCCATGAAAAGTCGCTTGTCCTCTATCTGGCCGAGCGAGACGTCGTCAAGGATTTCAAAGACAAGATCAAGAACATCGACATCGAGCACTGCCGCGTTGAATTTCCCGATCTTAACTGCCTTTCGCTCGACGTCGTCGAAAAGCTTGTCCGCGCCTCCCTTGTCTGCAGGCGCGCCCGCAAGGCCAGCGCCGAAGAGCCGCCGTCCCAAGCTGATCTCGTCGCCCTCTGGGGCCTGACCGAAAAGGACGTCGAGGCCGCCCCGCCGATCGTGCGCATCACGATCAACCGCGAAGACGAGGAAGCGCCCGCCGCCAAATAAGATGCCGCGCGTCGAACATCAAAAAAGCCTGCAGCTCAAATGCCGCAGGCTTTTTCTTTTTCCCTTCACAGGCTCCCGCTCAGCCGCGGAACTCCCTTCCGATCCATTCCTCGATGATGCGGCTCACCTCCTCGGGACATTCCGTCAGAGGCCAGTGGAAACAGTTGACGACGGCCCAGGAACCGTCGCGAAGACTCCTGACCCATTCCTGCATGCGGCCCGCATCCGTGAAGGTTCCCGACGACGCGCCGATCACCAGCACGGGGAACCCGACGCCGGAGAGATCAGGCGTTTCGCGGCCCACTTCGAGAATGTCGCGCATGTAGCAGGCGGTGTGAATGTGGCCGAGGTCCTTGAGCGGGGACGAGTATTCGTCGATGAAGGCCTGCAGGGCGTCGCCGCCTCGGGCCAACATCTCCCGCGCCTTGCGGTCGTGCGCCCTGAGGCTGTAGTGGGGCATGCGGCGGCGGATGCCGAGCGCATTGAGCATGCGGGCGAGGAACTCCACGGTGACGAGAAGCGGATACTTCCTGCGATGCGCGAGGGCGGAGGGCGTAAGGGCGGACGTCACCAGAGGATCCATCAGCACCATGCCCTGGATTCGGTCCGGGTACAGCACGGCGGCACGCATGGCGATCTGTGCGCCCAGGCTGTGCCCGACAAGCACGGCCTTCTCAATGCCGGCGTCGTCCAGCACCCGCATCAGGTCGGCCGCATGAATCTCAAGCGTCGCCTTTTCGCGGGACTCGCTCGCACCGTGTCCCCTCAGGTCAAGGCGAATGATCCGCCAGCCTTCGCGCAGCGGCGTCTGCTCCGTAAACTCCTCCCAGCGGCTCGCATTGGAGCCCACGCCGTGAATGAGCACGATCGTGCCCGCACACGGGCCGCTCCTGCATGAGGCCACGGCATAGCTGAGGGCTCCGTCTGCGAGCGCAACCTCTCTGTGCTCCTCTCCTTCGACCAGATCAAACAGCAGTTCTTCGGGGCATCCCACTTTCATTTCTCCTGACGGCTACGTTCGATCCAGCGATAGACGGTGCGCTCGCTCACGCCGAGATGCGCGGCAAGGTCGGCTCTGGATCCCTTCCAGCCTCTAATTAAAGCACGCAGGCGCGCCTCCTCGGAGGCGTCCCGCCCCTCGGCAGGAACAGGCTCGTCGTCGAAGAGGGTCTCGACGCCGACGATTTCCCCGCGGCTGAAGATGGCTGCGCGCTCGAGCACGGCCTGCAGTTCGCGCACGTGCCCCCGCCACGTGCGGCGGGAAAGCGCCTCGCAGACGCCCGGAGCAAGCCTGAGCTCGAGTCCCTTCGCCTTCAGGCTCTGAAGCGTGAGGCGCACGATCTCGGGCAGGTCCTCCGCACGCTCCTCCAGTCCGGGCACCCGGATCGGGCAGACGCAAAGCCTGTAGTAGAGCTCCTCCCTCAGGACGTCCGCCTCCAGCAGTTCGGCCAGCGACTTTCTCGTTCCGCAGACGAGGCGGATGTCGGCTCGCTCGCAGCTCGCGCCCTCCGTGTCAACCCAGCTGCCCGTCTCGAGCATCCTGAGCACGGCGCCCTGCATGTCGGCCGAGAGCTCCTCGATGCCCTTCAGATACAGCGTGCCGCCGGAAAGACCGAAGGGGGCGGTGAGCTGGAGCTCCCTGCTGAGCTTTGCGGGCGTCAGCCCCCTGCAGTCGACGCAGAGAAAGGAGTGTGCTGCGCGGCGGGAGTTTTCATGAAGCAGGCGGGCGAACTCCCGCTTGCCGCTCCCCGAAGGCCCGATGAAGAGCACGGGCACGTCGAGCGCGGTGACGAGCGAGATCTTCTCGAGGACGGCCTTCGTGGCTGGCGACTCGGCCACGACACCCCTGAGATTCAGGGGCTCCTGGGTGCCGTTTCGGTCCGCAATCGACTCCATGAAGAGCACCGCTCTTCCGTCCGCCCCCTTGAGCGGCGTGCTGCAGAGCTCGAGATAGCGCACGCCCGTCGGCCCGAGCTCCCTGCGCAGCACCGTCTCGGACGCCCCCGTGACGGCCGCGCTCTCAAGCGGACAGCGCTCGCCGCATTCGGCGCAGCACGACGACTTGTGGAAGAGAAGCTCATAGCAGCTCCTTCCTGCAAAATCCTGCCGCCCGTAGCGCCTCACGAAGGCGCGGTTGGCATACGCCACCGTATGGTCCGCCCTCACGAGAAGCCTCGGATCGTCAAACGCGTCGAGGACGGTCTTCAACTCAGAACTGACTGACATATCTGCCACTCCGCATGTCAAACTGACTGCCATACTGACACACTCATGTCGTTTTAGTCAATTTGCAAGTTTTGTTAGAAAGTTCCTGCGGTTTTTTCGGCTCGGACGGCCTTAGCATGAACCTGTTGATGTGCATCCGTCGTATTTCCCAGCAATGAAAACCAACAACGTCTCCCCTGGCAAGTCGAAGCTCGGCCGCGAAATCGCAGTCGTGATCGCGTGCAAGCTTCTCTTCATCTTCGGCCTCTGGTACTTCTTCTTCAGTCCCGAGCATCGTCCCGAAGTGAATGCCGACGTTGTCGGAAACGTCGTGCTGGGCGCTGCGGACGCACCTGCCAAAGCCAATCCAACCAAATAACATCTGGAGTCCTCAATGATCCCATCTGATCTTGTTGACCTGTCCCGCCTTCAGTTTGCGGTGACCGCGATGTACCACTTCATCTTCGTGCCCCTGACGCTCGGACTTTCGTTCATGCTCGTGGCCATGGAAGTGACGTACGTCCTTACCGGCAAGGAAATCTACAAAGACATGACCCGCTTCTGGGGCAAGCTCTTCGGGATTAACTTCGCCCTCGGCGTTGCCACCGGCATCACCATGGAGTTCCAGTTCGGCACGAACTGGGCCTACTACTCCCACTACGTGGGCGACATCTTCGGCGCCCCGCTCGCCATCGAAGGCCTGATGGCCTTCTTCCTTGAGTCCACCTTCATCGGCCTCTTCTTCTTCGGCTGGGACCGCCTCTCCAAGGGCAAGCATCTTGCCGCTACGATCCTCATGGCCGTGGGCTCCAACCTCTCCGCCCTCTGGATTCTCGTTGCCAACGCCTGGATGATGAATCCCGTCGGCGCTGAGTTCAACTTCCAGACGATGCGAATGGAAATGGTCGACTTCTGGGCCGTTCTCACGAACGAATGGGCTCAGGCCAAGTTCGTCCACACCGTCGCCGGCGGCTACATGACGGGCGCCATCTTCGTGATGGCCATCTCCGCCTACTACATGCTCCGCCGTCAGGACCTGCAGTTCGCCCGCTCCTCCTTCCGCCTCGCCGCCGTCTTCGGCATGATCGCCACCCTGATGACCATCCAGATGGGCGACGAATCCGGCTACCTCGTCACGAAGGACCAGCCGACCAAGATCGCCGCCATGGAAGCCATCTGGGAAACGCATGAGGCTCCGGCTCCGCTGACGCTCTTCGCCATCCCCGACGAAGCCGCCCAGACGAATCACGCCCAGATCGACGTGCCCTGGCTCTTCGGCCTGATGGGCACCCGCTCCCTCTCCACCGAGATTCCGGGCATCAAGGAGCTCACGGCCCAGGCCGAGCAGCGCATCGTCAACGGCCAGAAGGCCATCGGCGTACTTGAACAGCTCCGCAAGGATCCCGCCAACGAACAGCTCCGCGAACAGTTCCTCGCCGTGCGCGACGACCTCGGCTTCGGTCTTCTCCTGAAGCGCTACACGAACGACGTCAACGCCGCCACGCCCGAAATGATCAAGCAGGCTGCCGCCGACACGATTCCGTCCGTGACCCCGATGTTCTGGTCCTTCCGCATCATGGTCGGCTCCGGTCTGGCCATGGCCCTCGTCTTCGTCCTCGGCCTCTTCTATTCCTTCAGGAATGAAATCGCCGAGAAGGCCTGGTACCTGCGCCTCGCCGTGCTGGCCCTGCCGCTTCCCTGGATCGCCAGCGAAGCCGGCTGGTTCGTCGCCGAATACGGCCGCCAGCCCTGGACCATCTACAACGTCCTTCCGACGCATCTCTCCGTCTCCGCTCTCACCGCGGGTGACGTCGCCGGTTCGCTTCTGGGCTTCGGCGTCCTCTACACCGCCCTGCTGGTCGTGGAGATGTGGCTGATGATCCGCATCAGCAGGCGCGGCCCGAGCGCTCTCGGCACCGGCCGCTACCACTTTGAACGCAACTAAGCCGAGGCTCTGACATGATCGACTATGAAATCCTCAAAGTAATCTGGTGGCTTTTCATCGGCGTGCTGCTCGTCGGCTTCGCCGTCATGGACGGCCACGACATGGGCGTCGGCTCCCTCCTGCCGTTCCTCGGCAAGGACGACAACGAGCGCCGCGTGATGATCAACTCCGTCGCTCCGCACTGGGACGGCAACCAGGTCTGGCTCATCACCGGCGGCGGCGCCATGTTCGCCGCTTGGCCGATGATGTACGCTACGGCGTTCTCCGGCTTCTACTGGGCGATGCTCGTCCTGCTGATGGCCCTCATCTTCCGTCCCGTCGCCTTCGACTTCCGCTCCAAGGTGGCCGCCACGAAGTGGCGCACGACGTGGGACTGGCTCCTGTTCCTCGGCTCCGCCATCCCGCCGGTGATCTGCGGCGTCGCCTTCGGCAACCTGCTGCAGGGCGTTCCGTTCCACATCGACGAAACGATGCGTCCGATCTACACGGGCTCGTTCTTCGGCCTGCTGAATCCGTTCGGCCTGCTCTGCGGCGTGCTCTCGCTCGTCATGATCGTGGCCCACGGCGGCAACTACCTGACGCTTCGCACTGAAGGTGCCCTGCAGGCCCGTGCCCGCAACGTCGCCTTCATCGCAGGCATCGTCTCCGCCGTGCTCTTCGTGATCGGCGGCCTCTGGGTCTGGGCCGGCATCGACGGCTACGTCGCCGTCGCCGGTCTTGATCCCGCCGGCCCGGCCAACCCGCTCGCCAAGACCGTCGAGATTCAGGCCGGCGCCTGGTTCGCCAACTTCGCCTCCGTGCCCGTGCTCTGGCTCGTGCCCGCTCTCGGCGTGATCGGCGCGCTCGGCGGCGCCGTCATGGTCCGTGCGAACAAGCCCGGCTTCGCCTTCGTGCTCTCGGCCGCCTCGCTGCTCGGCATCATCCTGACGCCGCTGCTCGCGATGTTCCCGTTCGTCATGCCGTCCTCGACGATGCCCAACGCCGGACTCACCCTCTGGGACTGCACGAGCTCGCAGCTGACGCTTGAAATCATGCTGTTCGTCACGCTGATCTTCCTCCCGCTGGTGCTCCTGTACACCGGCTGGGCCTACAAGGTCATGAGCGGCAAGCTCAACAGCGAATACATCGAGAAGAACTCGCACTCGCTCTACTGATCGAGCGCAACATCCGACAACCGGGACCGGCCCAGCCGGTCCCGACTGAAAGAGGAAACAACCATGGCTTACTTTTACTGGGTGATGGGGCTGGCCTTTGCCATCCTTCTCGCTTCCGTCGTTGAAGTCGTCCTGTCCAAGAATGAGCACTGACGAACTCAAGAAGACGCCCGGCGCCAACGGATTCATCCGCACGCTGTCCATCCTCGCGGCTGCCGCCGTCGTGGCTCTGGTCGTGATCTATCCGCGCGCCGTCGCCACGGACGGCGCGTCGGTGCCGCACGGCTGGTTCGTCCTCATGATGATGGGCATGAGTATCTGTTGGATCTGCGGCTTCGGCTTCACGCCGGAGAACCGCTGGTTGCGCAGGCTGCTCTCTCTGCCCGTCGGCTGGACCATGCTACTGATCGGCGCCTGGCAGGTTTTTTCATAAGGGGAAAGGACGTCATGTCGAATCTCAATTCTCTCTACGCACGCCTGGGCGGCGAGGAGGGTGTCATTCGGCTGGTCAAGGCCTACATCGAGGCTCTGAAGACGCTTCCCGGGGCCCAGAGGCTTCGCAGCCTCTACCCGGAGGACCTCTCCAAGTACGAGCTGCGCATGACCGAATTCCTCAGCACCTGGCTAGGCGGTCCCGCGCTCTATCAGGAGCGCCACGGCATGCCCATGCTGAGGGAGAGCCATCGAAGCTTCGCCATTGACGGCGAGGCGCGCGATGAATGGATGCTCTGCATGCGAACGGCCCTTCGCGAGACGGTCTCCGACGAGGAGCTCCGCCTCTACCTCGAGGGCGCCTTCTGGCGCATGGCGGACAGCCTCCGCACCAAATGAGAGAAGCCGCCCATCAGGCGGCTTCTCTCATTTGGCGCGGTGCGGATCAGAAGTCCGAGTACCGCTCGTGCTCGGTCTGCAGGACCGTCACCTCGATCTGAAGCGAATCACGATCGTCGCTGATCCAGAGGATGCCGTCCTGGATCGTGACCGCAAGCTTCATGTTGCGCGACGCCATCGAGGCAAGCGCCGTCACCTGATCGTCGGGCACGCTCACGACCGTGAGCTTGCCGATCTTGGCGAAGTCTCCCTTGTTTCCCTCCCACCAGGGTTCGACGCGATCCTCGCCGTAGGCGACGATCTGCACGTGTTCGCTGCGGCCCGCAGCCTTTCTCACCTGCTTGACGTCGGGACATCCCACCTCGATCCACTGGACGATCGCCCCCGTGTCGTCAATCTCCCAGAGCGCGGGTTCGCCTTCCGTTGAAAGTCCGCGGCCGAACTCCAGACGTTCGCCCGCCAGCCGGCAGAACGCCAGCACGCGGAGCATCAGGCGCTCCTCCGTTTCGGAAGGATGACGTGCGATCGTGAGCACGTAGTTGCCGTAACTGTCGCGGTCCAGGTCCGAGACGTCGATCGTCGCCTTGTAGACGGTTGCTCCCAAAGCCATTTCGTTTTGTTCCTTTGCGTCCTTCCCGTGCCGCCATCAAAGCGGCAGCGCCTCGTGACGTCCGAGCCTGAGCCAGCCGTAGCCGATGCGGTACGTCGTAGTCGTGCGGGACTGCAAGACCCGAAACGTCCTATCGGTTCGTTCATCTTCCTCGGTACTACTGGTGTAGGTAAGACAGAGCTTGCCAAGGCATTGGCAGAATACTTGTTCGATGACGAATCATTGATGACTCGTATCGATATGAGTGAGTACCAAGAGAAGCATACCGTGTCACGTCTTATCGGAGCGCCTCCGGGATACGTTGGCTATGACGAAGGCGGACAACTTACCGAAGCCGTACGTCGTAAACCGTACTCAGTAGTACTGTTCGATGAGATAGAGAAAGCACATCCCGATGTGTTCAACATCCTCTTGCAGGTACTCGACGATGGACGACTGACCGATAACAAGGGTCGTACGGTAAACTTCAAGAATACCATCATCATCATGACTTCTAACTTGGGTAGCGCATATATCCAGAGTCAGTTCGAAAAGATTAATGACAAGAATCATGACGAGATAGTAGAAGAAACGAAGAAAGAGGTAATGAACATGCTGAAGAAGACCATCCGTCCGGAGTTCTTGAACCGTATAGACGAAACCATCATGTTCCAGCCGCTCAACAAGAGTCAGATAGAACAGATTGTTCGCTTACAGATAAACGGCATCAAGAAGATGTTGTCCGACAACGGTGTAACGCTTCAGATGACCGACGAAGCCGTAGACTTTCTCGCTACCGCCGGCTACGATCCGGAATTCGGTGCACGTCCTGTAAAACGTGCCATCCAGCGGTACTTGCTTAATGACTTATCGAAAAAACTCCTTAGTCAGGAAGTAGACCGCACGAAACCCATTATCGTAGAACGTGCAGGCGAAGGTTTGAAATTCAGAAATTAAACTGATAACTTCTCATAACAGAATCCCCGACACGGGAGGGAGAATAAAATCTCTCTCCTTGTGCCGGGGATTTTTTTGTATTAACAGAGCCAACCAAAAGCACAAAGCCATCACCTCTTTCCATTTAAAATCCAAACAAAGTTAGATAATTCATC
>ENA-OPCZ01000917-OPCZ01000917.1-human-gut-metagenome-genome-assembly--contig:-NODE-917-length-16827-cov-2.774028_pt1 | contig 16827 bp, 9 predicted proteins | sample MGYA00241566_ERZ501483 | MGnify/ENA primary metagenome ERZ501483 (study PRJEB25962, sample SAMEA1965191) | human gut metagenome | biome: human gut; feature: human-associated habitat; material: faeces... | reverse complement strand
TCTGGTCGCCGAGCGAATCGAGCGAATCGAAGACCCTTTCGGGTCGGATATATCTGAGCAATTTTACTTCGACATTTTTTCCGTAGAGGTCGCCGGAGAAGTCGGTTATGCAGGTCTCGCTGCGCAGATCGTCGCAGGTGAACGACGGGCGGCGCCCGATGTTCGTGACCGCAGCGTGCAGTTCTCCGTCTATCGGCACTGCCGAAGCATATACGCCGAACTTCGGGACGATGAAGCCCTCGGGGAAATGCTGATTTATCGTCGGCGCGCCTATGAGCCTGCCGCGCCTGTCGCCGCTGACGACGGTGAATTTATAGGAAAATTCGCGCCCGAGCATGGCGTTTGCGTCTTCGATATTGCCCTCGGCGAGCGCGTTTCTTATCCTCGTCGAGCTTATCGCCGCACCGTTATAGTCGGTGCGCTCCGCCACGGCGCATAAAATTCCATGCGCCCTGCAGAGCTCTTCGAGGTCGCGGGAATCCGCGGCGGCGCTCTTTGCGAAGCGGTAATTATATCCGCAGCAGACAGCACCCGCGTTCAGCTCGCCGATTAAAATATCATTGACGAACTGCTCCGCCGACATATCGGCGATGCGCCCGAACGATATCTTTTTGACGGTTATGCCAAGGCTTTCGAGCATTTCGTCGCGCGCCTGCGGGGTCATCAGCTCCGGGGGAGCTCCCGCGCCGACAACTTTCAGCGGGTGCTCGTCAAAGACGAGGGCGCACGGCTCGAATCCATCTTTTTCAAACGAGAGAGCGAGGTCGAGCACAGCCCTGTGACCCCGATGGAGTCCGTCAAAGCTGCCCAGAGCAACTGATCGGCGCTGTGTCATTCCTGTCTCCCCTTTCAGATTACTTGCCTCTGAACTGCTGCTTGAGTCTCTTTTCTTTTGAAAGAATGCGCTTTCTGAGTCTGAGCGACTTGGGCGTAACTTCAAGCAGTTCGTCGTCCTTTATGAATTCCATGCACTGCTCGAGGCTCATCTCCGTATAGGGCACGAGGCGCAGCGCGTCGTCGGAGCCCGATGCACGGGTGTTGGTCAGATGCTTGCTCTTGCAGATGTTGCAGACTATATCCTCATTCTTGGCACATTCGCCGACTATCATACCTTCGTAGACTTCGACGCCCGCGGGGATGAACAGCCTGCCTCTGTCCTGAGTGTTGAACAGACCGTATGCGGTGCTCACGCCGGTCTCGTGAACGACTATAGAGCCGCGCTCACGGGTGACTATCTCGCCTTTGTAGGGCTCATAGCCGTCAAACAGCTGGTTCATGATACCGTTGCCGTTTGTGTCTGTGAGGAACTCGGCGCGGTAGCCAATGAGTCCTCTCGACGGGATGCGGAACTCAAGATGAGTTGCGCCGCCGTCGCGCGTGCCCATGTTGACAAGCTCGCCCTTGCGGGAGCCGAGCTTCTCTATAACAGCGCCGACATACTGCTCGGGAACTTCGACTATGAGCAGCTCCATAGGCTCGCAGGTCTTGCCGTTTATCTCTTTGAGAATGACCTTCGGGCGCGAAACCTGGAACTCGTAGCCCTGACGGCGCATGGTCTCAATGAGAATTGACAGATGCAGCTCGCCGCGGCCGGAGACTTTGAAAGTATCGGTCGAATCGGTCTCTTCAACGCGCATGCTGACGTTCGTCTCGACCTCCTTGAACAGGCGGTCTCTGATATTTCTCGAAGTAACGAACTTGCCCTCGCGGCCTGCGAACGGGCTGTCGTTGACCATGAAGTTCATGGATATTGTGGGCTCGTCTATTTTTATGAAAGGCATCGGCTCGATGCAGTCCGGAGAACAGGCGGTCTCGCCGATGTTTATGTCGCCTATGCCGGAGATGCAGACGATATCGCCCGCCGCGGCCGAATCGACTTCGACACGCGAGAGCCCCTCAAACTGATAGAGGCGCGACACCCTGACATTCTCCTGAGTGCCGTCCGTCTTGCAGAGCACTACGGGCTCGTTCTTCTTGACCCTGCCGCGCTCGACTCTGCCGACGCCTATTCTGCCGATATAATCATCGTAGTCAAGGCTCGTGAAGAGTATCTGAAGCGGGGCATCGACATCGCCGTCGGGAGCTTCGATATGCTCGAGAATTGAGTCGAGCAGCGGGCGCATATCGCCCGAGCGGACATTGGGATCGAGCGAGGAATAGCCGTCTCTTGCCGAAGCGTAGACAACGGGGAAGTCGAGCTGATCCTCCTCGGCGCCGAGGTCGATGAACAGATCAATGACCTCGTCAACGACTTCTGCGGGGCGCGCGTTGGGTCTGTCGACCTTATTGATAACAACGAGGACTTTCTTCTTGAGCGCAAGAGCCTTTTTGAGGACGAAGCGTGTCTGGGGCATGCAGCCCTCGAACGCATCGACGAGCAGAAGCACGCCGTCGACCATCATGAGTATGCGCTCGACCTCGCCGCCGAAATCGGCATGGCCGGGAGTGTCAACGATATTGATTTTCACGCCGTTATAATGGACGGCGGTATTCTTTGAAAGTATTGTTATTCCGCGCTCACGCTCAAGGTCGTTTGAGTCCATGACCCTGTCCTGAACCTGCTCATTGGCTCTGAATATGCCGCTCTGCTTGAGCATCTCGTCGACGAGGGTAGTCTTGCCGTGGTCGACGTGCGCTATTATGGCTATATTTCTTACGTCTTCTCTCTTTGCCAAAAGAAATCACCCATTCCTGAAAAATTTGTGATGATAAAAGTTGAAAGCGGTCTGCGGATGGTCGTTTTTCCGTCAGCGCGCACAAAAACAAGAGCGCATCTTTGTGCGTCCTGACGAAAAAACCCCCGTCAAACGACCGCGCCGCCGCCAAATACGGCAGGAATATAAAAGCTTCTAAAAAGCACTATTTCGGCGGAACATAAAAGTTCCGCCGAAAATGAGTGTATGTTTTGATTATTCGCCCTTCATCTCAAGGAGCTTAACCTTACCCTCATAGGAAGCAACGCTGACCTTGATAGAATCGGTGATAGCAGCCTTGATGTCGTCCTCAGTAACACCGAGCTCTTTGTAAGCATAATCAGTGGGCATGAAGAGATCAAGATCCATGATATCCGGAAGACCCATGGGATTGATACCGCTGTCGATGCCCTTCTCGGCATACTCCTTGACAACGCCCTTGAGTCCCATTCTCATCATCCACGGCGGGATGCCGATGATCTTTCTGTTATCGCCCATGCCTCTTGCGGCGTAGACTATCTTGAGGAACGGAGCCCACTTCATGTTGTAGCAGCTGATGGGCCATGCCTTTGCACCGGTGCTACGCTCAGCCGCGCCGACGATGGACTCACCGACCTGGCGGACTGTAAGCATTGCTGTACCGCCTCTGGGATAGAGGGTGCAGGGAAGCTTATCCATTCTCTTGATCTGCTCGATAAGGATAACCCAAACGGGCTTTCTGCCGGGCTGAGTGCCGAAGATGTAGGGCAGTTCGAGAACGGCAACATCGAAGTTGTCATCGGCATAGGAGAAAGCGACGTTTTCCTGGTCGATACGGCTTCTGATATAGGGGTGCTTCTCGCAGAGCTTCATATCCGGACGCTCTTTGGCAAGGTAGGAGAAGTAAGAGCCGAGGATAACGGCCTTCTTGTAACCGAGCTCCTTGCAGATGGGAAGAAGTCTCTTGAGGGGAGCGATGTTGTACTTGTAGTAAGCATCGTAAACGGGTGCGGGGAATTCGACTCTCTCGTCAACGCCTGCGGCGAAAACGAAGCAGTCGCAGCCGGCCATAAGCTCTTTTATCTCGTCGTCGGTCTTCTCGTAGATGTTGCACATTACGATCTCCATCTCCTCGGGGATGGGAGCTCCTTCGGGAAGGGGCGGAAGAGCAACAGACTTGACGCTGTGGCCTCTGTCAATGAAAATACGTGCTGCGGCGCTGCCGAGAAGACCGGTGCCGCCAATCATAAATACCTTCATTTTGTTTACCTCCAATTTATTTGCATTAGCTTCTTTATTATACTTTTTATATCGGTAATAGTCAAGCGATAAACGACAAAAAAGTGTACTAAAGTACAAAAATTTCCGACGCTTTCTTTGTATAAAAAATCATCGCTCCTGAATTTCCTTGCCGTTCATGTGCTCTATCGCTATTTCATACATCCGCACAGCCTTTCCCGAAGCGGCGATTTCCTCATCCGCAAGGCGCTCGTCGGGATAATATTTCATCGCGAGGCGTTTGACCAAAATCAGTGTCTGAGCGCGGTCTTCAATGACGCGGCACCTGCCGAATACGACGGCGCTGCGCATGAACGGTGCCCATACCTCTTCACGGATAATCTCATCCCCGTAAGCCGTGAAGCACACTTTATCGCATTTATTTATCGAGTCCGCCTTGTGACCCGCTTTTGCGCCGTGGAAATATATCTTTCCTGCCTCTCCGTCATAGAGATAGTTTATCGGTATCGCGTAAGGATATCCGCCGTCGCCGTTGACTGCGAGCACTCCGCGGCGGGCGGAGCGCAAAATTTCTTTTGTTGCTTCTTCGCCGAGAGCGTTTTTAATTCTGCGAACAGGTCTGAACATAATATCGTCTCCGGTGATTTTTGAATTTATTGTAGCAGAAACGCGCATGAAAATCTATAGAGAAACGCCCGAAGAGCGTCTGAACTCTCCGGGCGTCTTTATAGTTTTATATCAGAGAGCTGTTATCAGTCCTCTTTTTTCCTCTTTGCAGAGCAGCCGATAACGAATGCCGCGCCCGCGAATGCAATGAGCATTACGGGAGCCGCCGCGCCGGTGTTCGGCACTTTGCTGTCGCCCTCGGGCTTATTTGTCTCGGGCTTCGTCGAGGGGACTATCGGGCTCGCGGGATCGGAGGGATCGAGCGGCTCGCTCGGATTCGACGGGTCTGAGGGCTCTTCCGGCTTCTCGGGCTTTCCGGGCCAATGGGGCAGACCGGGGATTTCGGGAAGCTCGGGCAGGTCGGGAAGACTGGGCTTCTCGGGCTTTTCGGGATTCTCGGGCTCTTCCTTCTCTGCCTTTGAGAGCGCGAAGGAGTCGATTCTCGTTGCGCCGTCCTTTGCCTCATCGTCGAGCATATAAGCGTCGAAATAGAGCTTGCTGCCGTCGATGGTTATCGCGGAGAACACTGCGCTGTGGGCATCGTAGATAGCCTCGGCTCTCGGGAAGAGCTTGTCGGTATCCTTGACATCCTTGGTCTGGTAGTCCTTGACACCCGCGCATGCGCTGATGACATAGACGGTGCCCTCGGGATTGAGCTTTGCGGTGTACTCTCTGCCGCCGAAGGTTATCTTCTGCTCCTCAGCCTTGACAACTTTATTGTTGTCCATGACATCGGTGCGCAGGTAGACATGATCGTGACCCTGGAGAACGACGTCGATTCCGAGGTCTGGCATGAGTCCGCAGAGCTGCTTGCGCATAGCCTTGACATCCTTGTCGTCATAGTGCGAGCCATTGGAATAGAGCGCCTTGTGGAGAACGACTATCTTCCACTGAGCGTCGCTTGCCTGGGCGTCCGCCTTGAGCCATGCGAGCTGATCGTCGCTGAGTGCCTTGGAGTCGCTGAGGTTGTTGGTGTTGAGGACGATGAAGTGAGCGTTGTTGTAATCATAGGAATAGAACACGCCGCTCTCTCTGTCCTGATCGACTGTCTTGGGCAGGACAAAGTTCTGGTCGAGCATATATCCGCTCTTCTCGTGGTTGCCCGCTGCGGGCATGATAGCGGTGCTCTTGATGTTCTCAGAGGCATTGAAGAACCACTGCCACTGCTTAAAGTGCTTGGTATAATCGACCTGGTCGCCCGCGCTGGCAAAGAACTTGCCCTCTGGGAACATCCTGAGCGCGGTATCGACTACCTTGCCCCATGTGCCATACTGAATAGCGTTCTGCGACTGCTCGTCGCTGACATGGAAGAAGGTGAAGGAATCGGAATTGTCCGCGGTCTCGATTATACCCGTACCGCTCCACCAGCCGTACTTTGCATCGCCGACTCTGTAGCAATACTTCGTGCCGGGCTTGAGACCGGTTATGGTCGCGGTGTGGCGGTTGACATTGATGCCGTAGGAGATGAAGCCGATAATGCCGAGATCGACGCCGGGATACTCCCTCTTGACGAGCTCGGAGGTCGTGCTGACCTTGACTCCCTTGGGAAGCTTATCGGTGAAGGTCGGATTCTCCGAATACTCGGCTATCTGAATGTCGGAATTTTTGAGGCTGTACTTTGTATACCAGTTGATGCTTCTCTCGGTCGATGCGTCGCCGGTGAAAGTCGTGCCTATATTCGAGGGCAGGCGCATATTGTCAACCGTGACCTCGGGCTCGACGGGGCCGTCATAGACGAGAGTCACATCGAGGTCGGACTTCTCGGCAGGATTCGTATCCTCAACGAGGCTGCGAAGCATTCTGCCGACAGTGTAGCCGATGCTGTCATACTGGCTCTGAGTCATATACTCATCCATGACGACGGTGTTGAGTATATTGCGCAGGCTGCTGTACTTCTCGGGCAGGAGGTTGAGCACGCTGTAGATAACGTTCTCATAGCTCGGGTTGCCGCGGAAGATTATATTCATGAAGATGTCGGTCATAACGCCTATGGGGCTGGTGACAGAACCGGCGGGGAAGAGCTTGCCGGGGTTAAACTGGAGGGTCGAGAGGATCTCACCCTCGACGACATCGTTGAGCAGAGTGTCGATAAGGAAGTTGATGAGTTCCTTTGCGCCGTCTCTGTTCTCGAAGTAATCAAGGACATCGTTCATGAACTTGTCGTCGCTGATATCCTCGTTGGCGTTGTAAAGAGTGTAAAGAACGGTGTAAGCGGCATCCTCAAAGGTGCCCTTCTCGTTCTTGCTCTCCATGCCCATAGCCTCATAGAACTTTGTGCATTTATAGTCGGAGACCTGATAGTTGAGAGCCTTTGTGACTACGCCGTCAATGACCTCCATAACACGGTCGGGGTTATTGATATAAGCCTCGTCGACCTGCGCGCACAGATCCTTGATGAAGCTCATAATGTTGCTGCTGACCGTAAATATCTCAACGCTGCCGACCTCGAAGCCGTTCGTGCCGAGCGCGTCGATGATTATCTTCTCAAGGTCGATTCCCGAAGCCTCAAGATATGCATAGAGTCCGCCGGCCTCCTGAATGTCCTCGAAGATGCCGGAAAGGGCATTGTCGATCATGGTCATGGCGAAATTGTGGAGATCGCCGGGGCCGTAGGTCTTGAAGAAGGAGTAGCTGTCCTTAAAGGGCTGAGCATAGGTCTTTGAAGTGCCGTTGGGGAAGTTTACGACAATGGGTCCGTCCTCGTCAATGTCGTGGGACTTCGCATCGCAGATTATCTTGCCGTCCTGAGTGTTGTCAAAGGTCACGGTTCTGAACTTGTTCGGGAAAGCCGTGAGAGAGGTTGTCTCGATATCATAGAGAGTCTCGCCGTTGTCGCTGACATGGGAGGCTATATCGGGAGTGTGGAGATGTCCGCTGAAGGTGAAGTGCATACCTGCGTCTGCGAGAGTCTCGGCGCACTCCATCCAATCGTCGAGCACGAAAGCGAAGAACAGCTCAGGCTCGATGGTCATGTGCGGCGCGAAGTTGTGGTGACCCATGCCGATGATGGTCTCGCCGTTCTTCTTCGCCTTTTCGCACTGCTTGAGCACCCACTGCATGAGCTCGGGGGTGATGCTGCCCGCGGTCTCCTGAACATCGTCGCCCTTGGCGGTGACATCGGACGAATACTTGTTGGTATCCATGACGATGAGTCTGTAGCCGCCCTTGAGGCTTATAGCGTAGGAGAGCTGACCCGCCTGACCTGTGGTGGGGGTGAAGACATCTTCTTTTTCGTCCGTCACAAGGTCGCGTCCGAGATTCTTATAGATCTCGCGGAACGCCTCGGGAGAGGTGACTTCGCCGGACTCTTTGACGCCGTTTTTGAATGTAACGCCGTTATAGTTGTTGACATCGTGGTTGCCGTTTACAACGATGACCTGTATTCCGCTCTCCTTTTCAAAGGCTTCGAGCTTTGCGGCAAGAGCCTTGTGACCCGCCAGCTCACCGTTGAGGGTCAGATCGCCGGGAAGGAACACATAGTCGCTCTTCTCCTCAGCGGCCTTGTCGAGAGCCGCTGTCAGGAGCGCGTCAACCTCGTTGTGCTGACGGGAACCTTTGTCGTTCCATTCGTTGTAGGCTTCGCTGAATCCGTTCTTTGTGTCCCCGGTTCCTTTTTCGGAATCAGCAAAATAGTGAATGTCGGAGATGGATGTGACTTTGAGCTTGCCCTTCTCGGTCTGCGCAAAGGCACTGAAAACTCCGGTCGGGAGGGCGGCAAGGAGGAGGGTCATGCAGACTATAACTGCAATGATGCGTCTTGCCAGTCTTCCTTTGTTTTTCATTTCGTTTCCTCCTTTTTTCTGGTTTTATATTAAACAAAAATGAAAATGCTTATTCCTCCGAGCCGTCCGTCTGCTCGGCTATGCCGAGATATGCGTCCGCCTCCGCGGCGTCCATGCTCTCGATCCCCTTGAGCTTGCCCGCCATGATACGATTTCTGTCCTGCGCGGCGACAAGGGTGCGCCCCGCCTCGTCTATCTTTTTCTTCGCCTTGTCGAGCACGTCGCCGAACTTCTCATACTGCGCCTTGGCGACGGAGAGCAGACGGCGGACTTCGTTCGCCTTCTCGTTTATCGCCACGGCTCTGAAGCCCATGGAGAGGGAGTTGAGAAGCGCCGTTATCGTAGTCGGTCCCGCTATCATGATGTTATATTCGCGCTGGATTCGCTCGGCTATCCCCGTGCGCGAGGACGCGATTTCGGCATAGAGTCCCTCGGTCGCGAGATACATTATCGCAAACGGGGTCGTAGCCGGAACGTTTATGTATTTTGTGACGAGCTTTGCTTCGCTCAGGACTCTGTCTTCAAGAGCCTTGCGCGCCTTGGCGACTTCTTCGGCGTCCGCGCTGTCCGCGGCGGAGCAGAGGCGCACATAGTCCTCCATCGGAAACTTCGAGTCAACGGGGAGATAAGCGTCCGCGCCGCCGTCTCCGGCAGGGATGCGTATAGCAAACTCGACGCGCTCGGAGCTGCCCGGGCGGGTGGCGAAGTTTTTCTCGTACATATTGGGTATCGTCTGATCGAGTATGCCCTCGAGCTGGACTTCCGCCCATGTGCCGCGCGCCTTGACATTCGTCAGCACGCGGTTAAGATTCGTGACATTCGTTGTAACACCCGTCGAGAGCTCTTTCATCTCGCCGAGCGATTTGTAGACATTTTCGAGCTGCTCGGAAACGGTCTTGAACGAGCTGTCGAGTCTGGTAGTGAGAGTCGAGGAGAGCTTCTCGTCGACGGTTGCGCGCATCTCATCGAGCTTTTTCTCGTTGCTCTGCTGCATTTTCTCTATCGACTCTGCAATAATTCTCGACTGTCTGTCGTTTTGTTCTATGTTGTTGCGGCGGATAGTGTCAAGCGACTTCGAGAACATGTCCGTCAGCTGCTGCTGATGCTTGAAATTCGCATCGGTCATGAGTGCGAGACGCTCGTTCATCTTGTCGAGCGATTCGGTGAGCTCGGAGCGCATGTCCTTCTGATTGCCCGCGCTCTCTCTGCGGCTGCGCTCGAACTCGTCGCGCAGCTGACCCTCGAGCGAGCTGACTTTATGCTCAAGTTCCTTTATCTGCCCGTCCTGCGCAGAGGGGCGGTTGAGCTTCATTATAACAATCACAAGTAGCACGGCGCAGACAGCCGAAAGAGCCGCCGCGATATATAAAACAGCGTCCATAATTCCAATCTCCAAAATCTGTAAGATATGATAAAGAATTGTAACAGATTTTTAAAAAAATTGCAACATTTATACAGATATATTTTTAACAATAAAAATTTTTTGAACAATATTATATTTGCCGGATAATCTTTGCAATTAACGGTTGATAACGGGAGTGGTTTTATGCTACTATATAATGTATCTGAAAGGGGCTGCGCACCTCAAAAAAATTATGCCTCAGACCGCCCGCAGAATTTGTATAAATACGCCGCGGTTTTTAATATACGGAGGAAAAGCATGAAAAAAATCACGAGAATAGCTTCAATATTTCTTTCGCTCGCGCTGATATTCACAGCCGCCGCCTGCGGCAAGGACGGCTCGGGCGCGGCGCTGAGCTATCCGATAGCAACCCAGCCGGATTGTCTCGACCCGCAGATAGCGCAGGGCGCGGAGGCAAAGACCGTTGTGCTCAACTGCTTCGAGGGGCTTGTCCGCAAGGACGCGGATGGCAAGTATTCCCCCGCCGCGGCGACGAGCTGGAGCTATGACGCATCCTCCCTCACCTATACTTTCAAGCTCCGCGAGGACGCGCGCTGGGTCATAATGAAAAAGGCATTCAAGCCCATACTCGGCGACAACATAGACAAGACTTTCGACTCCCGCGTCACGGCGGCGGATTTTGTCTTTGCGCTCAGGCGCGCGGTAGCCCCCGCAACGGGTGCGCCCGAAGCGCTGAGCCTCGGCGTCATAAAGAACGCAAAGAGCATAATAAACGGCAAGATGTCCTCCGACAAGCTCGGCGTGCAGGCGGTCGGCGACTTTGAGCTACGCATAACGCTCGAAAGCGCAACTGACGAATCGGCTTTTCTCGATCTGCTGACAAAGGCAATATGCATGCCCTGCAACGAGACTTTCTTCAACGCGACCAAAGGGCGCTACGGGCTCGACTATTCGACGCTCCTGTGCAACGGTCCGTTCTATCTCTCATATTGGCTGCACGATTCCGCACTGACTATAAAAAACAACGACGACTACACCGGACCTTTCCCGGCGAAGCCCGCGAGCGTGTCGCTCGTAATCGACAGCGACAACGAGCAGAAGCTCACTTCCCTGCTCGACGGCACTTACTGCGCCGCCCAGCTCGGCACGACTGCGCCCGATTCGTCCGGCCTCTCCGTAACAAAGAACTACGACACCGTCTGGGCGCTGTGCTTCAACTGCGCCGACGCGCCGCTCTCCAATGTGTCGCTGCGCCGCGCGCTCTGCACGGCGGTCGACTATAACTCGCTGACGCTCGAAAGCGAGGATATGCAAAAAACTTATTCTGTAATCCCGCCCGCCTGCTCTGTCGGCGAGGGAGCGGATCTTGGCAGCGAGCCCGTCAGCATTCTCGGCTACGACATGAACAGATCCGCCGGATACTGGGCTCAGGCGCAGAAAGATCTCACGGGCAAACTGAGCCTTGAGATAATCTGCCTGCCCGAGCACGAAAACGCCATGCGACGCATGATACAGGGCTGGCAGAAAGTGTTCGGTCTGAGCGTCAATTTTACAGTCACTGCGCTCGACAGCGCGACTCTTTCCTCGCGCGTGCAGGACGGCGACTATCAGATAGCCCTGACCTCCATGTCCGCGGGCATAACGGACGCTGCAGGTTTCCTTTCGACGCTCACCTCGCAGGGGACGAATAATATAGTCAGACTCAGCGACGCGCAGTTTGACGCATCCGTCAAAAACCTCAAGGCGCTGAGCGGCTCTGAGCTCGTCAAGGCTTGCCGCAGCGCGGAGGGCAGACTGCTCTCGCTCGGCGCGGTGCTCCCGATGTTCATAACCCCGAGCTATTTTGCAACGGCGAAGGGCGTCAACGGCCTGAGCGTTGACCCGGAGAGCTCGGCAGTTGATTTTGTTTTCGTAACGGCGAAGGACTGACAAGATGAAAAAGGAAAACAGACTCAGATATATACTCCCCGAAAATCGGACGGTGCGCATCGTGCTCGCCGTCTTTTTCTGGTTATTGGCGGCGGCGTGCGCCGGATGCATATTCTGGCTTTCGAGCCGTGACGGCAACCAGTCAAAGGACATGAGCGACAATGTACGCGGAATTTTAGCCAAAATTCTCGGCTCGCCGCTCGGCAGCTTCATTGTGCGAAAATTCGCGCATTTCTTTGAATATGCGGCGCTCGGATTTCTTATCGGCTGCGCGCTTTTCCTCAGCCGCAGGCGTTTTTCGCCCGTTATCTCCGTCATTTGCAGTGCCCTTTATTCAGTCAGCGACGAGATACACCAGTATTTCGTCCCCGGACGAGCATGCCGCATTTTCGATGTCGGAGTCGACACCCTCGGCGCGCTGACGGGTACACTTATCCTCACGCTCATAATTCTTATAGTAAACTCAATCGCAATGCGCAGAAAGGAAAAATATTCCGCGTAAATTTTTAGCATTTCTATTGTCGTTTTATAACAGTATATGATATAATAAAGCTTATATAGAGACTTTTTGGCTGAGAGGTATATTCAATGGATCATAAAGAGGGGCTCATAGTCGGGCGCAACGCAGTGCTTCAGGCTCTCGAAAGCGGCAGAACGATAGACAGCGTGACCGTTGCTCAGGGTCAGCGCGGCGGACAGGCAGGCAGAATAATCGACATCTGCCGCGAGCGCAAGATCCCCGTCAAATTTGCCGATCAGCGCAGGCTCGACCGCCTCTGCGACGGCGCGGCGCATCAAGGCGTTGCGGCATTTGCCGCGGCTCACGAATACGCCGAGATGGACGATATTTTTGCCCTCGCCGAGAGCAGGAACGAAAGCCCGTTCATAGTCGTGTGTGACTCACTTGAAGACCCGCACAACCTCGGCGCCATACTCAGAAGCGCGGAGGCAGCCGGAGTTCACGGGGTAATTATCCCGAAGCGCAACTCCGTGACCCTCAACTACACAGTCGCAAAGACCTCGGCGGGTGCTATTGAATATGTCCCCGTAGTAAAAGTCGCGAACCTCCCCGCCGCCATAGACGAGCTCAAATCGCGCGGCGTCTGGATATTCGGCGCGGACATGGACGGCACGGATTACACCGCCCTCGACTACAGCGGCAGCATCGCTCTCGTCATCGGCTCCGAGGGCAAGGGCATAGGCCGCCTTGTGCGCGAAAAATGCGACTTCATCGCCTCCCTGCCGATGCGCGGCAAGATAAATTCTCTCAACGCCTCCGTCGCGGCGGGAATCCTCATGTTCGAAGCGGCGAAACATAGAAACTGACTTTTATCCGATTTTTCAGCATATAAGCATATATAAATTGGGGTGAGATGAGTGGAAAACAAACCTTCCGATAAGCGGAGCAACATGCCGCTTGACAAAGTTCTCTACCAAGTGGCGAAGATTGAACACGACAGCGGCGAACCGGACAAGATCTGGAAAATAACCGACATAGACGATCTGATAGCGAGCACGGACGCCGATTCCACAGCACTTGACTACGATGACGACGATGAGCTTCTGATGAGCATCGCCTACTATAAAAACAGATACTCTGACGATGACATATCGTCGGAGTATGAGACTATATATACAGACCCGAAAGAGCCGGAATCCGAGCCCGGCGAAGAGCCCAAGCCGGAAGAAGCCGAACCCGAAAATCCGGCGGACGAAGCGGAGGCTTCGGCAGAAGCAGAAACCGAAGAGCCTGCCGAACCCGCAGAATCAGACGAGGCGGAGCAGACCGTCGAAAACAAAGAACCTGTAAGCGAAGTGTCTTTTGCGAAGCCTGAAGAGACGGAATCAGCCGGCGAATCATATTTTGAAAGCGAAGCGGCAACAGAAGCTCCCGTAGAGCCGGAAGAAGCCAAAGCGGCGCAGGAGTCTGCCGACGAAATTGAGCCGGAAGCCGAGGAAGTTAAGGCTGAAGAAGTTCCCGCCGATGAGAGCGAGGATATATACTCCGATTCAAAATTCGAGCTGTCTGTTGTGAAAGCCGACGGCGAAGATGATGATGTTCACGAATCTGACAATGAAGTTGATACAGATGAATCGGACGAATCAAATGAATCCGATGAACCTGATAACAGCGATAACATTCTGACGCTTCACGGCGAGGAAGAAGAGCCAAAGGGCGAGGATGAAGCCGAGAAAAAGCCGACGGTAGAGGAGCTTTTCGGCGCGCCCGCGTCGAGATATTTCGGCGAGCCGAGTGAAACGCCGGAGGAGGACTCCGAGCGTGAGAGCCGCGCCATACCCGGTCTGTTCGGCGACACAGTTGTGTTCGGCCCGATGAAATCCCTCTCCGAGCCGGCAAAAAACAAGCCGGACGATGAATATAAGACAAAGCTCATGGTTGCAATCGGTTCGGCAAAAGAGCCCCAGAGCGCCGAGACGATAGAGAAACCCGGAGTTATCTTAAAGCGCGGTCCGCTCTCCGAGACATCGGGGCTCGAGCCCCTGCCGCAGGTCATTCCCGCCGAAGAATTTGTCGGCTCGGGGGACGATAAGCCTGCGTCGATAGAGGATCAGCCTTTCACTAATCCCGCCGCCGGCAATCAGCCGGAGGAGGAGCAGATGATGCTCAGCGGCTTCGGCGAAGAGCCGGAGACTGAAAAAATAGACGAAGACGAGCTTCGCAGCGAGCTCGACAAAAAGAGGGCGGAAAAGAAGAAAAAGTTCGTTCTGCTCGGCGGACTCGGCGACGATGAGCCGCAGGAGGACGAAAATCTGCCCGAAGAAAAAGAGGACGAGCCGGAGGAGCAGCACGAGAAAAAGAGAAAGCACTCCGAGAAAACTCCCCTCGAATACGAGAAGCCCGAACAGCGCGGCAGAGTCTATAACAGCCTCAAGAACGCCGCATCGCAGTTCAAGACCTCGGTTATCGGTCTGTGCGTGCTCGAAGGCGTGTCGCTGCTTCTGCTGCTCATACCGAAAACTCTCGAGTGGGCGGCGATAGACGCGCCCGCGTTCGACCGCGGAGGCGCGGGACTCGCGGCGGCTAATATAGTGCTTCTGCTCGCGTCGTTCTATCTTGCGTTCCCGAATATTTTATCCGGCGTAAAAGCGCTTGCAAACGGCCGCGTGACCGGCGGCGCAGTCGGCGGGCTGACATTTATACTCGCCCTCGTCCAGACGATACTCTCGTTCTTCAACAAATCGCCCGAGGGCGCTTCGGGTATGTTCTACTGCGCGGCGGCGATATTCGCCCTGCTCATGACCGCCGAAAACAGCAGCCGCGGCACGGCGCGCGTGATGCAGAATTTCCTCTTCTGCACCGCAAAACGCAAATCAGGGCTCTACGGTATAAGGGCTATAGAGAGCGAGAAAGACGCATTTGAAGTCGGACGTGCGCTCAAGATGGGCAACCCGGACATTTTATATTCCGGCAGGGTCGAGTTCCCCGCCGACTTCATCAAAAATTCCGAAGCCAACTCCCCTGCTGACAGCTGCATAAAGCGCAGTCTGATAATTTCGTCGGCTGTCTCCGTGCTGCTCGCGGTTATATCGGGCATAATAACAAAAGATATATTCCAGGCGTTCGGCGTGCTCACCGGCGCATTCTGCCTGACTTCACCCTGCGCTATAGAACTCGCGCTGATGATCCCGCTCTATCTGGAGAACAGGAAGCTCAACTCAGAGGGCGGCATGATAGCGGGCTACGACGCGGCTCTCGAATGTTCCGAGGCGGTCGCCGCCTCCGTTGACAGTGCCGATCTCTTCGACCGCGCGGCGTGCGAGATGCACGGAATGAAGGACTTCCACACCGTGCGAATAGACGATGTTCTGCTCTACGCAGTCGCTATAGTGCTCAAATCCGGCGGTCCGCTCACAGATGTCTTCAACCGCATTATCGGCGGCTCGACCGAGCTTCTGCCGCCCGTGCGCGACATGATATACGAAGACAGACTCGGTCTCTCCGCGACAATATATAATCAGCGCGTGCTGCTCGGCAACCGCAACCTGCTCACGCACCACAATATTGAAGTTCCGCTCAAGTCCGAGGAGGACAAGGTAAAGCGCAACGGGCGCAAGATTCTCTACATAGCCATCGACTCGCAGGTCGCGGCGATGTTCGTTTTCAACTACGCCGAGGACGCCTCGCTCAAGGATTCGATAAACGAGATGGCGGACAACGGCTTTAGCCTTGTCGTTCGCACAGACGACCCGAATGTGACCGACGAGCTCATCGCCGCCCGCTTCGGCATAGCGCAGAAAGATATCAAAATGACGCTCTCCCACGGCGCGCGCATATTCAGCGCATACCGCGACAGCGTTGTTGATTCAGCCCCCGCAAAGGTCATGCACGACGGCTCCGCCCGATCTTACTTCAAGAGCATCGCGGCGTGCGGCAGGCTCGCAAACTTCGCTTCGCGCTGGGCAGTGTTCGCCCTTATCGTGCAGGCGGTTGTGGCGGCGGGTGCGATACTCTGCGTCGCGCTGAAGGCGTTCGCGTTTGTGTCGCCCCTGACGGCGGTTATAGTTCAGGCCGCGATAGTGGCTTTCAGCGTAATACTGGAAAAATTCAAAAGATAAATATACTACCCTGTAACATCTAAAAGTCTACATCCGGTTGAAGGATGAAAACGCAGGCAGGCTGCCGCCTGTCAAGTTTGAAGACGCAGTTAAACGCAATCAGACGACGCAATGCTTGTAAAGTTTTAGGTGTTGCAGGGTAGCCGGGGCTGCGCTGAGAATGCGACAGCCCCTTTCTGAAAGGATAAGCGGATATGCAGGAAAAATCAGTCAAGGCAAAAATTGATTTAAAAGGCAAGACCGTGCTCGTGACGGGCGCGGCGGGATTCATCGGCTCTTTTCTCTCGGAGCGTCTGCTCTCAGACTTTGAAGATATCCGCGTCATCGGCTTCGACAGCGTCAACGACTACTATGATATCCGCCTGAAAGAATCGCGGCTCGAAAAGCTTCAAAAGCATAGAAATTTTATTTTTATCAAAGCGAACCTCGCGGACAAGGACAAAGTGAGCGAAGTGTTCCGCGAATACTCGCCGCAGATAGTTGTCAACCTCGCGGCGCAGGCGGGGGTGCGCTATTCGATAACGAACCCCGACGCCTATATCGAGTCGAATATAATCGGCTTTTATAATATCCTCGAAGCCTGCCGTCATTGCGAGAG
>ENA-OPCZ01000913-OPCZ01000913.1-human-gut-metagenome-genome-assembly--contig:-NODE-913-length-16869-cov-9.906685_pt1 | contig 16869 bp, 15 predicted proteins | sample MGYA00241566_ERZ501483 | MGnify/ENA primary metagenome ERZ501483 (study PRJEB25962, sample SAMEA1965191) | human gut metagenome | biome: human gut; feature: human-associated habitat; material: faeces... | reverse complement strand
AAGATACGAAAAAAACCGCAGATAGCGAACTATCTACGGTTAAATATTTAGAATATTGTGAAAAATCTCCACTTTTGGGTTCTAAAATTCCAAGAGAACACGGGCATTGAGCTGGCGGCCTGTCAGATAATTAGGCACGGCATACTGCTGGTTGGTGACATCGGTTACCCAGTAGTAGCTGTTCACGTTGTCGATGCCGAAGAGGTTGAGGCAGTCTACGCCCAGCGTTACGTTCTTCAGGAAGGTCTTCTTCTCCCGGCGGCTGTTGTCGAGCAGCTGATAGCTCATACCGATATCGGCACGACGATAGGCGGTGGCACGGAAACTGTTGGTCTCCAACTCCTTGTGGGGGGCGGAGAATGGCAATCCGTCGGCAAAGGCGAGTTTCAAAGACATGCGCCATTTCTTGCTGCCAGGGAAGTAGTCGGTGAAGAAGAGGTTCACGGCATAGCGCTGGTCGGTAGGCAGAGGGATGCTCTTGCCTCCCAGATTCATCCTGGTATCCATGAGCGAGAGACTGAGCCATGAATCCGTGCCCGGTACAAACTCGCCATAGAGCTTGAAGTCGAGTCCGGCTGCATGACCGCTGCATTCGTTCTGTCCGTAATATACTACCTTCACGTTGCTGACGGAGTAGGGAACCAGGTTGGCCAATGCCTTATAGTAGGCCTCGGCAGAGAACTTGAACCGCTGGTTGTTCATGCGGAAACGGTAGTCGTATCCGGCGATGAAGTGGATGCTTCGCTGGCTCTTGATCTTCTCGTTGAGCGATGCTACGGTGACTCCGTTGACGGTTGTGGTATCTCGCAGCTCCTTGAAGAACGGTGCCTGATAGTATAGTCCGGCTGCCAGGCGGAACGTGGTGTTCTCGTGATTTGCCGGTATGATGGCGAGAGAGACGCGCGGACTCAGAATCGTTTCGCGGTTGAAGTTCCAGTGACTCATGCGCACACCATAGTTCAGCGTGTAGTGCGTCTGTCCGCTTCCGGTGCTGTCGGCAGTACCGCCCGAGAATCGGTAGGTGTCCTGTATGTAGGCTTCTATACGATTGGCATTCAGTTTGTTGCGGGCTTTCATTGAATAAATCATATAGAGGTCCTTTCCGGTGTGGGGAACGCTGTATCCGGCAGAATCGCGCATCTCGTATTCGATGGAATTCTCTTCGATATGTTCCCTTTTCAGGGTGACAGCCGCCTCCACGTTGTGCTTCTGTACCTTGTGGCGCAGCATCAGCTTGGCGCTCATCACGCGGGCAGAGAGGTAGTTGCGGGCATGCTCGAAATAGGTTCCCACGCCCAGGTTTTCCGATGTTTCGGTCTGGTCGAGCCAGTACTGTCCCTGAATGTCGTATTTCTCCTGTTCCTTGGTGTAGAAGGCACTTCCCAGGAGCGAGAGACTGGTGTTCCGGGTGATGTTCCGGGTGATGCCGAGGGTTCCGAAATAGGTGAGGAAGCGGTCTTTCTCATGTCCGTCGAAGAATACTCTGAAACTCTTCACGTTCTCCATCGTTCCGAACGAAGTTTCGCGGTCGGACGGTTCGAAGTTGTAATGATTGTCAGAGATATATCCTATGAAGTCTATCTTCCATCGCTTGTTGGGCTGATAGCTCAGATAGGTCTGATAGTCAAGATAATTCGGCTTGTATTCTCCCTTTGTCTCCAGCGAACCGAGGAGGTAGGAGGTGGTCTTGTATCTCACGCTGTTGAGCCATGAGAGTTTCTGGGTTCCTATTCCGATATAGGTATCGGCTCCCAGCAGGCTGGCTGCTAAGCTTCCTTCCACCACAGGCTTCTTGCCCTTGGCTTTCAGCGTCTTGTAGGTGATGTCGAGTGCAGAACTCATTTTGTCGCCGTATTTCGCTCCGTAGCCTCCGGTAGAGAAGCCAATCTTGTCTACCATGTAAGGATTGATGACGGAAAGACCTTCCTGCTGACCGCTTCGGACGAGGAATGGACGGTATACTTCCACATTATTAATATATACAGAGTTCTCGTCGAAGGCACCGCCACGTACGTTGTACTGCGAGGAAAGTTCGCTGTGGGTACTCACACCAGCCTGCTGCTGGATGATGCCTTCCACGCCGTTGCCGTTGGCAGAAGGAGCCATCCTGATGTCCTTGATCTTGATTTCCTGCGTCTGGTCAGACTGTATCTTTTCGCCTGTCACGTTCACGTCGCCCAGCATCGTGGCATCGGTATGTAGCACCACCTGGAGGGTCTGCTTTCCTCTAGGCTTTCTCAGGACGCGCACCTTGGTCTTGTAGCCGATCATCGAGAATTTGACGGCTACGCTGTCGGCAGAATGCAGATGCATGCTGAATTCACCCTTGAGCGAAGTGAAAGCCACCTTTCCCTGGCTTACGACGGAAACCGTGGCAAGTTCTACGGGGTTGTTGTCATCATCGGTGACTCTACCCTGCAGCGTGAATTCCTGTGCCATCATCTTCAGGGTGGCAATCATGCATATTATAATGATAAAAAATTTCTGTTTCATGTAGTATTTAACGAAGAAAGTTGATTTTTATTATAAAATACCTAATCTTTGGTATTTCTATATCGCATTTTTTTAGTACTTTTGCAGCCAAAATATAGCAAATACAAAATTAAAAGAGAGATTAATAGAAAATGAAGAAACAGACTCAGGCCATTCATGTGGCATACGAACGCAGAGACGCTTATGATTCGCTGAGCGTTCCGGTATATAATACGCTGGCTTACGAATTTGACAACGCAGCCATCATGTCGGATGCCTTTACTGACAAGATCAAGGCTCCGGACTATTCGCGTGTGGAGAATCCTACGGTTACCAACCTGGAACGCCGCATCGAGGCACTGACCGGGGCACAGCATGTTACAGCCTTCAATTCGGGTATGGCTGCTATCAGCAATACGCTGATGGCGCTTGCTGCACAGGGCAAGAACATCGTCAGCTCCAAGCATCTCTTCGGCAATACCTATGCATTGCTGGTTGCCACCTTGCGCCGTTTCGGAGTGAAGGTCCGATTGCGCGATTTGACTAATATAGAAGAGGTACGCGAGGCAATTGATGAGGATACCTGTTGCGTGTTTCTGGAAATCATTACCAATCCGCAGCTGGAGGTGGCCGACCTGAAGGCACTCTCTCAGGTGGCTCACGAGAAGAATGTGCCCCTGGTGGCTGATACTACCATCATTCCTTTCACCCTGTTCTCGGCTAAGAATCTGGGCGTGGATATCGAGGTAGTATCCAGTTCCAAGTATATCAGTGGCGGTGCCACATCGCTTGGTGGTGTGGTCATCGATTACGGTACACCATATCATGGCGATTTTGCCAAGCGACTTTATGGTGAGATGCTTTTCAACTTTGGTGCCTACATGACTCCGCAGGTGGCTTATATGCAGACCATCGGACTGGAGACGCTCGATGCGCGTTATCGCGTGCAGAGCAGCAATGCGCTGGAGCTGGCAAGGAAGCTTCAGTCGCTCCCCCAGATCAAGAGCGTGAATTATGTGGGATTGGAGGATAATCCATTCCATGAGTTGGCAAAGAAGCAGTTTGGCAAGACTGCCGGAGCGATGATCTGCATCGATTTGAAGGACAAGGAGGCGTGTTTCTGTTTCCTGAACCATCTGAAGCTGATTCATCGTGCCACCAATCTCTTCGACAACCGTTCGCTTGCCATCCATCCTGCCAGCACCATCTTTGGCGGTTTCTCGGAACGTATACGTCAGAGCATGGATGTCTTGGATACTACCGTAAGACTGAGTATCGGCCTGGAGGATGTTGACGATCTGTTTGAGGACATCAAGCAGGCGTTGGAGTAAGTGAAGAGCAGAGAAAGTGAAGAGTGAAAAGTGTAGAACGAAGAATTCAATAGCTGATGCTAATCATAAAGTTCAAAGTTCAAAGCTCCAAGTTCAAAGCTCCAAGCTCAAAGTTCACAGCTCAAAGTTCAAAGTAAAAAGAGTTCTAAGTATGAAGTACGATTTTAATAAAATAATTGACCGTTCGGGTAGCGGCGACCTCAAGCACGAGGCGCTGCAGCCACGCTGGGGAAGAACCGATCTGCTGCCTCTCTGGGTAGCGGATATGGACTTCGAGACCCCTGATTTCATCACCGATGCCCTGAAGGCACGTCTGGAACATTCGCTCTTCGGATATACCGTAGAGCCGGAAGACTATCTGCCCAGCATCATCGATTGGGTGAAGGCTCATCATCAGTGGGATGTGAAACGCGAGTGGATTCGCTTTATTCCAGGCATCGTGAAGGGAATAGGACTGGTGGTGAACGTCTTCACCAAGGAAGATGAGAAGGTCATCATCCAGCCACCCGTTTATCATCCTTTCCGTCTCACCCCGCAGGGAAACGGCCGTGAGGTGGTCTTCAATCCGTTGAAGATGCGTGAGGACGGATATTACGAGATGGATTTCGAAAATCTGGAAAAGGTATGTGACGAGAAGTGCAAGGTGCTGATTCTCTGCAATCCTCATAATCCGGGAGGTATTACCTGGGACAAGGAAACCCTGCAGCGACTGGCTGGTTTCTGCTATGAGCATCATCTGCTGGTAATCAGCGACGAGATTCATGCAGACATGGCTCTCTTCGGACACAAGCATATTCCTTTTGCATCTGTCAGCGACCATGCGCGCGATATCAGTATCACCTTCCAGGCTCCTTCCAAGACCTTCAACATTGCGGGTATCGTGAGCAGTTATGCCATCATTCCTAGCGAGGAGATACGCAGCAAGTTCTATCCTTGGCTCTCTGCCAACGAACTGGATGAGCCTACGCTCTTTGCTCCTATTGCTACAGTTGCTGCCTTCCGGAAAGGGGAGGAGTGGCGCAGGCAGATGCTGGCGTATATCGAAGATAATATCCGCTTCGTAGAGGACTTCTGCAAGGCGAATATTCCGGCCATCCGTCCGCTCCGTCCGCAGGCTTCGTTCCTGATATGGCTGAATTGCCGGGATTTGAATCTCTCTCATGACCAGCTTCTGGATCTGTTCATCGACAAGGCTCATCTTGCCTTGAACGACGGTGAGATGTTTGGTCCCGGTGGTGAAGGCTTCATGCGACTGAATGTGGCAGAGCCTAGAAGCGTGCTGGAGCAGGCGCTTCTGCAGCTGGAAGAAGCTGTGAGGGGATTAGGTTAACTCTTTAAAGTTTAAGGATATATAAAATAATGAAGGGGTGTGTAGATTTGAATATCTGCACACCCCTTTATCGATTTTCTATAGTTTACTTATTAAATGCATAATAGAAGCCATCGTTCATTGCCATACGAACCTGGAAAAGGCCATTCTCGTCGGCTGGAACGTTCATCTTCTCGCCGTTTGGCAGACAAGCCTGGATGCTGCCATCCTCATTAAAGCTGAAGAGTTCACGGATATCGCCGTCCTTGCTGTATGACCAGCTCTTTTTCTTCTTGTTGAATACGAAGTATGATTTCTCACCCTCTGGGTCGGTAATCTCATAACCGTTCTTCAATGTCTTGATGGCGTACATACGACCATCCTTACCCATTACGTCCTTGGTCTTGCCGACATTGGCAATCACCTTTTCGCCTGTCCAGAACTCGATAGAGTTGAGCACGAACAAGTCTGCAACAGAACATACTGCGTATGCAGGACTGATAACGATGAAAATCAATTCGTTGACGAACTTGTTGTCAGTAGCACGCTTGTTCCAATCCAAAACGTTGTTGGTAAGGCAGAATGAGCCGATACAAGAACTGAGAGTCATGGTGCCTAAAGAGACAGCGATGACTGCATTAATCATAAATTTCTTCATAACTTTATGTTTTGAGGTTTAAAATAAATAGGTCTATACGCTAATGATGAGTTAGCATATAAACCTATATACTATATTAAATATGTGTTGTTACTTAGCTGATTCGAACTCGCGCAGGAAGCGAGTATCATTCTCAGAGAAGAGACGCAGGTCGCTGACACGATACTTCAAGTTGGTGATGCGCTCTACACCCATACCGAAGGCATAACCGGTATAGACATTGCTGTCGATGCCGCAAGCCTCGAGGTCGTGAGGGTCTACCATACCGCAACCCAGAATCTCTACCCATCCTGTATGCTTGCAGAAGTTACATCCCTTGCCGCCGCAGATGTTGCATGAGATATCCATCTCAGCGCTAGGCTCTGTGAATGGGAAGTAGCTTGGGCGCAGACGAATCTTTGTATCTGCACCGAACATCTCGCGAGCAAAGGTGAGGAGCACCTGCTTGAGGTCGGTGAAGCTTACGTTCTTGTCCACATAGAGACCTTCTACCTGGTGGAAGAAGCAGTGGGCACGGGCGCTGATAGCCTCGTTGCGGTATACGCGGCCAGGGCAGAGAACGCGGATAGGTGGCTCATGAGTCTCCATGTAATGTGCCTCATCGTTGGAGGTATGACTGCGCAGGAGCACATTCTTGGTTACGTCATCATCGTTGCTCTTCTCGATGAAGAAGGTATCCTGCATGTCACGGGCTGGATGATCGGCTGCAAAGTTGAGCATAGTGAACACGTGCTTGTCGTCGTCAACCTCAGGACCCTGATAGAGGGTGAATCCCATACGGCCGAAGATGTCGATAATCTGGTTCTTTACGACAGTCAATGGATGACGTGTACCCAAAGCCACTGGATAAGCTGTACGGGTCAGGTCGATGTCATCGCTGCTTGCGTCAGCCTCTTCCATCTGATCCTTGAGTCCGTTGATCTTGGCAAGGGTAGCTTGCTTCAATTCGTTGATTTTGATACCAACCTCTTTTTTCTGGTCGCCTGGCACATTGCGGAAGTCGGCCATGAGGGCATTGATTTCACCCTTTTTGCTGAGATACTTGATGCGAAGCTGTTCTACTTCTTCTGCGTTCTGAGCAGTCAAAGAATCTACTTCTTTCAAGAGTTCTTCTATTTTTTCTAATAACATATCTTATTAAATTGTCTATTTTGAGTGCAAAGATAATATTTTTTGCTTAAAATATGAAATATCTCAAAAGAAAGTTGTACTTTTGCAATGAAAATTTGAGAAATTTAATAAGTTTATGAAGAAACTATCTTTTATAACAGTAATGTTAGCGGTCCTTACCATCGTTTGTTTCACCTCTGTGGGGTGCAAGGATAAGAAGCCCGCTACTCTTGTTGATTCAGTGGCTGCCGATACGATAGTCGCTGACACGCAGGCTATGGACTCTACCGAAAAGCTCATAGAGGAGACTCCTATGCCTAAGGCTGCAGACGAGTTGTTTGACGACTTCCTGTTCAATTTTGCTGCCAGTCGCAAGCTTCAGAGGCAGCGTGTACACTTCCCGTTGCCTGTCTGTCGTAACGGAAAAGTGATCAAGCAGATAGAAAAACGCCGGTGGAAGATGGAACATTTCTTTATGCGTCAAGATTATTATACGCTGATCTTTGACAACCGGAAGCAGATGAATTTGGTGAAGGATACTACCATCGACCATGTTGTGGTAGAAAAGGTGTTCTATAAGACCAATACCGTTCAGCAGTTCCTCTTCAACCGTATCAACGGTCAGTGGCTGATGACCAGCATCAACTATAAGCCGATGTATGCCAACATGAATGCCAGCTTCCTGAAGTTTTACGGTTCGTTTGCTACCGATTCAGCCTTTCAGGCAGAGCATCTGCATAATCCGGTGAAGTTTACCGGTCCTGATCCTGATGATGATTTCAGTACGATGACGGGCGATATCGAACCGGAGACATGGCCTGCCTTTGCGCCTCAGTTGCCTTCTGGCATGATTTACAACATCATTTACGGTCAGAAATATACTGAGAGCAGCCAGAAGATATTCGTGATTCGTGGCATCGCCAATGGGTTGGAAACGCTGCTTACCTTCAAGAAGATAGGAGGAAAGTGGATGCTGACCAAGCTGGAGATGTAAATATAGTGATTAGTGATTACTGTTTAGTGATTAATTGTTTTTTAGAAATAGCTGGATATGAAGGATATTCGAGACTATAGCCTTTTGGCTCACAATACGTTTGGAATTGATGCCAAGTGCAAGCGATTCCTGGAATACTCATCGGTAGAAGAGGCGCAGCAGATTGTGGCTGGGCTTACTGCTGCCGATCAGCCTCTGCTCATTCTGGGTGGTGGCAGTAACCTCTTGCTTACAGGCGATTACGAGGGTACAGTGATCCATTCTGCCATCAAGGGCATCGAGGTGCTGGATAATGAGACCCTGGATGCTGCTGAGGGTGAGAATCAGAAAAATCCCGACTTTGTTTTCTTGAACTGCGGCAGTGGTGAAGTGTTTGATGACGTGGTGGCATACGCTGTAGAGCATGGCTATCATGGTGCTGAGAACCTCAGTATCATTCCGGGAGAAGTGGGAGCGAGTGCGGTCCAGAACATCGGAGCCTACGGCGTGGAAGCGAAGGATATTATATATAAGGTGGAAACTGTGGAGATTGCTACCGGAAAAGTGGTGGTTTTCGACAACCAGGACTGCCACTACAGCTATCGTCAGAGCAGATTCAAGCATGAGTGGAAGGATAAGTATCTTGTTACTCATGTCATCTATCGCTTGAGCAAGCACTTTGTGCCAGACCTGGATTATGGTAACATCCGTACTTCCCTGACTGCAAAGGGAATAGAAAATCCTACAGCCCAGCAGCTCCGTGATGTCATCATCGAGATCCGCAATGCCAAATTGCCTGACCCGAAGGTGCAGGGCAATGCGGGCAGTTTCTTCATGAATCCTATCGTGGAGAAGGCAAAATATGAGGAGCTGGCTGCACAGTATCCGGGGATGCCTCATTATATGATTGATGCTGGACACGAGAAGATTCCTGCAGGCTGGATGATTGACCAGTGTGGATGGAAGGGCAAGAGTCTGGGACGTGCAGGCGTACATGACAAGCAGGCGCTGGTACTGGTGAACCGTGGTGGAGCTACGGGGCAGGAAATCGTCAATCTCTGTGAAACAATCCGTAAGGATGTGAAGCAGAAGTTTGGCATTGATATCCATCCGGAGGTGAATGTTAAGTGAAGAGTGAAGAACGAAGAGTGAAGAACGAAGAGTGAAGAATTCGTTTGTTTTTCAGGAAATATTTGATTATTAATGAAGATTACTTTATTGGGAACAGGAACATCGAGTGGTGTTCCTGTTTTGGGATGCAATTGTGAGGTTTGCTGCAGCAATAATCCTAAGGATAAGCGCTTTAGAAGTGCTGCGATGATTGAGACGGAGAAAACCCGTATTCTGATAGATGCGGGTCCGGATATAAGGATGCAGTTGCTCAGGGAACCGTTCCGCAAGTTGGATGGTGTGCTGATTACGCATATTCATTACGACCATGTGGGAGGTATAGATGACCTGCGTGGCTTCTGCGTGTTTGGTGATATTCATATTTATGGCGATGAGCTGGTAACCCGTTCCTTGCCGCATACCATGCCTTACTGTTTTCCTAAGGATGTAGAGCAGCTTTATCCGGGAGCGCCGAAGCTCAAGCTCCATACCATAGAGCCTCATCGCTCTTATCAGATTGGCGATATTGAGTTCATGCCTATCCGTATTCTCCATGATAAGATGCCTATCCTGGGCTATCGTTTGGGCAAATTTGCCTATATTACGGATATGAAGACGATGGGCGAGGAAGAATATCAGTATCTGGAAGGAGTGGAAACGCTGGTTATCAATGCTCTCCGCTTCGATAAGCCGCATCATAGTCATCAACTGGTAGAGGATGCCATACGGGTTGCCCGCCGGATAGGAGCCCGGAAGACGATTCTCACGCATGTTACTCATCAGATAGGTTTTCATGATGATGCCAATGCGCGCCTGCCTCAGGGCTTCGTCTTTGGTTATGATCAGATGAGCTTTGAAATTTAGATTTCTATTCTAAATATAACTGTCTAAGTTCTAAATAGAATAGGTTTAATAACATTTAAATAAACAAGAAATTAAGACACAAATAGTTAAATATAGTTTAGAATTTGAGTTTTTTCACGGAAAAGCTTGTGAAACTCATAGATTCTTTCTATATTTGCACGTGTGTTTTTCATAGTATTAGATTTAAGGTTAACAAGGTTGGGCCACGGCGGTGGCCCTTTTTTGTGTCCGAAAGTTTGGAAGAAAGTCTGAATTCCAGCATAAAAAAGCACATCATTTTCCTCTTGTTATAGGAAGAAAATGATGTGCTTTCTTTTGTTTTCAGCAATTATGCCTTATCTTTTTCTCTTGAACTTGTGATAAAGTTTCCATGCAAGTAGAGCACCATCAAAGGCTCCAGCTCCGATTTTCATCATGCTGCTGAAACGCTTGCTGGCGCTCGCATTCTTGGATAGCGCTTCGGGCTTGGTGAAAAGCGATTTCCACAAAGCCTTGATCTTGGCATCGTCAGCCTGTATATCCTTGCGTAGTAATTCCTTGCGTAGACGAATTTCGTTCAGCGAGTTATATTCTATGATTTCATCTTGTTCTATCATCTCTTTGAATATTTGGAATGAATGAAAAAATTTCGCCTTGAGGGCTGAGCTCTTTCAGGTGAATGAAAAAAGTTATTGCATCAGAATGCTGGCAAGAAACTTGACGAGCGGTCTCTCTATCCATTGGTGGCGGAAGATGATGAATAGTATTAATATAAATAGGTATACACCCGCCACTACGCAGAAGGCTAGGGCTGTGCTTCCTATCAGGCCTGCCAATCCGTAAGCCGCAGCAAAGGAAAGGTAGATGATGGCGATGAGGAAGAGCCCCAGGAGCACCACTGTCATGGTGATGGCAGTGAGCAGCCTTACCACTTTATCCACAACATCGAGCTTCATGTACTCTGACTGAAGCCCGATGTAATGTTTGAGCACCTCTACGAGCTGCCCGATGGTTTCTACGTTTTTATCGTTAGAGAACATCTTGAGATATTTATTTTATACCTCTTTAATTATACCTCAGGAGCAGCTTCCTTGATATCGTCTACCAGGTCGTCTACGTCTTTGCGGCTCAACTTGATGTCGTGCTTCTTGCAAAAATCATCTACTGCGCCAGCAATCTTGCTGCGTGTATCTTCTCCCTTTTCTGGAGCAAAAATCAAACCGAGTGCTGTACCGGCGATTGCACCGCCGAGGAATGCACCAATGTAACCTAATGCCTTCATAATTCTTAAGTTTTAAACGTTATACGATTTTATACCTATAAAGTTGAAGCAAATGATGGATAGGAAAGTGAACTTTCCATTCTCTTTTGCTGCTTTACAAATGCAAATATACTAATTTTTCTCCAAAAACCGCGTGAATTTGTCTTAATTTTTATTTAAATATGCTGTATTAACAAACTTTATGCGGTTTCCATGCTCATATTTGCCAAATATTTTGTATTTTCGCAGTGCAATTTCGTTGGAATCGATTACAAGATGGGGCGTATTGCGTCATAAGAATAAGCAATTAATTAAGAATTTATCAATAAAAACATTTTCAAAATTATGAAGAAATTATCAGTTTTGTGCGCAGGTATGTGCGCAGTTTTGGCATTGGCTAGTTGTGGTACTTCTAAGGAAAGTGCCTATAAGAAGGCTTTCGAGAAGGCTCAGCAGCAGGAGCAGGCTCCAGTTGCTCAGGAACCAGTTGTTACTCCTTTGGAGACAACTACTCCTTCTGAGTCAACAAATACAGAGGTTGATAACGCTACTGTTCGTCAGGAGAATGTTGACCTCATTATGGGTTCAGGTCTCTCTAACTACAGCGTAGTAGTAGGCTCTTTCTCTCTCAAGGCTAACGCAGAGGGTTTGGCTAATACATTGAAGAGCGCAGGTTATGAGGCTCAGATTGTATTCAACAGCGCACGTAACATGTATCGTGTTGTAGCTTCTACATTCGCAGATAAGTCTGGTGCTGTAAAGAGCCGCAATCAGCTCCGTGCTGGCAAGTATCCTGATGCTTGGTTGCTTCTCAAGAAGTAATCCCAGCTTCTGATATTAAAGATAAAGACTAGGATTTTTCGTAGATTCATGCGAATTTTATCTATAGACTACGGTAAGAAACGTACCGGTATCGCTGTGACCGACCCATTGCAGATTATTGCCAATGGGTTGGTCACTGTTGCTACACCCGAACTCTTCGCCTTTGTGGAACAGTATATCCAAAAGGAGCAGGTGGAGCGTATTATTATCGGAAAGCCAACCCAGCCCAACGGGCAGCCTAGCGAGAACCTGGCGCGAGTGGAGAACTTCTTCAATCGCTGGCGCAAGGCTCATCCTGAGGTTCCTATCGAATATTATGATGAGCGTTTTACATCGGTACTGGCTCATCGTGCCATGATAGAGGGTGGGGTGAAGAAGAAAACCAGAAGAGAAAACAAAGGATTGGTGGACGAGATCAGCGCCACCATTATTTTACAAGATTATTTAGAGTCAAGAAGATGATTTTACCTATTTATATATATGGTCAGCCCGTTTTGAGAAAAGTGGCTGAAGATATTACTCCCGATTATCCTGAATTGAAGGAACTGATTAACAATATGTATGAGACGCTTGATTCCAGCAATGGTATCGGACTGGCTGCACCTCAGATTGGTCTGGCTATCCGTCTGGTGGTCATCGACCTCGATGTATTGAGCGAAGATCTTCCTGAATATAAGGGATTCCGTCATGTTTTTATTAATCCTCATATCCTGGAGTATGATGAGGAGGCTGAGAAGGATTCTTCTGATGAAGGATGTCTTTCCATTCCTGGCATCAATGAGAAGGTGGTTCGTCCTACCCGCATCCACGTGAAGTATCAGGATGAGAATTTCCAGGAGCACGATGAGTGGGTTGAGGGATATCTGGCTCGCGTGATGCAGCATGAGTTCGACCATCTGGAGGGCACCATGTTCGTGGATCGTGTTTCTCCTCTTCGTAAGAACATGATAGCTGGCAAGCTCAAGAATATCATCAAGGGCAAGTTCCGCTGCAGCTATCGTACTAAGATTCGTCGATGAAAAAGTTTATTTTCACTTTTGTGCTGGTGCTGACGGCTTTGTCGGCATCAGCGCAATATAGAGTTGACCGCCTGATTACAGCGGGCAGAAGTGCTCTCTATTATGAGGACTTCGTTCTTTCCATTAAGTATTTTAATCTTGCTATCGGTGCCAAGCCTTATCTCTATGAGCCTTGGTATTACCGCAGTGTGGCCAAGTTTAATCTCGATGATTATGTAGGTGCTGAGAGTGATGCTTCTGAGGCGTTGAATCTGAATCCTTACATCAACGATATCTACGACTTGCGTGCCATCTGCCGTATCCGTCAGAACCGTTTCCAGGATGCCATCAGTGATTACAATTCTGCCATCCGCATAGAACCTCGTAACCGTAATTATTGGTTCAACAGGGCGCTCTGCCAGATGGAGAGCAAGAATTATGATGTGGCGCAGTCGGAATTGGATTCGGTGATTGCCAAATGGAAGGATTTTGCGAATGCCTATACCCTCAAGGCTGAGGTGTATCTGAAGCAGAAGGATACCCTACAGGCAGAGAGATGGATAGACAAGAGCCTGGAAATCAATCCTTATGACGGTGATGCCTGGACCACACGTGCCTATATGGCGCTTGCTAGAAAGGAGTGGAAGGTAGCGGATGAGGCTTTGACTAAGTCACTGCATTTCAAGCCTAACAATGTGAACAGTTATATCAACCGTGCCTTGGCTCGTATCAACATCAACAATTTACGTGGAGCTATGAGCGATTACGATAATGCGCTCGATTTGGATCCTAACAACTTCCTGGCTCATTACAACCGAGGTCTGATGCGTGTGCAGTTGGGTGATGACAACCGTGCCATCCTCGACTTCGACTTCGTCATCAAGATGGAACCAAAGAACTTCATGGCTATTTTCAACCGTGCGCTTCTGCATGACAAGACGGGTAATCTGAAGGCGGCTATCCGTGATTATTCTACGGTCATCGACCAGTTTCCTAACTTCTGGACGGGTCTTTCCTATCGTGCCAGCTGTTACCGAAGGTTGGGTATGACAGCAAAGGCCGAGATGGATGAATTCCGTATCTTCAAGGCGCAGATGAACAAGCATCTGGGTATTCAGCCTAGATGGAGCGCGAAGACCAGGAAGGAGGTGCGCAAGCGTTCTGAGGTAGATCCGGATAAGTTTGCTTCTATCGTGGTTGAGGATGAACCTAAGTATGAGCACAATTACAAGAGCGAGTATCGTGGACGCATCCAGAACCGTCAGGTGGAGACTTCCTATCTGCCTATGTATCAGCTCTCTTACTTTCCTAAAGTGCAGAATCTGAACGGTGTTCAGGCGTTTGACAAGGAAGTGGAACAGCTCAATATGCACCTGGCTCAGGCTAAGCAGAGTGGCGGTGCTTCCGGCAAGCAGAATGCTGCTCAGTCTAAGGCTTCTACCAATAAGGTTTATATCGTATGTACCAAGGAGCAGCTGGATGAGAACAGCTCGTTGATGATCTTCTCTTTGATTGATAAGCTGTCGGCTGAGCTGAGTGTGGCTAAGGATATCGGTCAGAAGAAGAGTCTGCTGATGCGCAGGGCCATCGCTCACAGTGTTCTCCGTGATTTTGAGGCAGCTATCAGCGATTTCACTTACTATCTCTCTTTGGACGAGAAGAGTTCGCTGGCTTACTGGCAGCGTGCTGTCTGCCAGGCTGAGATGGATGAGTTCAACCGTGCAGAGGGAAAGGGTGTTACGAATATCCATTCTGCCGAGGCTGATTTCAGCGATGCTATCCGTCTGAACAGCAATAATGCTTACATCTATTATAATAGAGGTAACGTGCATGCTGGCAGAAACGAGTTGTCTAAGGCCATCGATGATTACAGTATTGCCATCAGGATAGATTCCCGCCTCGCCGAGGCTTATTACAACCGTGGTCTGGCTCGTATCAAGAGTGGCAACAAGCAGGCTGGTATCCAGGACTTGTCGAAGGCTGGAGAGCTGGGCTTGTATGATGCTTATTCTGTAATTAAGCGAATCAATAAGGCAAAATAATAATCGCACAGATGGGTATATTTTCAAGTCCCACAGATTTCACAGATTTACACAGATATCAGGAATCAAGAGATATTTATCTATAAAAGAAAAGGTTCAATTCCAAACCAATGGAATTGAACCTTTTTTTTATGAAACAGACACAGAAAAATCTTTGTAAATCAATGAAATCAATGAAATCAATGAAATCTGTGTAAATCTGTGAAATCTGTGGGACTAAGCTATCCATCTGCGGGATTAAGCTATTCATCTGCGGGATTATATTCTCATTACCTGCTTTACGCCTTTCACGGCACTGAGTTTCTTGATGAGTGCATCTGTCTTTGTTGCATCATCTATCATCACGGTTACGTTTCCGGAGAACAGGCCGTCCTTGGATGAGATGTTGATGCCTCTCATCACGAGTTTATCCTCTTTGGAGATGATATTCGTAATGTTGCTCACGATACCGATATCGTCGTTTCCGATGATTCTCAGGGTGATGGCATACTTTGACGTTCCCTTGCCGCTCCATTTTGCCTTGACGATGCGATAGCCGAAGCGGCGACGGAGTTCCTTGGCGTTAGGGCAGTCTATGCGGTGAACCTTGATACCCTTGCTGATGGTGACGAAGCCGAAGATTGGGTCTCCGTAGATAGGATGGCAGCAGTGAGCCAGCTCAAAGTCGATACCCTTCAGATGCTCGTCGATAACCAGCACGTCATCGCTCTGCTTCAGGAGTTCCTCGGTTGGATTCTCGAAGGCGAAGTTCTCTGCACTTTCGGCTGGTTTGGTGACATTGGTAGGGTTGAGGTCGTGGTCGCGCTCCTCTACATATTTGTCGATGACGGTGTTCACGTCGAGTTTCTCTTCCGCTACATCCTTGTAGAAATCGGAGTTCTCCTTGTATCCCATCTTCTTGATGATGCGTGCCATGGTGCTCTCGTCAATCTCTATCTTGCGGTTCTTGAATCTTCTCTCCAGGAGTTCCTTGGCATAGAGTCCGTCCTTCTTCTGTGTTTCCTTCAGGGCGAGACGTATCTTTGCCTTTGCCTTGGAAGTCTGCACGATGTTGAGCCATTCCCTGCGTGGTTTCTGGTTGCTCTGGGTCAGGATTTCCACCTGGTCGCCCGAGTGCAGTTCCTGTCGGAAGGTTACCGCCCTGCCGTTGATCTTTCCGCCCACGCAGGTATTGCCGATGCGAGAGTGGATGTAGTAGGCAAAGTCGAGTACCGTGGCACCCTTAGGGAAGTTCAGCAGGTCGCCCTTAGGGGTGAATACGTATACCTCGTCTTCCTTCAGGTCGGTGGTAAACTGGTCCATCAGCTGTAGGTCGTCGTTGCTTTCCAGTGCGGCACGGATGTTGGCTAACCATTCGTCTATGCCTCCTTCTCCCTGCTTGATGCCCTTGTAGCGCCAGTGTGCAGCCAGACCGTGTTCGGCGATATCGTCCATTCTTTCGGTTCTGATCTGTACCTCCACCCATTTGTTCTCAGGTCCCAGTACGGTGGTGTGCAGACTCTCGTATCCGTTGCTCTTAGGCACGCTGAGCCAGTCGCGCATACGCTTTGGGTTTGGCTGATACATATCTGTAATCAGGGCGAAGGTCTGCCAGCACTGCATGTATTCCTTCTCTCTTGGTGCGTCGATGATGATTCGGATGGCGAAGAGGTCATATACACCCTCGAAGGCGCACTTCTGCTTCTTCATCTTCTGCCAGATGGAGTGGATGCTCTTGGTGCGTCCCTTCATGTGATATTTCAGTCCGGCAGCATCGAGTTTCTCCTTGATAGGCTGGATGAATCGGGCGATATAGGCATCGCGTGACGCCTTGGTGGCGTTCAGCTTCTCCTTGATCATATAGTAGGCATCGTGCTCCAGATACTTCAGACTCAGGTCTTCCAGTTCGCTCTTCAGCTTGTAGAGACCCAGCTTGTGGGCGAGTGGGGCATAGAGGTAGC
>ENA-OPCZ01000900-OPCZ01000900.1-human-gut-metagenome-genome-assembly--contig:-NODE-900-length-17016-cov-4.116797_pt1 | contig 17016 bp, 10 predicted proteins | sample MGYA00241566_ERZ501483 | MGnify/ENA primary metagenome ERZ501483 (study PRJEB25962, sample SAMEA1965191) | human gut metagenome | biome: human gut; feature: human-associated habitat; material: faeces... | reverse complement strand
GCGATCTCCTCTACCGTGTACACCAGTGTTGTGGCTTTCAGGCTGTCAGTCGGAGACTTGACGGCATTGGTTTGAGTGACCACTTCCATTTTATCGTTATTCGGAATGGTCTGCAAGATATTTTTCGTATAATCCAAAGATTTCACAGTTTCGGTCGCAACAGGCCGAGATTTGTTCATAGGCAAAACCTCCATGTTTCATTTTTAATGTAAGTTCAAAATTGCCTGCTCGCTCTGCGCATCCTGCACATTTCACGCACTGTGAGCAGGCTGAGCAGGTATTTTTCAGGTTGATTCTATTTTTTAATCCCACGGACTGGGAACATCAACGGGTAAAAACAGGTCAACGTCTACATTGTGAAAGCCCCGATTTGTGCCAATGCACTTATCATCGTAGACGATGCCCAGACTTTTCTGATTATCTTTTAGATGGTGGATAAAGGTTGATGCTGCCAGCGGCTTTTCCAGGTTATCCAGACACCAGCGTTCATAGACTTTATAGAAATCCGTGGATTTGCACTTGGCCCCTTGCCGAATTTCAAAGTAGCCCTCAGATTTGAGAAAGCCTAGAATGTTGTTGCCCTGCTCCATCGCTTCTTTCAGATTCGCGGCGGTGCGTTCACTGATGGTAAACCGATAGTTGTTCCGAATCAGCCGATGCAGCCCCTCCAATGCCCAAAGCAGGATACCCTCTTTTTCGTTCCGCATCTTATCAATGAGAAAAGGATCATCCACCCGGCCAACGGGCTTTTCCTTAGTGGTGAGCAACAGCTGGCGGCGATAGAAACCGTTGGACTTGTCATAGAGTGCGTGTAAGCTGCCATTCCCGAAGCAGGCAAACCGAACATACAGCGTACCCTGCACACTCTGCTGGCCCTTGCGCTCAATGTCAATTTTATCTTCCAGCGTGACAAGAGTTTTAATGTTGTTGGTCTGCGGCAGGGCCTCGGTTTTCATGTCATCGTCCACCAAAAGCAGCTTGTACTCCAAGTCTGCACGGGCAAAACGATTGGTTTCCACTTTTTGCAGACTGCCTGTGTACATACTGCTGCCGAACAATTCTCGCAGGATCAGCCCGATTCTGGATTTTCCCTCGCCACCCTTGCCGACCATCAGCAGCATTTTCTGCGCTTTGGTAACAGGCAGCAGACAGTAGCCAATGTATTCTTGTAAGGCCGGAATATCTTCTTCGTATAGCAGCTCATTCAGAAATTGCAGCCAGCGTGTCGGTGCTGGTGCTTCTGGCACATAGGCGATGGGCAGTCGGTTCATGCAGTATTCTTTTTCAGGGGTAAAGTGACCGTCCACAAAGTATGTGCCGTTTCGGACATGGATGCGGTCTGTCTGAATCTCCGGTGGTTCGGATGCACAGGCCAGTTTGATAGCCTGCACGATATGTTCAATGCGCCGCGCTACGCTGGTGGTGGCATAATAGCGAATCTGCTCATAGATTTCTTTCTTCAATGGGGCTTCATCCTCCACCATGCCATCCACGGTGAACAGTCTGCCTTGAAAGCAGCGCATGGGGTGCTGGCTCAAAAAGTAATCTGCAAACAACGGTTCGATGATTTTCCCGTTGTCGCCCACCCAGTTTCGGGCGGGTGCGCTATGCTGCTTCTTCGGTTTCTTTGCATCGTTCGATTGCTTTTCCAAGGGTGGTCACTTCCTTTCCGTTCAATAGTTGTTGCTTTTCATTTGGACTTCCCTGCAAAAGAATATCCAGCAGATATTGCACACGGTCTGCATAGTGCAGACTTGCTACAAAACAAGGATGCAGGGATGCTTCTGAATTTTTGGGTGCATAGGCCATGCGCCAATTTGCTAGCAGAGAACGATAGCTGCACAAGATTTTGTAAAGTTGTTCTTTCGGGCTTAGTGGCTTTTCCACGGGTTTGCAGAGGAATCGTGGAAAATTTCCTGTTGCAGAAAGCCCAAAATCTGTAGCCAGCTTTTCAGCCGCCTGCCGCAAAGAAAGTTGAAACAGTTTTGCGGTGAGGTCGATCACATCACCATCCGCTCCACAGCCAAAACAGTGAAATCGAAAATCCACTTTCATGCTGGGATTGCGGTCTGCATGGAATGGACAGCAAATCATGCTGCTGCGGTTTGGACGAAAACCATAGGCTTCTGCGGCTTGTCGGGTGGTGATATTCAGCTTTACGATTTCAAATAAATTGTTGTTCTTGAAGATTTTCCTCCTTTACAGTTCTATGCCATGACTGCGCTTCTTCGGTTTGGTGCATGTCTGCTCACGCTGATTGATTTCTTCCTGCCTCTGATGCAGCTTTTGTAGAACAGACGGACGAGTATTTTCTTTGATTTTCTCGATGGCAGGCTTTTTGATTTCCGGCTTTTTAAGGACAGTTGTCAATCTTGCGGTAATCCTGTTTACTGCTGCAATAATATTTTTTCGCAGCGTTGTGATTTGATATGTGGTGTAGTCCAATGTTTCCTTGCTTGCCGTTCGCCCCGGCTCTTTCAGCCAGTCCAAATATATATCGACCTGTTCTGTGCTTGCTTTCAAAGCATCGTTCACAGCGTTTTCTGAAACAACAGCCACAGCTTTGTCGTAGGCAACCGCAGAAATCTCATCCAACAAGTTCTCGGTATCTTCAATCTTCTGAGAAAGTTCACTTAACTGTTTTTCCTGCTTTTGAATTTTTTTATCGTTGCTCAGAAGTGTTAGGGACTGATAGGTTGTACGGCGAACCTGCTGATGATGTGCTTTCTCATTCTCTTGTTTCAAATTTTCAAGCTGAGCGGTCTGTTCCTGTACGGCTTTTTCCTGTTGAGCAAGTTGTTCTTTTTGCTTTGCCATGATATAGTCCTGCTTTTCCAGATAAGCCCGTCCGCCGTATTCCGGCACTTCGTCCAGTTCCAGACCGTGTCGTTTGGCAATCTCGAATAGCATCGTGCGGCAGGCTGCATCGAATGTGATCTTGCGGTTGTTATAACGGCCAAGGGGCTTGTCCGGCTTTGGTAGTTCAAAGCCAAGTGCTTCCAACGCCTTTTCTTGCTGGGGCGCGGTTTCGCCGTATTTGTTCTCGCAATCGAACACATGCCGTTCGTGGATGTGCGGCGTTCCCTCATCCAGATGTAACGCCCAATCCAGAATGTGAACGTGCTTGCCAAAGCGCTCGTGGAACTCATCCATAAATTCTGTGGCGATTTGAAAAAGTTCTTTCGGGGAAGCGTGGCTTTCCAATGTTCCAAGCTGATAGATGCTTTCTTCGGGGCAGGTTTTCTTGCTGGCAAGCAAATCTTCGGTGGAGCGGTTTCGTTCTGTGTGCCGGATTTTGGCGTTGCGCTCGTTCTGCTTTTCGGTGAAGTTCGTGTAGTGGAGTTTGTAATAGAGCTTTTCGACTTCTTCAAAGGTGTCAGCCAGACTATCCACATCTTTGGGCTGCAAGGCAGAACGGATACCGTTGTAGCAATCCCAATAGATATTTTGCTGGACACGTTCCGGGTCGATATGCTCGCTGTTGGTGATTTCAAAACTGCGGTCATTGTGCTTCGGGTTATAAGTGCCGTGCTTTCCAGCGCGGCCATTGTGTCGGGTCAGTTTCAGCGACCATCTCTCCTTTCTGGGGTCACGCAGAGAGCGCCGTGCGCGGTGTAGGGGCAACGCGGTGCAGCGAAGCTGCAAATCTGCCGCCCGCTATGCGCCAGATAATACCCAGTAGGATATGACGCACAGCATCACATCCACTGGGCAAGGCTGCCGCCCTTGACCCGCGCAAAGATCTGCGATCTCTGCACTCTTGCGCCGAACAACCTGACAGACAAGACTTTGCGAAGTCCTCTCTGCCAGCTTGCCCGGTTCTTCTTCGGTGTCGGTCTGCCTGCAAGCGGTTCCTGCCCGATCTCCTCCGGCGTATGGCTTCTTCTTGGTGCGCTCGTGTCGTGGCGGCACTTCCCCGAAAAAGCATAGTGGCTTGCAGCCGATCATGTTGTTGTCAAGGTACGATGCTGTCTTGTAAGAAGTTGAGAGCTCTCCAAAATGCAAAGGGGTTCGTTTCTGAAAGTAGTCCCTACACCCTATACAAACTTAAAGGGGTATTTTTAAACGGGGTCTTATGAAAATTTGGGAAATTTTCACTTTTTCAAACAACCTCCTATACCTATAGCATTCTAAAACGGGTGTTTGGCAACCTGATTTTCAAATTTTATTTGGAAAACTTCTTACACCAATATGAATCTATAGGGCCGTTTTGGAATACAATTTTGGACAAAAAGAAAAACGGCAAAGTTCACAATGGAACCTTACCGTTTCTGGGAATGCTGCACAGCAGCACCGTATTATTTCTTTTGGTTTATTATTTCATAACTGCGTTCAGCAATGTCTGATAGTCACTCACCACATCGTACACCACGTTTTCATCGTTCAGTGCCTTGAAATGTGCACGGGCACAATCAATTTTCGCCTGTTCTACCGGGGTGATGTGATTGAGCTTCATGGAATCCAGTGTGCCTTTGGTTTCAGCAACGAAGTAGATGTGCTTGACTGTGCCCTCATAGAACGCAATCGCCCAGTCGGGATTGTATTTTCCAACAGGTGTGGAAATATAGAATCCATCTGGCAGCTTTACATAGACTGCCACATCACGGTTCGTATCGAGGTCGGCGGCAAAATCACGCTCATTGCTTGAATCGTAAATCAAATGGTCATACAGATGCCGCTGTACTTTCATGACGTTCGTACCGAGTTTTCCCTTCAAGGTCGGCTCGGTGAAAATGTCCGTGTCGTAATGTTCATCCAGAATATTGTAGGTGATATGCTGGATGATGGCTGTTGCCTTTTCGTCATTGATGAGGGCAGCTGCTTTCAGAATGAACTCTTCCGGGTTATCCTTGAACTGATCGAACACCGCTTTTTCAATGCCGACCAGAATCTGTACAATCGCCTTGCGGGTCAGCTTGGTTTCAGCCACCAGCTTGCCAATCAGGTCATACTTGACGCTCTGGCTGGCGTGAATTTTGGTCTGTGGGTCATATTTATGCTGATCCGCTTTTGCGAAAGCAGAGCCATCTAACAGAGAATCCTTGGATTTGATCTCCGTCATTTCACCGGATTCTACTTTGAAGTAAATCTTCGATACGTTCAGATTGCGGTTGAGCGAGCGAATGGATTTTTGCACCAGTTCATCCGTGTCAAAATCCACCACATAAACCGATTTCGGGCTGATTTTGTTCCAAAGAGCCTTGAACTCCGGCATGGCCAGCTTGTCCGGGTCGATTTTTAACTCCACATTGTTGGAACGTGCATTTTCAGGCAGCATGACCTTATCGCTGTAAACAGAGTCCAGCAGGTCAATGACCGATGCTGCACAGTCTGCAACTTCTTCTGCCACCTGCACCGCATGGTTTGCATGGTCGGCATAGTACTTGTCCGTCAGCGCGCCATGGCGGTCCACATAGCCATTCTGCACCAAATCAAAGTAGATGGCAGCGGCGGTATCTGCATCCACAATCTGCTCGTTGCCGTTTGCGTCCGTAAGAACCTTGCCAACAAACAGGGCAGCATCCACCTTTCTGGGTCGGTTTGCAACTGCTTCGGCCAGTTCGCTTTGCAGGCCTTTGGCGAAGCTGTCATAACTTTCGCTGGCAATGACAGTCAGAATATTGATGTTATGCACATCGTTGCCCAGAACATTCGCATCCATACGTTCGCCGTTCTGGTTGACGCACAGACGCAGGCCGCGGCCAACCTCCTGCCGTTTGCGGACTTCACTGCTGCTCTGTTTCAGCGTGCAGATCTGGAACACGTTCGGGTTGTCCCATCCTTCCCGGAGGGCAGAGTGCGAGAAGATAAAGCGGACGGGGGAACGCTTGGGGTCCCGGTCAAGAAGAAGCTCCTTGTTTTTCATAATCAGGTCATAGGCACTGATGTCATTGGAGGTTTTCTCCCGCTTGTCATCGCCTGCAACCTGATTGACAAAATGGCCTTTCTTATCCACCGAAAAATAACCCGCATGGGTATCGTGCGCAGAAATTGCTTTCAGGTAGCGGATGTAATCATCCTCGCCCAGCGAAAGCTGCATCTGGCCGACAATATCCTCGTACTCCTGCTCAAACATCTCTGCATAAATGCCGTTATAGGGCTGGCCTGCAGCATCATAGCACTTGTACTTGTCCACTTCATCAATAAAGAACAGGCTCAGCACTTTAATCCCCTTGTGGAACAGCTGACGTTCCCGCTCGATATGCGAAAGAATCGTTTCCCGAATCTGAATGCGGCGCAGCTGGTCCTCGTCCACCTTGCCGACCACATCTCCGGCAAACAATCGGACACCATTCAGAAATTCAATGTGGTTGTCCCGGCCATCGATCTCTTTCACCACATAGCCATCCTTGTATTCGTCCAGATTGCCGGAATAGTCATAGAGGTTGAATTTCAGCCCAACGGTGCGCGTTACCTTGCGCAGGCCGGATTTTCCCTTGCAGTCGAACTGGATCGTTGCCGTAGGGTCTGCCTTGGAAAGATTGATGCTTTCCAGATAGACAAACCCATCCGTAGCAGTACTGCCGGATTCCGTAATGCCTTTGACCACGATTTTCTTGACCAGACGCTTGTTATAGGCTTCCATTGCATCCAGCCGGTAGACCATGTTGTAGATGCTGTCTGCACGGTGGGTAGCCGAGTAGCGCAGGGTGATCATCGGGTTGAACTCTTTCATCCGCTCTTTGGTCTGCTTGCCCTCCACCGACTGCGGTTCATCAATAATCAGGATCGGGTTCGTCTTTGCAATAATGTCAATGGGCCGACGGGAACGGAACTCGTCCAGCTTCATATAAATACGGCGGGCATCTTTGCCTTTGGCATTGAACGCCTGCGAATTGATGATCATGACATTGATGGAACTATCCGAGGCAAAGCGGTCAATTTCGGTCAGTTGCGCAGAGTTGTAGATAAAGAAGCGGATCTTCTTGCCGTACTCCTCTGCAAAGTGATCCTGTGTGACCTCAAACGATTTATACACACCCTCACGGATGGCAACACTGGGCACGACCACGATAAACTTACTCCAGCCGTAATGCTTGTTCAGCTCATACATGGTCTTGATATAGGTGTAGGTTTTGCCGACACCTGTTTCCATCTCAATGGTAAGGTTATAGTGTCCCTCCAACTGCTTGGATGGCTCAATCTGGTTGGTGCGCTGGATTTTTTGCAGGTGTTCCAGAATAATACTGTCGTTCAGCTCTGGTACAATCTGTTCATTGCGCCAGCCTGTGAAGCTTGTTTCCATATCGGTCTGGTAAATGCCGCTGCCGTTGTCGATGCGGTAATTTGTGGTCAGATAAGGCTGACCCGCAAAGACGTCCACTACCGCTTTTGCGGCATCTGCCTGAAATTTCTGGTGTTTGAATTGAAGTTTCATCTGCTGTTCTCCCTCAAATCACCTTGACATCGGTATCTGGCGCATACAGCTTGAAAATTTCAAACACGTTGATCTTTTCCGGGCTGCTGGCAAAGGAAGAATCCCGGAACACTGCACGGCGCGGCTTGCGCTTGGCGATTTCCTTGATAACATTTTCCGACACATTGCTGTCAAAGCAGGCAATCAGGGCATCGGGAACATTCAGCGCAGCATCGCCGGGTGCGTAGGTATGGACAGTGCAGTTGTCGATTTTCTCAGACCGATACGGCATGGACAGCGGCAGTCCCCAATCCAGCAGACAGCCAAACAGCAAATCAAGGTCAGTGCGGTCCTCCTTGATGTTACTTTCCAAATCTTCGAGGTTGGTCTGGGAGTATTCTTCGGCAGAATAATAGACGTCCTTCATATTGGTATCGTCCAGCTTGAAAACACGGAAGCCAATGTCCAAACTATCCGCTAATTTTTGATTTTCAGCAGTTTCATCTGCTTTGCCCAAACGAGCAGGAATAATTGGAACTTCAAAGGAAGTCTGTCCATCATCTGATGCGAATGTTTTTCTAGGTGCGGTATTGATATTTTTTGCAATGTGCTGGAAATCTTTTCCGCCTGTCTTCAATGTTTCGTAAAGTTTATCTCCTGCCCTGCGAATACGCTCTTTGCCAATATCGCAAATGGTTTTATAGCCAGCTTTGTAGGCTTCGCTCTTTTCATCGCAAGGCTCAGGCAACTGCACCATAATAAACTTACGGTGGCCACTGTCTTCCGCGTTTAAGCGCATAACTGCGTGAGCAGACGTAGCAGAACCAGAGAAAAAATCAAGTATAATATCTGAGGGGGCAGTTATTTGTGAGACAAAACATTTTATAAGTTCACTAGGCTTGGGAAAATTAAAGATGCGTTGTTCAAACAGCGAGTCGATTTCAACCGTTCCCGAGCGAGTAAATAAGTTTTCCCCTACAACAGAAGAAAAGCCGGGAAGATTGCCAGAAAGTTCATTTAGGTATGTTTTCTTTCTTGGACGACCAGAAGGGCTATCAGGCCATAGGATTTTATTTTCAGCAATCAACTTTGCCATAGTTTTACGGTCATACCGCCAACCCATTTTGGGGCGACCATAGTTAATTCCTGTTGCAGGATTTATCAAATCATAATGCAAATTTGGACGTTGGGATTCCGTTGCAATTCCTGCCATGTTTGCGCTTGCCCAAGCACCATTCGGGTCATTATCTGGGTTAGAATATCCTTCACCACTGCGCTCTTCTCCTTTAAATATTCTCACCCCAGAAAGTTTTGAATAAGCCAAAATATATTCGTGATCAACGGAAACACCATTTAAGTTTCTATTGTCCTTATTTTGACGACTTTTCCAAACAAATTGTGTTACGAAGTTCGATTCACCAAAAATTTCATCGCAAATTTTTCGCAGATTTCCAATTTCACCATCGTCCAATGAAATTAAAATCAGTCCATCATCGGTTAAAAGATTCCGTGCCAGCATCAGCCGGGAATACATCATGCTGCACCAGTCAGAGTGAAAACGTCCGTTGCCGTCATTGTTCTTGAACAGCCGATTCTCGTCCTCGTCATACATCCCCATCTGACGGTTTTCTTCATCCTGCGAACGCATAAAATCGTCTGCATAGATAAAATCGTTGCCCGTATTATACGGCGGGTCAATGTAAATCATTTTGACTTTGCCCAGATAACTCTCCTGCAACAGCTTGAGCACTTCCAGATTGTCGCCCTCAATGTAAAGGTTCTCGGTATCATCCCAGTTCTTGCTTTCTTCCAGGCAGGGGCGCAGGGTCTTGCGAATGGGCTTGTTGGCTTCCACAATGGATGCCTTCTTGCCCACCCATGTAAACTCGTATGCTTCATCTCCGTCTACAACGTCCGGCGAGAGCATCTGTTTCAGAAGCTCAAAGTTGATGCCGCGCTTGTAAACCTTGTGGTCGGGTGTGCTTTTCTCCTCGTCCAGCATTTCTGTGATGCAATTGGGGAAGAGCGCGGCGATTTTATCAATGTTCTGGGCTGTCAGGTTGGGGGTTTGCATTTTCAGCTTGTTCATTTGGATTCTCACTTTCTGCTATCTTCAACGAATAGATATCCCTGCTTCACCTGTTTTGCCAATCCTTTTGCATTTCATCAACCGACTTTCCAAGAATTTTCGCTTCAAGATAAAATTCTTTCCACTGCAAATCTTGGTATAGATTTTCTTTTGATGCTTGTTGAATCGAAACCCCGGAAGGAGTGTTTGCATGAAACAAGTTCCAAATCATTTTATTATCTGGATGCTTTGCGTTTATTTCATAAATCTTTTGGCGCGCCGCATCTTCATCGAACGGAATTTTTTGCATAATTCTCTGAATATCGTCAATCGTTGACCGCATATCTGCTATCTCAGCAGCCGTATGAACTGAAGAAAAATCGCTCATAAAACACCTCGTTAAAAATATATACCATTTTCAAATGATTGTACAATCGGCACTGGTAACTTTTCATTCCTTCAGAATATTTGCAGAGCCTTTTATAGAAGTTCTTAATATTTTTCTAACGGGATAACAGAAGGGACTATATTAATAGTTCCCAAACTATTTTGCTTGAAAAGTTCACAAATCCCTAATTCCATCATTGAGGCTGTTGTTTTTATATACGGGTTTAAAGTAATCTTAGAGATTGCATTTATATTAATCGGAATATCTATATACGGGATCAAAACATCTCCCCTTTGAAAACAACCTTTTCCCTTGATATCAGCTTTCAAGTCTTGCTCGTTCAAAGGATGTTCTAAAAATTGTTCGGGCATCCATAGCAGTATACGATATTCCTGTTCCCCAGAAAAATTTTCATTTTTGAAAAAGCAACGAGTATTGTTGATAGCTGAAACATAGGTGCATAAAACAATGGTATCCTTTGTAAAAGGCTTTTCAATCTCACGTTGAGCCGTATAGAGATTATATACCGTGTCAATCAACTGCTTGATTCGTTTTTTCTTATCCACTTCATTATAGATGATAAGCCCATGCTCCAACTTATATGGACAATGATCCGGATTGAAATAATATGGAAACAAGTCCTCTACTCCCAAAAACTGAGCATTTAGGCCAGCTGTGCTAGTTGCATAGTAATTCCACATATTTAATGAATCACTATTTGTAGAAAATGAGCAGGTATATGCTCGATATACTTGTGTCTTACCCTCAAAAGACATTGCTTGTCGATAGTCTTTTAATAGCTTCTTCGTTGAATCAGCTAAAAGTAACTGAACAAATGGTTCAGAATAGGAGCCTTCTTGAAGAACAGAATCAACGACACGTAGAATATCAGTAAATTCGGTAGAATCATTTAAAAATCGAACATCCGTAAACCTCAGGCAACGATGTTCAATAATACTTTTTAATGTTGAAATAGTACAATAATGACAGATATTCTGACTCTTATCAGCATCCGACCAAGGACTATCTGGAATGACAGTTGCATAATTATGCCCCGCCGCAAGAGCACTAGCAAGATATTCACCAAATGTAGTCATAATAACTTCAATCCTTTCCAAATGCCTTGACTTGTTCTGAACGTGCTTTCAACCGCTTCAGCTCTGCATTCATCTCCACCTGACGATTGAACTGTTTTTCTTTCCGAATCTTATTCTCCAATGCCGCAATCTGCTTTTGCAGTTTTTCACGTTCCGCAGAGCGCTGGATGTTCTCGGCAATGCTGTATGCGGCGTTCCAGTTTTCACCCTGCAATCGGGCAATCTGCCGCACCAGTCCATCGTAAACCGCCTCTAAGCTCAGGCCGCTTATCGTAAGGGACAATTCTGTTTCTGGCATCCAGTCTGTATGCAGATAGCGGCTTACCTTGGCACTGCTGTTCGCAGATGTATCTTTACAGCCGATCCAAGCCTGCACCTTATTCTCATAAGAAAGAACAAACAGAATGTGATAGGGGATTTCACTGTCGATTTGGCGCAGAACAGCTTCATCCAGTTTTTGCCCGGTCAGACACAGCTCGAAAATCTCGATCTCTGTCACCCGCTCTCCGGCAGTGAGATTCAAGGTGGACACTGCCAGCTTGTTGCGCCAGTAGATACAGCGCAGCTGGTCTGCAAACAATCGCTTGACTGCCGCTGGAACGGCAGCGTTTTCATAGAACTTCTGTTTCGGAATCCGTTTGTTAAACTCCGTGGAGGGTGGAAAGCCCAGCATTGATCTCACCTCTTATTGTACCACAAGGAAGCAAATCAGTTCAAAGTCATCCAGCCCGGAAATCGAAGAAAGCAGGGCCGTCGTACCGCCCATCTTGAACAGACTGTCAATGTCGCTCTCTTCCTTTGCATCCAAAATGGAATTGATGGCCTCGCTTAGCAATTCAGAATAGGCAGACATATTCTTTCCATCGTCCGTGGCCTGATTGAACTGTTGGCAAAGGCTCTGGTCGGGTTCGGTTTTGCCTTTGCAGAGCAGCCGTAGACGATCCAGCAGCTCTTTCGGAGAAAGATAATCGCAGACAGTCGAGCCATCCTGCCCAATATAAACCATGTAGAATGGATGCAGACGGTTTTGCTGATCCACATTGATCTCATTGTTGATGTTTTTCAGAACAAAGATCACACCCGGAGGTGCATCGGGCGTAGATGCAACAATTGCGTGCATCCCAAGCGGCGTATGCTCCACATCATCGTGTTTCTTCATATAGTCCAGCAAGTCCAGTCGGAACTCGTTCAAACCCAAGTCCATGATGGAAATGCCGCCCGACATTTCTTCCAGATCGACTACCTCATTCTTTAACCGTTTGAGTTGTGCGCTGCGATATTCCAAATCGCCTTTTTCTTCCGGGCTGATAAGGTTATCATCCCCTGTGGAAGTCATGACCGTCAGCTTCATTCGGGTTTCCACGCGGCCCTTCAGGTTGATGTACTCATCCAAATCCACATCCGGCCAGAAGTTGACCAACTGGATGCAGCGATTCTGGCTTCCGATGCGGTCAATGCGGCCAAAACGCTGGATAATACGCACGGGATTCCAATGAATATCATAGTTGATCAGATAATCACAGTCCTGCAAGTTCTGACCTTCGGAAATGCAGTCGGTGGCAATCAACAAATCAATATCCGCCTGATTCACGTTCGACAGGCTGTCCCGCCGCTTGGAAATGGGCGAAAAGCAGGTGAGAACTGTATTCAGATCACCACTGAGTTTGGGAATGGTTGTTTTACCATCCACGCTGCCGGTGATTTCGGCAGTGTTCAGCCCAAACTTTTGCTTTACATAGCCGGAAATATTCTGATACAGATAGTCAGCAGTATCTGAAAACGCAGTAAAAATAATGATTTTCCGGTTGCCGGGATTGATGGGATGCCTTTGCTTTTCGTCAATCAGGCGCAGCAATTCTTGCAGCTTGGCATCGTATGCAGGGGTGATATCCTGCACCATCAGGGAAAGAAGCTCCAGATTTTCAGCATCCTTTTCCAGATCATGCAGCCACGAAACATGATCCATATCCGCAAGATCAATCTTTACTTTGCGGCCGACTGTAAAAATGTCGTTGTTCTGGTCATCATCATCCCAATCGGCTGCATCGGAAATGTCGTTCAGCTCCAGCACACGGCTGCCATTTTGATATGAACGTACCGATTGCATGGTATCTTCAATCAGTTTACTGATTCGGTCAATCGTCAGCCGGAACGCATAAACAGAACTTTCCAGCCGTTTGAGCAGGTTAATGCTCATCAGGCGGCGGATTCCTTCTTCACGGCCTGCCTGCGTCAGTCCCTTTCCATGCTGGCTGGGGTCGATGTATTTGGAAATCCGAGAGGACAGAATAAAGCTGGTTGGTGTGTAAATGTGCAGCGTCAGCGAATCCAGTACATTATAGATCTGCTGATAGTTGATTGCATTATCAAGACTTGTCAGGCACGGCTGCACAGAGATCGGCTTCAACCGTTCCGGGAAAGTACCAACATCAGAAATATTATAGTATTTTTCGATATGTCGGCGAGAACGTGCAATCGTCACACTGTCCAGCACCTCAAAGAAATCGAAGTCCAGTGCCGCAAGCAGCGCATTTGTGGTACGCTCTGTGACAGGAAGCTTGCTCCATGTATTGAAAGCCTTTTGCGCCTGCCGGAAAATTTCATCAATCGGAGACGAAGTATTCAGCTTTTCATTGATTTTTCCGGCATCTCCCTCATAGGCAAGCGCAAGTTGGTTTTTCAAATCCACAAAACGATTATTTACGGGTGTTGCCGAAAGCATCAGCACCTTGGTGCGCACCCCAGAACGAATCACGCGATTCATCAATTTTGTGTAGCGGTTTTCTTTCTCATCAGTAGAGGTATTACTGCCATTGCGGAAATTGTGGCTTTCATCAATCACAACAAGGTCAAAGTTCCCCCAGTTAAGTGCAGCAAGGTCAATACCGTTAGAGGTTCCGCCGGAACGGCTCAGATCTGTATGGTACAACACATCGTAACGGAAACGGTCTTCTACCAGTGGATTGTTGACGTAGTTGCCTTTATAGATGTTCCAGTTTGCTGCCAACTTTTTGGGACAGAGTACCAAAACGGATTTGTTGCGATTTTCATAGTACTTGATTACAGCCAGTGCAGTGAACGTCTTGCCAAGGCCCACGCTGTCTGCAAGAATGCAGCCGTTATACTGTTCCAGCTTGTGGATAATGGCCAACGCTGCATCTCGCTGAAAATCATAGAGCATATTCCAGATTTTACTCTGCTTGAAGCCCGTAGCTTCATTTGGGAGATTATCTTCTGACACATCCTCCAAAAATTCACTGAAAATATTGTAGAGGGTAAAGAAATAAATAAAGTCCGGGCTGTTTTCTCGATAAGCTGTGCTGATGCTTTGCAATACAATGTCTGTAACATCCTGAAGTCGGGAAGAATCATTCCAGATTTCATCAAACAGCGACAAAAAGTAACGGCCGTTTTCAAAGGCTTCGGTTCGCTGAACAGGGTAGTATGCGTTGTTTCCGCGTTCACAACCAAGGTCAACCGTTGTAAACCCACTGATTGGCATATAAGAACTTTCACCAACCGTCATGAAACCGGGCATTTGCTCTCCACTGACATTGGAACGAAATTTTACTTTCCGTCGCACCCAGTCGGCACATTCTTTCGCCAGTGCTTTTTGGGTGAGTTCATTCCGCAAGCGAACCTCAAATTCTGTGCCGTAAAGGCTCTTTTCACGGGTCAATTTCGGAATATAGAACTCTCGCCGCTCTTTTGGCGTGTTTTCCTGCACAAAGGTCGGTGAAGTAAAAATAAAGCGAAGTTCCGCGATTTCTTCCAACTGTTTCTTTAATTCCTGATACGCATAAATGGAAAAACAGGCCGCAGCAATGGACACGCGGCTCCCTTTCTGCATAGTATCCTGTAAATCTTCCCGAACAGTATGGTTGATATTATCCAGAATTTTCATAGAAGAGTCCCCGCAATCGACTGACCAAAGCGAAAATTAACTTTCAACGACAAGATACAACAATTCATTTTAATGATACTCTAATCAGGTCGGAAAATCAATCGTTGCTCAGGCAGAAAAAGCTCAGCAGGCACTAAACGGATAAAAAGTTTTGAATTTGGCCTTCAAATAAGGTATAATGAATTTACAAACGCTAAAGATTAAGAAGCGAGCAGGTGATACCATGCCTTTCCACCACGACCATTACATTGAAGCCTCCCATGTGGATTACAAGGAACGTCTTGAAGAGAAAAAGCCGCGCAGCTGGCTGAAATCCGTATCGGCATTTGCCAATACCGAGGGCGGACACCTGATTTTTGGCGTAAAGAATGAGCCGCGCGAGGTCGTAGGATTGGAAAATCCGCAGGCTGTGGTGAGCAGATTGACGGAACTTATCAAGGTCCGCATTGACCCTACACCGCGCTATCGGGTGCGGGAGGTCGAAATAGAGGGCAAGTCCTGCGTTGATCTGGAAGTACAGGATGGCCCGGCGTATCCATATTATTATGCCTTTGACGGTTCCCATACGGCCTATGTGAGGCATGGCGACCAGTCCGAAGAAGCCACTTCACGGGAACTGAACGAATTGATTTTGCAGGGCATGAACCAGACCTTTGATGCCCTGCCCAGTTCTTATCGAGTGGGTGATGTCAGTTTTACACTGCTGGCCGCGACGTTTAAGAATCTGAAAAAAGAGGATTTCGACCTTGAAAAAGACTTGCCCTCCGCAGGATTGGTAACAGATGATGGACAAATCACGAATGGCGGCCTGCTGCTTTGCGATCAGGGCGTTCTGAAACAATCCCGTATTTTCTGCACTCGCTGGAAAGGCAACTACAAGGGCAGCATTGAAGAAGATGCTCTGGATGACAAGGAATTTCAAGGTGCAAGTCTAATCACGCTGCTGCAAAATGCGGAAGACTTTGTTCGCAACAACAGCAAAAACCCGTGGAGCATCCGTGGTATGACCCGTGAAGAACGCAGTGACTATCCGTATAAGGCCGTTCGTGAGGTGCTGGTCAATGCGCTGATCCATCGGAATTATCAGATTCTTGGTTCGGAGATTCATGTAGAAGTGTTCGATGATCGGCTGGAGATCACTTCACCGGGCGGCATGATGAACGGCCGCAGGGTGCAGGATATGGATATCCGGCATATTCCGTCTATGCGGCGCAATCAGGTGATCTCGGATGTGTTCTCGCGGCTTGGCTTTATGGAGCGCCGTGGCAGCGGCATTGACCGCATCCTGAACTCTTATGTGGAAGTAGCCCAGAAGCCGACCTTCTACTCGGATTCAGATTTCTTTATCGTTACACTGCCGAATAGAAGTGTAGCGACTCCGGCACAGGTCAGTATGGAAAGTGTGGCAAGTGATAGTGAAAAAGTATCGACTTCTGAGAAAAAAGTATCGACCTCACCACTTGATGTATCGACCTCCAAGGAAAAAGTATCGGCTTTGATGCAGGCAGAAGCTAAACGAGATAAAGAAATTGCGGATTTCAGTAAAATGGTTGATACACTCCCACTAGCTAATAGCACAAAAGTGAAAATTACAAAATTGTTCAAAAAATATGGCTACCGATATACATTCAACACAAATAATGTTGAAAATGTATTTGAAGTAAAAGAGGCAAGGGCACGTGTGGTAGTTCGTCAAATGAGAGAGTACGGATTTGTAAAAAAAGAACAATTTGGTGTTTACAGGTTTGTGAAAGAATAGAAAAGTTCGCTTTTATGTTTTTTATGGTTTAGTTAATATAATTTGAATTATCATAATCGAAATTATATTAGCCGCCTGCGCAGAACTGCCCACTCCCTGAGAACTCCTCAGACGAGTGGGCATTCTTCTTCCTGCATATTAGATTTACTTCTGTGGTCACTCAAATCGCCGCCAAGTCATGGATTAAAAATCATCATTTTTCATTTGTCCCAGAGTAAGTGCACGGTTTCTGCACTGTTTTTGCACGGTTTCAAGGGATGCAATGGGTACTCTGACTTGCAAAATACGACAAAGGGTGCAGAAATTGCCGGGCGGAAAATCACGATGCTTTGCACAAAAATGACGTAAACTCGAAACTTCTAAAATCAGAGTGTTCTGCCCGGTGGGCTCTTTTAATCAGAGGGCCAGGGATTCGAGTTCCCTCGAGCGCACCAAAATCCCAC
>ENA-OPCZ01000898-OPCZ01000898.1-human-gut-metagenome-genome-assembly--contig:-NODE-898-length-17032-cov-3.285622_pt1 | contig 17032 bp, 18 predicted proteins | sample MGYA00241566_ERZ501483 | MGnify/ENA primary metagenome ERZ501483 (study PRJEB25962, sample SAMEA1965191) | human gut metagenome | biome: human gut; feature: human-associated habitat; material: faeces... | reverse complement strand
GAAGGAACAGATGACCCGCACACCGGCGATATCTGTGATATTTTTCTCAATGGATTCCAGTGTCATCGGAATATCTTTTCTTCGGATCTTCTTTAAAATACTGTCATAGGATTTGACTCTTGTCTTAATACTTTCAATTGGATTATTGTCATACTCTAAAGATAATTCATGATTTAATACCCTGAACTTTGTCTCGATTTCCATGATCGCACATTCATAATATGACATTAAAAGATCAAATGGTTTCTTATTTTGCTGCATAAAATTCAGGAATTCATCGGATAAAAGACTTTGTCTTACAAAATTATCTCTTCTTGCATCTAATAATGCTTTCCCCTGTTTTTTTAATTCCTCGATCACAACCAGATTTTTCTTCATTAAAATCTCCTTCCTTCGTAAGTATTCTTTATGAAAGAATAGAAAATACTACTGTAAATGTTAGCACACTTATCATCATGAAGCAAACGGTCTACAAATTCAACTTGTTATAACAGATTTTCATACATTTTCAACTTTTAATTACTTCAGGAAAATAAAAACAGCTGACATAATTTTTACTTTTTATGCCAACTGTTTTTATATATTTATTTATTACAATTACCACTATGATCAAATGCTGGATTGATCGCATAAAAATTTTTAGAATCCAAATGATCCTGTACAGTCCTCAGTGCTTCACCAAATCTCTGGAAATGCACGATTTCTCTTTCTCGTAAGAATTTCAGTGGCTCTCTAACATCTGGATCATCAATAAGCCTTAACAAATTATCATACGTTGTTCTTGCTTTTTGTTCTGCAGCAAGGTCTTCACTTAAATCTGTAATCGGATCTCCCACAGACTGAAACGTCGCTGCGCTAAACGGTACACCACTTGCTGCTTGTGGCCATACACCTGCTGTATGATCTACATAGTAAGCTCCAAACCCTGATTTTTTCACCTGTTCTGGAGTTAGATCTCTAGTTAACTGATGCACGATCGTACAGATCATTTCCAAGTGAGCTAATTCTTCTGTACCTATATCAGTTAGCACCCCACAAACATTTTTATATGGCATTGCAAATCGCTGCGACAAATACCGCATCGAAGCTCCTAATTCCCCATCTGGACCACCATACTGCGTAATGATCAATTGTGCCATCTTGGGATCTGTTCGTTTGATATTTACCGGAAACTCCAATCGTTTTTCATAATTCCACATATCAACAACCTCCCCTCTTCATCCATGGCCAAGAATCCGTTGCCCATGTAAAATGATCATCTATATCTGCACTATCAATCGTCAATGGTTCAAAATTTCTCGCATATTCTTTTAATGCCTGCTTTCTTGCCTTCTGATATTGATTAAAATGGTCCATTGCTTTTTTGTCATTTGGGTGTGTATCAAGATACAGATTCGTATCAATCAATGCAAAGCTGACTGCATCAATATAATTTAACAACTTTTTCTTATCATACTGATTCATTACCGGCACGCCCCTTTCCCATAAAATGGTTTATTCAACTCTGGAAAGATCGTTCCACATTGTAATCCTTCTTCCGGACTATAAATCCTGCTCCAATGCTGCCATGGAACATACTGCATAGCAACCGGCATAGAATCCACTCCACCATGCCGATGACCATGCTCACACATTCCTGATGATCGATCACAATAACATTGATTCATCTCTATTTTCCTTTTCTTCTTTTATACTATCATGGTATGTATACAAAAAAGAAAAGTGCTTTGAAATTTTAAGTTGTATAACGGAAATGTATCGAGTATTCATAAAAACATAAAGAAAGATAGAGGTACGAAAAACGAATTCCATTGACGGATTTTTTGCAAAACGCTGATCCGCCAACACTCCTGCACAACTCACTGCGTTCAAACAGTGCCCGTGTTGGCTGCGATTTTGCAAAAAATCCTATGGAATTCTACTATTTCGTACCTCTATCTTTCTTTATGTTTTTATGAATACCTGAAGACATTCTCGTATAAAATTTTAAATTTCCCGCTGGAAAGATTGTATGTTAAACATTATCGTTTTTAATTTTGGCAGTCACAGACAGATTTTACAGTGTCTCTCCTTTTGTCCGATAGCTGTTCATATAGTGCTGTGATTCACTAGTTCGTACATTTACATCATTTAAGATGCATCCTGTAATTTCAGCTCCTGACCCTGAAAGAATTTCCATACCTTCCAGAATTCGATCTACATCTGTATAGTCCTGACGGATCACAAATACTGCTCCGTCTACATACTGGGCGACGATCGCTGCATCTGATAATAGTCCACTTGGTGGTGTATCTATGATCACGAAATCGGCTTCTGCCTCCAGTTCTTTTATAAACTGTCTCATATTCTTACCACTTAAAACGGTAGATGTATCCTGGATCGGTGTAGAACCTGCAAGTACTTTAACGCTTGTATTTTTGTACTGCTGTACTGCATCGTCTATGTTAACTTCGCCTTTCATTACTTCCAGAGTTCCTAATTCTTGTTCATTCATTCCAAGTACTTTGGCGGTGGATGGGTTTCTTAAATCCGCATCTACCAGAATTACTTTATACCCTTTCATCGCAAGTGATATTGCAATGTTGGCTGAAACTGTTGATTTTCCTTCTCCTGGCATAGCACTTGTTACAAGAAAAGATTTCATGCCTGTCTCTTTTTGTGCACGCTCGATCCTTCGTCGTACCGTTCTTGCTGCTTCCAGGAAGCTTCTTGGAATTCTTGGATTATCTAGCACGATCAATTCCTGTGTTTGCGTACGTTTCTTATGGAATTTGGCATGAGGCATGATTCCAAGACTTTTTGCATGGAAGAGTCGTTTGAAATCTTCTTCTTTCTTAACTGTATTCTTACCAAGTGCTAACAGGACATCGAGCAAGATACATAGTAAAATTCCGATCAAAACGCCGATCTGTATCTCATGTCTATAACTAAATGGATTGGCAGGTGTAGTCGGAACCCCGCTTTCATCCATGAGTGTCAGCTGTGAGCTTCCAATGACAAACTCTGCTACCGATGGGTAATTTTTAACGACTGCTTTTAAAATCTTCTCAGCCATCTTCGGATTATTTGCAGTCACTTTCAACGTAAACAGATTTGTATTCTCCATGACTTCTGCTTCGATCGTTCCAGGAACAGACTGAAGGCCAAGATCCTGTGCCAATACTTCTTTAAATGCTCCACTTTTCAAAATATACGGAAATGATTTTGCCATTTGGTTGGCTGTTGCATTCTCAATATATGTATTGGAATTCTCTGATGTAATACTGGAATTGATCGTAAATGTGGAAGATGCTACATAGTATGGGGAATAGGTAAGTCTCTTGTATCCACAGAACACTGCACCACAAATCACAAGAATAATCAAAAATCTCCATTTCATTTGAATGATGCCCTTGATCAAGTCATCAAACAATCCAGCAATATCGATCAGATTCTCTTTATGTTCTGTTTTTGATTCATATTCTTTACTCATGATCTTTCTTCACCTGCCGTTCTGTTTTTGATTCTTGTGTTTTATCTTCATTGCCTTTTTTCGTTCTGCTTCCATAACCATAGCCATAGCCGTAACCGTAACCATATCCATGGTTTCCATAACCGTATTTGTTTCCGTAACCATAACCGCTTCCATATGCATATTTGTATCCGTAATTTCTTGCTGTCTGAGCAACTCCATGGAATACATCGTTATAAACACATCCAAGCATCGTTCCTTCTGCTGAATTCAGGATACTGATCGTCTCATTGATATCTTTTACTAATGCTGTATGTTGTCTTACAACAAGGATTGATGCATCTGCAAGGTCTACTAACTCTTCTGCATCGGCCGCCTGTGACATTGGTGGTGTATCAATAATAATGTAATCCAGCTTTGTCTTAAAGAACTCTACGATCTTCTGGAAGATCGGTGATGCGATCATCTCTGTAGAATTTGGATAGATCATAGAACCTGCGATCAATAACAATTCTGATTTTGGAAGATCTGTTACCAGATTATCTATCTGTTCATTTCCATTCAATACTTCTCCAAACTGCTGTATTTCTTCCTGATCCAATCCAAAAATCTTGTATTGTGAAGGTTTGCGAAGATCCGCATCGATCAACAATACTTTCTCTGATTCTTCCGCAAGTGCCAATGCTAAATTGGCTGCAACTGTTGATTTACCTTCATTTTCTTCCACACTTGCAACCAGAAGTGTTTTTGCATTCTTCTCTTTCATCTTACTGCTGACTTTGCGGGCAAGTTTCTTCATATCCTCCACATATTGAAAGCTTGTTCCTGGATTTGTCAACAATACCGGACTCTTTTTGCGGTGGATTCTTGCTTTCCATGTCTTATAGATCTTCTCATGATATAACGTCTGCAAAAGCTTTGCATCAAGTTTCCTTGAAACTTCTTTTGGTTTTCTCACTGTATCCTTTAAGAATGACAAGATTGCGATCAATCCACATAACGCAACGATCGTCGTAAAAAATGTTTTCTTCATAAGTGCTGTTGGCTGAAATTTATTTACCGGACCACTTGGCACTGTTGGTTTCTGCAATACATCCAGCACAACATTTCCGATCAGCTGATCTGTCACAACAGAATAATTATTCATGATTGCCTTATTCAAACGAAACGCCATCTCTGGGGAATCTGCCTGAACTTTCAAAACTAAAAGATTGGTTTCATTTACTACCTCTGCAGATGCACTTCCTGGAAAATAATCCATATCCATCTCTTTTGCAACTTTCTTTTGTAAGATCGAACTGTTTAGAATCTCAGAAAACTTTGTCGCCATCTCAGACGTTGCACTCAAATCTGAATATACACTATTGTTGCTTCCTTTGCTGCTTACGATAAATGTACTTGTTGATTCATACTGTTTGTGATAGTTGCGTCCGACATAAACATAAGAGAGCAAGCTCATAGATGCTGCCAGAAGCAGGATCACTAGTGCATATTTCCAGATATCTCTTAAGATACTATACAAATCAATATTCATTTCATAATCGTTGACTGATATATTTCGTTTATCACTGCTCATTTGCCGGCCTCCTATTCTGTAACGATCACGATCAGTCTTACCGTTCCTGTACGGCTCTTTCCACTTTTTACTGAATAAGTGATCTCATAAGAACCTGGGGTATCGTAATCTACTTCATCTTTGATCTTCACTTTGCTCTTATTAATATCTCCTGGTACATCCGAGTCATAATCTCCTCCCATGCACACTTTAGATATGTAAGATGCTGCATCTAGTTTGTCACCTTTCTTCGTATAAACCAGATACTTCTTCAAATGAATAAAAGGAATCTCTGATCTGTCCGTTGCATCATAAACCTGTATCGTTGCCTGAAATGATACCGTGTCTCCTGCACTATTGCTTACCTGAAGTTTGACCGGATATTCTCCTGGTGTATACAGATCAACTACTGAGTTTGTCAAAATCTTTATCTGATTTGATAAATCACCATCAATCTTATCTTTTACCGTAAGATTCTTTAATAATTCTTCATTCTTAGAAGCTCCTCCAGATTCAAAACATAATGGTTCCTTCAAATAAAACTTTGGTGATGTATAACCCTCATACTGTACAATACGGTTTGCACGACTGACGTTATTATGTCTGTCTACTGCTGCATATACAACCAGACGCCGTCCACCTCCCAGAAAGTTTGAAACACTTTCTACTACAAGAGAATCCGTAACATCCCCATCATTCTCATCAACTGCTTTTACTCCTTGTAAAAAATCTTCATCGGTAGCATTGAGCCCTACTGTCAATTCCTGCTGATCCATTGTAATGACCGGTCCGATCCGATCTCCTTTTCTGACCTGTGTAAACCAGAAGATCAGACTTGCTGCCAGTGATATACAAAATATCACAAAACTTACCAATTTTAATTTCTTCATTGTACCACCTTTTCTCCTTCAAGAATTCTCTTAGGATTATCATATAACAATTTCTTTGAATATTCAAAAGAATATTCTTGTTCCATATATTCTTTGACATCTGCCATATAGGTTGTCCGCTCATATGGTTTGTGTGCATCACTTGCGATACAAGTTACCATATGTTGATCCAGCAGACGATCTACACATTGTTTTGCTCCTGATCCAAATCTGCCAAAGATGCTCCCTCTGTTTACCTGCAACAGACATCCCCTGTTTTTCCACTTTGCGATACCTCTTTCTGATTCCTGTACACACCGGTATCTCTCTGGGTGTGCGATCACTGGCGTAACTCCAAGTTCCATCAGATCATGAAGCATCTCATCCATCTCTTCCTGCTCGATTCCAAACGAAAATTCAGTCAAAAAATATCCCGTCTGATTCAATGAAAGCAATCTGCCTTCACGGATCATCCGAGGAACTTCTCTTGTCATATAAATTTCCATTCCAGAGAATACTCTTAATGGCAGCTTTACTTCATCCAGTGCTTTTCTAAACGCTTCTAATCTTTGCAGATATTCTTCGATCGAATATTCTTTGAAAAATCCCCCTGTATTGGCATGCGATGTTGCAACTAATGTATGAACACCACTTTTCAATGCCAATGCTGCCATAGATAGAGAATCTTCCATATCTCTCGCTCCATCATCCAATCCTGGCAAAATATGCGTATGTATATCGATCATCTATTTTATTTTCCTTTCAGAAATCCCATATGCAAAAAGAATTCCTCCAGTCCATCAAGACTGGAGGAATCCACCTTGTTTTTTGATTAATACTGTTCTTTGACGTGTTTTGCTGCATATACAGCTAATGCTGCTGCGGCGAGTGATACATATACTAATGTAACTGGCGCTCCCTGATCACTAGTCTTTGGTGATGCAGATGTTGATGATGTTGATGTCGTTGTTGTGTTCGTCTTAGCTGGTTTTTCATCCTTGTCGAATTCATCATCATCAATCTGGGTTTTCTTATCCACATTAGTCTGTTCTGGAGACTCTCTATCATACTCATCTTCAGGACTTGGTGCTGCCATAACACTTAGTGAAAAAGCAAAACACATAATCAATGTTGCTGCCATCATAATCAACTTTTTCATGCTAAATCCCCCCTTACTGGATTCTAACTGATTTGTGTATAAAATACCTTCAATATCATCTCAAATAATTTTGTCTCATCCGGATAATATTCTGCATATCCTGTCTCACCTTCTTTGATGTCACAGTCAATGCTGTAGATATTGTCAGATGAAAAACTGCTTCCTGAAACTTTCGTTGCAAGATATGTGATCTTCGGTGCTGAAAGATTCGTTACTGAATTCTCTGATACAAGATTCAGAAGATCTAATGGCAATGTAAGATCGCCCTTCATCTCCTGTAATGCTTTCTGGGCAAATGCTGTAATATACTGCTGTTGTCTCTGCATACGTGCCATGTTCGCATCCAGTGGATCAAATTCTCTGGATCTTACATAAGTCTCTGCCTGACCACCCAGCAATGTCACATTCGCACCTTCCTTCAGAGTTGGATCAACGCTTGTCAGATCCCCGATCACTTGAACGTTCACTCCACCTACTGCATCATTCAGTACACTGATCGCAGAGAGGTTGATCGACATATATGAATCGATAGGAATTCCATATAACACTTTGGAAACTGCATCCACAGCATTCTTACAGCTCTTGGCTTTCCCATCCCCATAGGCATAGGCTAAACATAACTGTCGAAGTTTCCTTCCTGAATACTTTCCATTCTCATCATATGTCTTAACGTACGCCATGATATCTCGAGGAACATTGATCAGTGAAATCTTCCCTGTAGAAGTATTCACAGCTGCCAGAAACAAGGTATCTGACTGTCCTGCTCCGTGTTTCTTTAAGTATTCTTCATCTGTATTGATCTTATCTCGGTCAACACCCATAAATAAGATACTCGTTATATCTTTATTATACTGATATTTATGTCCATTGTAAATAACCAAATCTCCCTGATTCTGGACTTTTACGCCATCTACATTCTTTGACATCTTCATCTTGCCTCCAAATAATGAGCCTTTTCCAAGTGCCCACATTCCAACAATGGCTGCACATGGAAGCAAAATGATCACCGCTAATACGATTATAACTCTTTTTATGATCTGTTTTGGTGTCTTTTTCTTCTTTGCTTTCTTCTTTTTCTCGTTCTTTTCTTCTTTTACTTCAAAGCCTTGAAATGCTTCCTTGGATTCTGGCTGGAGATCCTTCAGATTCTGATCCAATTCTTCATTTAATCTCTTAGCCTCATCCGTATGGTTCTTATTTTGTACTTCTTTCATCCGTCAACACCGCCTGTACTAAATAACGATTATTTGGCTGTCCTCCTACGCAGGTGCTCAGCGTGATAATCTTATCGTTGCTTGTAACTTCCTGATCTTTCCTTACATGACTTCCCATGTCTCTGATGTTCTTGACATTTCTTAAATAATTCTCAAACTTCTTCTTATTCTTAAAATTAAATGTCTTAAGTAAATGCCTGTCGTCAAACTTATATGCCGCAAAGATCGTGTATGTGTATGTTTTCTTTGGTGTGTAGACATATACTTCTTTGTGTTTCTTAAAAAATGCTTCATCTTCAAACTTGTGAAGATTCTGGAACATAGATCCATTTCTCATATTATGTCCATAAAATACTGTGTTTGGATCTGAAAAATCCTTCTTATTCGCTTTCTCTGTATAAATACATCCTGCAAACTCTGGCTCATTTTTAAAGTTATATTTTAAATAATGATCGTCTGATTCCTGACTTTGTGCTACCGGATAATCAATTCTTGTTCCTGGAACGTAGATCCATGCATAGATATCACTGTTGATCTTGATCAGCTTCTTAAAGTTGATCTTCTGTCCATGTTTGACTCCAGCTGGAACTTTCTCCGGCTCTTTTCCTTCGTTCTCACCAGTAAATTCTGTGCTTGCGATCTCTTTTAATGTTGCTTTTCTTGCCTGTTCTGTCTTATAGTCCTGATACTTGACCCATCCGAATCTTCCAAGACAGATCACACAGACTAGTACTGCAACTCCAAGAATGATCTTCCATCCACTCTTCTTCATTCAGCTTCCCCCTTATGCCGTTATTCTTGTTTTATTATATCTTTTTTTCTATCTGCGGTCAATGAATCCTGCATCTTCGGACAACCTGTGCCCTAAAAATCCATCGCCATTTTGCTTGACTCTTCTTCTGACAATTCTGTAACCTGTGTTTCCATAACACGATAAACTCTCTGACACATATTTAAAACACTCGGACGATGGGTTGTCACGATGCATGTTTTATTTGGGCGTTGTTTTATGATATTTCTTAAAACTTTACGTTCCGTTGTTACATCAAGTGCCGATGTTGCTTCATCTAACAATAAGATCGGTGCATCCCTTAAAACAGCCCTTGCAATTGCAATTCTTTGTGCCTGTCCTTCCGAAAATCCTCGTCCTCGCTCTCCGATCTTGGTATAGATCGTTTCTTCCATATTCTTTACGAAATCCCATGCACAAGAAATCTTCAATGCCTCGATCATCTCTTCCTCTGTTGCATCTTGTTTCACCATTTTTAAATTTTCTGCGATCGTACCAGAAAGAATTGTATTTCCCTGTGGTACATAGGCAAATAAATGTCTGGTATCTGCATTCATCTCCACCTGCTTCCCATTTGAAGCCCTTAAATATGCTTCTCCTTTTTCCGGATGGATCAAACCTAAGATCAAACGGATCATCGTTGTCTTTCCCTCTCCAGAAGGACCAACCAACGCAACGATCTCGCCCGGATTAGCCATAAATGCAGAATCTGTAATAACACGGTTTCCTTCGATATAAGAAAAATCCACATCCCGCATCTTCACTTCGAACCCATCTTCCACATAAGCATCCATCTCAGAGCTTTCTGGAATATGAACTTCTTTCTTAAGCTGTGCAAGCTCTCTGATACGATGAGCGGAGATCGAACTGTTCAAAAAGTTTGGTATGATCGATACCAGATTGTTAAATGCCCCATTTAAGTTACTTCTCTGTTGTAAAAATAAAGTCATAGTTCCATAAGAAATATCTCTTGTCCAAAGCCGGAACAGACAATATCCAAATGCTGCATACTGAACAACCATTCCTATGATCGACATAACGATATTCGTCTTGATCGTAAACATGTTATACTTTAAACTGATATCTTTAAACTTCTCCTGCCAGTTTCTCATCTTCTTTCCATATAAAGAAGAAATCCCAAAGGACTTGATCGTATCAAAATTATAGAATGTCTCGACTTCAAATGTCATCATCTCACTACTCATTTCCCGCACTTTCTTCCCATATTCTCTCTGCTTGGAAATAAGAAACTTCGACATCAAAAGCATAAACGGTGCACTTGCAAATGCCAGTAATGACATGATCTTATCGTAATGCCAGATAACCGCAAATGTTGCGACAAAGTCGTAAACTGCTATAATGATCGTCGGCAGCCAGCTGATCGCATTTCCACTGATCGTATTGACATCGCTGTTAAAACGATTCAAAACATCTCCATTACTATATTTATTTATCTCCATCCAGTCGGCATCGATGATTTTATCAAAAATATCCGCCTGAATATCATTATTGATATAGATACTCAACTTTGTAGAAATACGTCCGATCACATTTCCGATCGTCAGACTAAAAAATGCACTTCCAAGTGTGATCAAAACCATGATCCACAACTTACTCATCTGATATCCTGTGATGATATCGATCATATATTTACTTGCCACACTTCCAACCAATCCCATAGATGTGCTGAAAATACCAAGGATCGTGTAGAAAGCGATCGCTCCTTTATATCGTTTGCTGTAGGAAAAGATCCATTTCCAGTCGTCAATGATCTCGGAGAATGTTCCATCTCTCCATTTCCCGATCAGTATATCTAATGATTCAAATGATATCTTCTGATTTGGTTGATTTTGATTTTCATTGTCCATCATGTGATCATCACCTTCTTTCTTTCATAATTTGGTAAAATTCTTTTGTATACTCACAGATATATTCCGGAATCCCTTCATAATCTCCTGTTTCTAATAAAGCTGCCGCCGCACAGGTGTTACAGATTGGACGATATTTGCATTCTACACACCTTTCATTGATCAAAATCTCTTTCGTCTGTGCTGATATCATTTCCCAGCTTCTTTGAAAACCTTCTGCAAATACATTCACTTCTGGTTGACTTTGCATCACACATGGACGCATCATCCCCTGCCAATTGATCGTAAAAGAGCAATTGCCTGCCAGGCATGAAATGTGCCTGCTGTATTGCATATTTTGCGGATGATCTTCGACCATGCTGATCACATGATCCTGATATTCTCTAAGAGCTTCTTCACCCCATTGATGTTGAAAGATCAACTTCTTCGCCATCGCTGCATCCTTTGGATTCATTCGGCTTTGTTCATCAAATGGTTTATTTCTTTCTCTGCTTGCCGGATACATATAGGTATCAAGGTTCACTGCTGCATCCAGATCATCTGCAATATCTAAAATCTTCCTGATATCCTCTTCATTCTTTGAGATGATGCTTCCATTAATCTTTACATCAATCTCCCTGTCCCTTAGCAGCCTGACTGCATTGACCGTCTTCTGAAATCCACCTGGATAATGACATAACTGCTCATACGCCTGGTCATCTGCTCCATATAAAGTAATATTCATTCTTCTTGGCTTATATTTCTGGAAGAAATCTGCCCATTCTTCATCGATCAGTGTTCCATTTGTATTGATCGTAAGAATCATTCCCATATTCTGCAATTCAATATATAGTTCCTTAAATCCCGGAAATAATAACGGCTCTCCTCCTGTCAATAACAGAAATAATGTTCCTGCATCCTTCATCTGATGAGCCAGTCTGATCCATTCTTCTTTGGTTCTTAAACGGCCTTTTTGTTCCATCTCTGCCTTGGATAAACGAACATAACACATATCGCAGTTCATATTGCAAAGTGGTAATAATTCCAGACTGCCATTTACTGGAGCTTGTCTTTGATATGCTTTCTGGACCAGCATCTTTTCCATGGAATCCATTGCATCTAGGTCTTTCATATGGCTCCCCTTCTTTCTTGTACATTCTGTTTTATTATATGATGAGATCGCAGAAAAAGAAAGTTTTTATTTACGTTTTTGTTTTCCATATATTGACATTGCAGATTATTCTTGTTAATATCATTTTACAAACTATCTATCATTGGGCATGTATATTCTATATTGCAATTCTAATTTTTCATTTCCACATAATCAGATCAATACCTGTCCATTTGTATCACTTAAAGGAGGCACAATACACATATGACAAAAGTAAAGAGCAAAATAACACCCGATACCATTCTGAAAAACTTCTGGAAAGATAATAATCGCTTTGCAGATCTTTTCAATGCATGTTTCTTTGATGGAAATCCAGAATTGAATCCAGATGATCTTACAGAAGTCGATACTGATATTTCTTCTTTATTACAATTTCATGGTTATGCTGAGACTGTAAAAAAGATTGTTGATGTTGTCAAAAAATCTGCTTATGGCGTTGATTTTGTAATCCTTGGAATTGAAAATCAAGCAAAGATCCACTATGCAATACCACTTCGACATATGCTTGGAGATGCTTTTTCATATCTCAAAGAATACAATGAGATTGCAAAAAAATATAAAGATGAAAAACCTCATGGAACACCAGACGAATTTTTATCTAAGATGAAGAAAACTGACCGATTGCATAGCGTACTTACTATTTGTATCTATTACGGTGAAACTCCATGGGATGGTCCTCGTTCCTTAATTGATATGTTAGAAATTCCTGATGCTTTTAAGCCTCTGATTTCCGATTATAAATTTAACTTGATTGAACTTAGGAAGAGTGAGCATTTAAAATTTCATAATAATGATGTTGATAAAATATTTAATATCAGTAGGTTTATTTTCGACGAAAAATATGATAAAATCACTGATATATTTAAAGATGAAAATATATCTTCAGAATTAGCTATGGTTATTGGCTGTATTACAGAATCACAAAAATTGATCAATGATGCTGTGGAATCAGAAGAAAAAGGAGGTAGCGTGAATATGTGTAAGGCACTCGAAAAATTAGAGGAAAGAGGTCGTCAGGAAGGCAGATTAGAGGGTAGATTACAAGGACAAATAGTCACTAAACTTAAATTAATCCTAAAAAAAGTTCATAAAAATAAATCTTTTGACCAAATTGTAGATGAATTGGAAGAAGATTCAGATGTTGTGCAGCCTTTGTATGATTTTGTATTGAAGCATATAGATTTGGGCGAGGATGAAATGGTTCAGAAGTATCTTGAGAACATTAAATAATTTATTATGTATGAAATATGGAGAAGGAAGTCCTTTATGCAACTTCTTTCTCCATATTTTGTTTCTTAATAAAACTCTTTTAAATTCCTAACTGTTTCCTTCGTATATTCACATAAATATTTTGAAACGCCCTCAGAATCTCCACATTCTGCAATCGCTGCCGCTGCACATGTGTTACATACATGTCTTAATTTACATTGATTGCATTCCATGCTTGTTTTGATCTCTTCTGTTTCTCTCACGATCTTATTCCATAATGTCATAAAATCATCCGTTGTGTCAAAGGCATCATAACTTGGCTGATCTAACACGATACATGAACGTATCATGCCTTGCCAATTAACAACAAACGAACTCTGCCCAGCCCGACATGTCATATGCCCAGGACAGGCATCTCCTTCTTCTGTATGTTCTGCCAGATAAATGGTCTGCTTCGCATATTGCTCAAAAAGTTCATCTCCCATTTCACGGTGTAAGATTTCAACCCTTGCCTTTGCAGCATCCTCTGGGTTTAATCTCTCATGAAAATTAAAAGGAGTTGTCCGCTCACGCACGGATGGATACATATAAGTATCGATCCGAACTGGGATATCATACTTTTCTCCGATATCTATGATCTCCATCCTGTCACGAAAATTCTTCTTCACAAGACTTCCATTGATCTTGACATCAATCTTATATTTTTTTAATAATTCAATCCCTCTGATCGTTTTGTCAAATCCATCCTTCATATGGCATAGATTCTCGTATGTCTCATTCTTTGATCCATATAAAGTTATATTTATCCTTCTTGGCTTATTCTTCGCAAAAAATTCCGCCCATTCCTCATTGATCAACGTCCCATTGGTATTGAGCGTAAGGATCATACCCATATCTTTTAATGCACAGTATAATTCTTTAAATTGAGGGAATAATAAAGGCTCTCCACCCGTTAACAACAAGAACAATGTCCCTGCATCCTTCATCTGATGTGCAAAAGAAATCCACTCATCCACACTCCGCAATCCGCCTTGCGACTGCATTTCTTGTTTGGATAAATGGACATAACACATGTCACAGTTTAAGTTGCAGAGAGGCAATAACTCCAGTACTCCATAAAGCGGAATACGGTTCCTTGCTGCCTTTGCAAAAAGTTGGCGTTCGAAGGTAGTGTTAGTGTCAAATAGGTCCATGATCACTCTCCCTGTAATAAAAAAGAACCGGTAGGTCGGTTCTTTTTTGTATTTTTTATGATTTCGCTGTTGCCCATGTGTCCATATTTAACTTCGTTGTTGCATGACCATTATTCTGCTTAGGTCCTCTCCAAACCTTTACAGCCTCTCCTTTATCTTCTCGTCCATTATAATTATAATCAACAAATCCATCATAAAAAGCATCCTTAGTACTTGCCTCATGTTTTGCCTGACATGGATGATAACTTCCTAACAACTTAAATCCATCCTTTTTTCCTTCGGATAATAGTATAACCAACCTCTTGGCGCATCACATTCAAACTTATACACCTCATTTGCCACCACCAGCATTACATTTAAAATTATACACCTTTCCACTATCTCCACAAGCCGCCACATACTCATTCGGTGTAAATTCTTCTATATAAGCACTTGGTCTTTCATATCTTCTTTTCATAATCTTTTCCCCTTTCCTTCTATACAAATTCTATCTTCATCTTATATTGCACATTCTGCAACATCTTTTTTCATGATTATATTATACTAGAATCTTCCATTTAATGCAATAAACCATCTGTAAAAGGCATATTTTTTTCGTAATCTGCTATTTCAATATATATATCCTGAATCACACCTGTAATACAAGCAGCTATGTATTCGTTTGCCTTGAATACTTCTTCATAAGCCATTGGCTTTTCATACATTCTCTTCATAACAACTTCCCCTTTCATAATCTTATATTTCAACAAACCGTCATCTTTTGATTTAATATTTTAACTTTATTATAGTCTGAAATCCTGGATTTTTCAATCATTTGTAAAAAAATACTTATTTTTTTCGCAATCTACCAGTAAATAATCTTAAGTTCACATGTAATCTCTTCTCATATCATAATATTTACCTATCAATCATTGAATTTTTCATAAAAATACTTGCTTCAAGCAATTTTTCCTTATATAATGATGTTGTATATTTTAAGGGGAAGTATACTTATTACGACTAAATTAATACATTAGGGGGAATTTTATGAAACGAAAATACGAACGTCCTATGGCTTTTGAAGAAACATTTATGACCAATGAGTATGTAGCCGCTTGCTGGGGTGTTGCCTGCTCAATAGATTCTGCCAATAAAGTGGATAAAGATTATCCTACGGTAAATCATACTGCTGACCATTGTGGCCTTGATACGAATCAGCATATTTACACAAATCCAAAAGGTGTTGCAGTTTCTATGATTGAAGAAGGAACTGATGGTTTAGGAAATTTAACTTGTCATTTATACACTGATGCCAGTTATCAAGATCCAAAATCCTACGCTTCTGTTAAACCACGTGAATATATTTATTGGACAACTAAGAGTGGTGATGGTCGAATTTGGCATCATCAGGGATATGTAAAACCTACATACAAAAACAGACCAAATCATTCTTAATTTTATACTGATAATAACAAAAGAGTTAGGTTTTTATTTCCTAGCTCTTTTTCATTATCTTCAATACCTTCTCAATTACCATTTCTGCATAATCAAATCCATACCTGTCCATTTCTATACCCCAAAGGAGGACTAATATTCATATGACAAAATTAAAATTTCACAACGACGATGTCAACACAATATTCAATATTAGCAGATTTATTTTTGACGAAAATATGATAAAATCACTGATATATACAAAGAAAAAATATATCATCCGAATTAGCCATGGTAATTGGTTGCATTACTGAATCACAAAAATTAATTAACGATGCTATAAAATCTGAACAAAAATGAAGTACTGTGAATATGTGTAAAGCACTTGAAAAATTAGAAGAGAAAGGAAGAATGGAAGGTCGATTAGAAGGCAGATTAGAAGGCAGACTAGAAGGCAGATCACAAGGTGAGTCCTGTGGTTTCATTAAATTAATTCTAAAAAAAGTCAAGAAACAAAAATCTTTTAATCAGATTGTAGAAGAATTAGATTTAGATGCTGACTTTGCAAAACCTCTTTATGATTTTGTTCTAAAACACATCGATTTATCTGAAACGGATATAATTCAAAAATACCTTGAAATGTAACACACCCTCTATATACTGATTTGAATAGACTTCAGTTTTATGAGACAAAAATAAGGGACTTTTTTACAGTCCCTTATTTTTGTCTCATAAACTAAACACTATTTCAAGCGTTCCGCAATTGCCTTAATAAACTCTTCACTATTCACAGCATTCACATTCTCAAGAGTTGTAATAAGTGCCAGGTCTTTTGTCATTGTACCACTCTCGATCGTGTCTAATGTAGCTTTCTCAAGTTTATCAGCAAATGCCATTAATTCTTCATTGCCATCTAATTCTCCACGTTTTCTTAACGCTCCTGTCCATGCGAAGATTGTTGCGACAGAGTTTGTAGATGTCTCTTCACCTTTCAGATGTTTATAATAATGACGCTGTACTGTTCCATGAGCTGCTTCGTATTCATAGTATCCATGTGGTGATACTAATACAGATGTCATCATTGCTAATGATCCGAATGCAGATGAGATCATATCACTCATAACATCTCCGTCATAGTTCTTACATGCCCAGATAAATCCA
>ENA-OPCZ01000894-OPCZ01000894.1-human-gut-metagenome-genome-assembly--contig:-NODE-894-length-17110-cov-4.126415_pt1 | contig 17110 bp, 13 predicted proteins | sample MGYA00241566_ERZ501483 | MGnify/ENA primary metagenome ERZ501483 (study PRJEB25962, sample SAMEA1965191) | human gut metagenome | biome: human gut; feature: human-associated habitat; material: faeces... | reverse complement strand
TCTAGGAGGAAATGAACTTGGAAATGATTTTAGCGACAAAGAGCAGCACTCCTATTATCGGTCAGCTTGCGACCGTCATGGGATGGATCATGGATGGTATCTACAGACTTCTGAACGTTTTTGGCATTCAGAATATCGGTCTTTGCATTATCATCTTCAGTATCCTTATTTATGCTCTTATGACTCCACTGCAGATCAAACAGCAGAAGTTTTCCAAACTGAGTGCGATCATGCAGCCGGAGCTTCAGAAGATTCAGAAGAAGTATAAGGGAAAGAACGACCAGGCATCCATGCAGAAGATGCAGGAAGAGACACAGGCTGTATATCAGAAATACGGCGTATCTCCGACTGGAAGCTGCGTACAGCTTGCGATTCAGTTCCCTATTTTGATGGCATTATACCAGGTTATCTATAAGATTCCGGCATATGTTGGAAGTGTAAAAGATATTCTTGCATCCGCAGTTACCAGCATTACAGGTGTCAGCGGATATACAGAGATCCTGCAGCAGTTTATCACAGATAATAAGATGACCAGAGTTCAGCTTGTTATGGATGGAAGCAATGCCACAAGCAATTCTGTAACAGACTTTTTATACGCTTTATCACCGTCCCAGTGGAAGACTCTTGCTGAGACAAGCCAGTTTTCCGGATTTACGGATACACTGAACAGCACAGCAAAAGAGATTTCACATGTACAGAACTTCTTTGGACTGAACATCGCTGATCAGCCGCTGACTTATATCAAAGCCGCTTTTGTAGGCGGATCTATTCTTATCGCAATCGCTGCAATCCTGATCCCGATCCTTGCATGGGCGACTCAGATGATCAACTTAAAGCTGATGCCTCAGGCTGCACAGCAGGGAAGCGGAGATGCACAGCAGGATGCGATGATGAACTCCATGAAGACCATGAACACAGTAATGCCGCTGATGTCAGCCGTATTCTGTTTCACATTCCCGGTAGGTCTTGGTATTTACTGGGTTGCAAGTGCAGCAGTTCGAAGTGTACAGCAGCTTATCATTAACAAACACATGGACAAGATTCAGGTTGAAGATCTGATCAGTGAGAATATGAAGAAGATGGAAAAGAAACGTGAAAAAGCGGGACTTCCACCTCAGAAGATCACCAATCAGGCTCATCAGAGTGTGAAGAATATCAATAAGATTGAAAAAGGCAGCAGCAATACAGATGCAGCTACCAGAGCACAGAAAGTAGAAGAATCTTACCAGAAAGCATCTAATGCAAAAACAGGCAGCATCACAGCCAAGGCAAACATGGTAAAGGCATTTGATGAACGTAATAAGAAGAAGTAGTCAGGAACGGAGGGGTTGGCATGGAGGATTATATCCAGTTTTCAGCGAAAACAAAGAGTGAAGCAATTACAAAAGCATGTATCGAGCTTGGCGTATCCAGTGACCAGCTTGAAATTCAGGTAGTAAGTGAAGGCAGCAACGGATTCTTCGGAATCGGAAGTAAGCCTGCTATCATAAAGGTTCGTAAGGTTGAACCGGTTTCTGAAGAAGAAGAGATGAAAGAGATCGTGGAAACGGTCAAACTTGATTCTTTCAAGGAGGAAGCCCCTGTTAAAGAAGAGAAAAAGCCGGAGCCTGTGAAAGCAGCAAAAGAGGCGAGAGAGCCGAAAGCAGTTTCTCCGAAACAGGAAAAACCAAGACAGCCGAAACCTGCAAAGGAAAGACCTGTAAAAGAAAAACAGCCAAAAGAACCAAAACAGTTCAGAGAGCAAAAGGAAAAACCAGCGAAAGAGAAACCGGTGAAACCAAGTAAGCCTGTAGAGATTCTTACAGATCCGGAAGAAATCAAAGAAGTGGAAAACAGAGCGAAAGTTTTCCTTCGTGATGTATTCGCGTCCATGAATCTGGGTGAAGTAGAGATCACTTCTGAATATAATCCAGCAGACGGAAGTCTGGAAGTTGATTTTGAAGGCCAGGATATGGGTATTCTGATCGGTAAACGCGGACAGACACTGGATTCCCTTCAGTATCTGACAAGCCTTGTGGTAAACAAAGGAAAATCAAATTACATCCGTGTAAAACTTGATACCGAAGATTATCGCAAGCGCCGTAAAGAAACTCTGGAAAATCTTGCAAGAGGAATTGCTTACAAAGTTAAGAAAACAAGAAAAACTGTTGTACTGGAGCCGATGAATCCTTATGAGAGAAGAATCATCCATTCTGCTCTCCAGGGAAATAAATTCGTGGAAACAGTCAGCGAAGGTGAAGAACCTTACCGCCATGTAGTGGTAAAATTAAAAAGAAATTAAAAATCAAGTGTAAGAAATACAAAAAAATGTTATTCTAGGTGAAAGCATGAATAACACGTAACAACGTGTATGCTTTTATCGAGGGTAACATTTTTTTGTTTATATGATATCCGGAGTCAAAAGGTATTTTACTTTGCTCCTGATATCTGTATAGAGAAATATTTGCAGGAGGGAAAAATGGAAACGACAATTGCAGCAATTTCCACAGCCATGAGCGCATCCGGAATCGGGATCATCCGCATCAGCGGAGAGAATGCCATGGATGTGATTTCCCGTATTTACAGATCAAAAGGCGGGAAGAAAAAGATAAAAGAGGTTCCCACACATACCATACATTATGGATATATTTATGACGGTGAGGAACTGATCGATGAAGTTCTGGTGATGATCATGCATGCACCGAGAACATTTACAGGAGAAGACACCGTAGAAATCGACTGTCACGGTGGTGTATTTGCCATGCAGAGAGTTCTGGAAACCGTACTGAAAAACGGTGCAGAGATCGCAGAACCGGGAGAATTTACCAAGAGAGCATTCCTGAATGGAAGGATGGATCTGTCACAGGCTGAAGCGGTCATGGACGTGATTCAGGCAAAAAATGAATATGCACTGCGCAGTTCCATGGATCAGTTAAAGGGTTCCGTGCAGAAAGCAATCCGTGAGATCAGAGAAAAACTGATCTACCATATTGCATATATTGAGTCTGCGCTGGATGATCCGGAACATATCAGTCTGGACGGATATCCGCAGGAACTTCTGGAAGTTGTGGATAAAGAACAGCAGAAAGTAAAACAATTGTTGAAAAGTTCTTCTGACGGAAAAATGATCCAGGAAGGAATCCAGACAGTCATCCTTGGTAAACCAAATGCAGGAAAATCTTCCCTTCTGAATCTTCTGATCGGAGAAAATCGTGCGATCGTGACTGACATCGCAGGAACGACCAGAGATATTCTGGAGGAATATATCACATTGCATGGAATTTCCCTGAAGATCATTGACACTGCCGGAATCCGTGAGACAGAAGATATTGTGGAGAAAATCGGCGTGGATAAGGCAAGAGAGATTGCTCAGAAAGCGGATCTGATCCTTTATGTTGTGGATTCTTCGGTTCCGCTGGACGAAAATGACGAAGAAATTATTTCCATGCTGTCTGGAAAAAAAGCAATTATCCTGTATAATAAAACTGACCTGAAACCGGTGATCCGGATGGATACGCTGGAAGAAAAAACCGGACATGCGGTGATTCCTGTTTCCGCAAAAGAGGAGACTGGAATTACTGAGCTGGAGGAAAAAATCAAAGAGATGTTCTTTGGCGGAGAGCTTTCCTTTAATGATGAGGTTTATATTACAAATGCCCGTCATAAGGCAGCTCTGGAAGAGGCGGACAAAAGCCTTGATCTGGTCAGAAACAGCATTGAGATGGGAATGCCGGAAGATTTCTTTTCCATAGATTTGATGAATGCTTACGAAAATCTGGGTAAGATTCTGGGAGAATCTGTTGGAGAAGATCTGGTTAATGAGATTTTCAGTAAATTCTGTATGGGTAAATAATTTTGTAGTTTAGCGGATAAATTGCATGTATTGATTGTACTGATTGATTAAAAATGAAAAAATCGCCTTCGGCGATTTTTAAAAAAAGTATGTAGAGTCATATGATATAAAAAGGAGACAAAATGAAAACTTTAGTGGAAGATTATGATATTGTCGTAGTTGGGGCCGGCCACGCCGGCTGCGAGGCTGCGCTTGCAGGCGCGCGCCTGGGTCTGAAAACCATTATGTTTACTGTCAGCGTAGACAGTATCGCTTTGATGCCATGTAACCCAAACGTAGGCGGAAGTTCCAAGGGTCATCTGGTACGTGAGCTGGATGCACTGGGCGGCGAAATGGGAAAAAATATTGATAAAACATTTATCCAGTCAAAAATGCTGAACTGTTCCAAAGGTCCGGCCGTACATTCTCTCCGCGCGCAGGCTGACAAACAGGCTTACAGTAACGAAATGAGAAAAACTCTGGAAAATACCGAAAACCTTACAATTAAACAGGGGGAAGTAACCAAACTTCTGGTAGAAGACGGGAAGATCACAGGTGTAAAAACTTACTCAGGAGCGATTTATAACTGTAAAGCAGTTGTTTTGTGTACAGGAACTTACCTCAAAGCAAGATGTATTTATGGTGATATTAGTAATTACACAGGTCCAAACGGACTGCAGGCTGCCAATTATCTTACGGATTCTCTGAAAGAACTGGGAATCGAAATGTTCCGTTTCAAGACCGGAACACCTGCACGTATTGCCGGAAATACCATTGATTACAGCAAAATGGAAGAACAGTTTGGTGACGAGAGAGTGGTTCCGTTTTCTTTTTCCACCAACCCGGAGGATGTTCAGATTGAACAGAAATCCTGCTGGCTGACTTATACAAATGAAAAAACACATGAGATCATCCGTGCAAATCTGGATCGTTCTCCATTATATTCCGGAATGATCGAAGGAACCGGCCCACGTTATTGCCCGTCTATCGAAGATAAAGTTGTCCGTTTTGCAGACAAAAACCGTCATCAGGTATTTATCGAACCGGAAGGTCTTTATACGAATGAAATGTATATCGGAGGAATGTCAAGTTCCCTTCCGGAAGATGTTCAGGAAGAAATGTATCATTCCGTACCGGGACTTGAACATGCCAAAATTGTAAAAAATGCTTATGCAATCGAGTATGACTGCATCAATCCACGCCAGTTATATCCGACTCTGGAATTTAAAAAGATCAAAGGTCTTTTCAGCGGCGGACAGTTTAACGGAAGTTCCGGATATGAGGAGGCTGCTGCACAGGGACTGATCGCAGGTATCAATGCTGCCATGGAAGTAAAAGGACAGGAACAGTTGATCCTTGACCGTTCGGAAGCATATATCGGTGTACTGATCGATGATCTTGTCACAAAAGAAAATCATGAACCATACCGTATGATGACAAGCCGTGCAGAATACAGACTGCTTCTCCGTCAGGACAATGCAGACCTGAGACTTCGCAAAAAAGGTTATCAGGTAGGTCTGGTCAGTGAAGAAGAATATCAGAAAGTGCTCAGAAAAGAAGAAGCGATCGCCAGAGAGATTGAGAGAGTGGAACATGCAACGATCGGAACAACAAAAGAGGTTCAGGAACTTCTGGAACAATATAACAGTACACCATTAAAATCAGGAAGTACACTTGCAGAGCTGATCCGTCGTCCGGAACTTTCCTATGAAGCAATCGCACCACTGGATAAAGAACGTCCGGAACTTCCATGGGATGTCAAAGAGCAGGTAGACATCAATATCAAATATGACGGATATATCCGCAGACAGTTAAAGCAGGTAGAGCAGTTTAAGAAACTGGAAGCAAAGAAAATCCCGACAGATCTTGATTATGAAAAAGTTGGAAGTCTGAGAATCGAAGCACGTCAGAAACTGGAAGAGTACAGACCGATTTCCATTGGTCAGGCATCCCGAATTTCCGGTGTTTCTCCGGCAGATATTTCTGTTCTTTTAGTATATCTTTCAAGCAACAGATAGAAAACAGATTGAAGAAACGCGGAAAAAAATAATCGATAATAACAGTAAATTACAAAAGAATATATAAATATATAAAATAACAATACGGTTTAATGTACTTAAAATAAAGATGAAGAAAAAATGGAAGAAAAATAACAATAAACAATAAAAAAGTAATTTAAAGTACAATAAAAAGGAAAATAAATAGTATACATAAATAAAAGTACCATAAAATAACTACGTTAAAACAATAAAGAAAATAACAAATAAATCATGTACGAAGTAATGTACAATAAAGATATAAAGAATAAGGAGAAAAACATGACTTATAACCTGACAACATTGGAAAATGGCTGTAAGGAACTGGGAATCGAACTTAACCAGAAACAGAAAGATCAGTTTATTCAGTTCTATGAATATCTGGTAGAAAAAAATAAGGTTATGAATCTTACAGGAATTACAGAATTTGAAGAAGTACTGACCAAGCATTTTCTGGACAGTCTGTCCTGTGTAAAAGCAGTAGATATGACGAAGGTAAAAACAATCATGGATATTGGTACCGGAGCCGGATTTCCGGGAGTACCGTTAAAGATTGCGTTTCCTCATCTGGAAGCATGTCTGCTGGATTCTCTGAAAAAGAGGGTTAATTTTCTGGAAGAAAGTTTTGCGCTGCTGGGACTGGAAGGAATCAAAGCGATTCATGGAAGAGCAGAAGAGTATGCAAAAAATAAAGAATACCGTGAGAAATATGACCTCTGTGTATCCAGAGCAGTATCGAATCTGGCAACTTTGTCTGAATACTGCCTTCCTTATGTAAAAACAGGCGGAGCATTTATTTCCTATAAATCAGGAACTGTACAGGAAGAGGCAAAAGAAGCGGAAAAAGCAATTAAGATTCTGGGAGGCCAGGTAAAAGATATCGTCTATTTCAAACTTCCGGATTCAGAAATTGACCGTTCTCTTGTTATTATTGATAAGAAGAAACCAACACCGGGGAAATATCCACGTAAAGCAGGAACTCCTTTAAAGGAGCCGCTGGCTGTCACAACACACTAATCACACAAACATCACAAAATAAACACACTTTTATCCTAATTTCATCACAACTTCATCATAAACTGTTCTTATAGAGATGTCCTTGGGTTCCCCCATTCTCTGTTTCACCTGAGGACACTCTCTATTTTTATCCTTGTACAACGTTTGCAGAATAATGAGATTGCGCTAATAATACGATGTTAATGATAATACTCATTTTACTGTGGCGATGTACGGACCGGAAAAATTATTTCCTATTTAAAAATAAAATTTTAAAATTAAAATCCGGTAATTTTATAAGAGGAGGAGAACACATTGATTGAAGTAAATAATCTGGTCAAACGATATGGTGATCATACAGCGGTTGACCACCTTTCTTTCACAGTAGAGAAGGGCAAAATCTATGGATTCCTCGGCCCTAACGGTGCGGGTAAATCCACTACGATGAACATGATAACAGGATACATTGCATCCACGGAAGGAACTGTCAGAATAGACGGACACGATATTCTGGAAGAGCCGGAGGAAGCAAAGAAATGTATCGGTTATCTGCCGGAACAGCCGCCTCTCTATTTCGACATGACCGTTCTGGAATACATGAAATTTGTGGCTGATCTCAAAAAAATCCCAAAGAACAAAAAAGCGAACATGATAGAAGAAGTCATGGATATGGTAAAGATTTCGGATATGAGAAACCGACTGATCAAGAACCTGTCCAAAGGTTACCGCCAGAGAGTGGGGCTGGCAGAAGCAATTATGGGATATCCGGAAGTTATTATCCTGGATGAACCTACAGTCGGACTTGACCCGAAACAGATCATAGAAATCCGAACTCTGATCAAAAATCTGAAAAAGAAGCATACTGTGATCCTCAGCTCACATATTCTGTCAGAAGTAAGTGCAGTATGTGATTATGTATTGATCATTTCTCATGGAAAACTGGTAGCCAGTGATACACCTGAGAATCTTGGAAAACTGGCAGAAGGTTCCAACACACTGGAAATGCTGATCAAAGGTGAAAAGACACAGATTCAGAATGCACTGGAAAGTGTGGAAGGAATCAACAGTGTCAAACTTGAAAAAGATGAGAAACAGAATCTCTGGAGTGCAACAGTTTCTACTGAGGAACAGAATGATGTAAGAGAAAAGGTATTTTATAAGATGGCAGAAATCAACTGCCCGATTTATGAGATGAAATCTAAGAAAGTATCTCTTGAGGAAATCTTCCTTGAACTTACAGCAGCAGATAAACCAATATCTGAAAAATCTGTGGAAGCAGACCTGGCTGCATCAGAAGAAAAAGCAAAATCACAGAAAAATGATGAAGGGGGAGAAAAATAATCATGACAGCGATTTATAAAAGAGAGCTGAAAAGTTACCTGACATCAATGGTTGGATATTTATTTATCTTTTTCATTCTTGTACTTGCAGGTATTTACTTTTCTGCATATCAGCTCTCAGCAGCATATCCTAAATTTGAATATACCTTAAGTGCCATTACCTTTGCGTTCCTGATCGGAGTACCGATCCTGACCATGCGTGTACTTGCAGAAGAAAGGAAACAGAAAACAGACCAGTTACTTTTAACTGCACCGGTTTCCGTGGGAGGCGTTGTAATCGGTAAATATCTGGCACTTGTAACTGTATTTGCAATCCCTATGGCAATCATGTGTACTTATCCACTGATCATGTCAAAGTTCGGAACTGTCGCTTTCGCATCTGCCTATACAGCAGTTCTGGGATTTTTCCTTCTTGGATGTGCAAATATTGCAGTCGGTGTATTTATGTCAGCACTGACAGAAAGTCAGGTAATTGCAGCGGTACTTACATTTGTACTGTTATTTGCATTTTACATGATGAACGGAATTTCTTCTTTCTTCTCCCAGACATCCATGTCCACATGTGTAACATTTGGATTACTGATCCTGGCAGCGGCGATCATTATTTATACGATGATCAAAAATGTTCTGATCTCTGCGGTGATCGGTGTGATCGGGGAAGTGGTACTGTTTATCATTTATATGGTAAAATCCAGCATTTTTGAAGGCGGAATCCAGAAAGTCCTGGATGTCTTTAACCTCAGTGGACACTTTGACAATTTTACAAGCAACATTTTTGATATCAAAGGAATTGTATATTTTCTTTCAGTGATTGCAGTGTGTCTGTTCCTTACAACACAGTCTATTCTGAAGAGACGCTGGAATTAGTGGGGAGGTGAAAGAAGATGAAGCTGAAAGAAAAAATGAAAAACAAAAACCATAAAAAATTTGACAAAAAGAAACTGATCGGTACCATCAGTAAGAAGCATATCAAAAACGGTTCTTACACAATGGTAATGTCTGTGATATTTATTGCGGTTGTGGTAGTGATCAATATGATCGTAAGTGCGCTTCCGTCCAAATACTCAGAGATTGATGTCAGCAGCGAGAAACTTTATACAATTGGTGATGAAACCAAAGCAATGCTGAAAGATCTGGATAAGGATGTAACCATTTATCAGATCGCACAGAGTGGTTCTGAGGATGAAAACATCACAAATCTTCTTAAAAAATATGAAGATGAATCCAAACATATTAAAGTAGAATTAAAAGACCCGGTTGTAAATCCGAAATTTGTAACAGAGTACACAAGCGATAATCTTTCTTCAAACAGTCTGATCGTGGTATGCGGTGACAGAAATAAAGTTGTTGATTACAATAATATTTATGAGAGCACCATGGATTATCAGACTTACAGCTCTCAGACTACAGGTTTCGATGGCGAAGGTCAGATCACAAGTGCGATCGGCTATGTAAGATCTTCCGATCCTCTATACGCTTGAGGGACACGGAGAAAAAGAGATGGATTCTACAATCAAAGAAGATATCGAGAAAGCAAACATGGACATTCAGTCACTGAATCTTCTGACAGAAGGAAGCGTTCCGGACGATGCAGACTGTCTGTTTATTGATTCTCCTTCTACAGATATTTCCGAGGATGAGAAGAATGCCATCATTGATTACCTTGAAAATGGTGGAAAAGCGATGATCTTCTCTAATTATACAACAGAGGATCTGCCAAACTTTGATGCAGTTCTGGAAAACTATGGAGTTCAGTGCGCAGAGGGAATCGTATTTGAAGGTGACAGTCAGCATTATGCAATGCAGATGCCGTATTATCTGGTTCCGACGATCAATAGTACAAATGCAAGCTCTGAGACTGCCTCCGGCGGATATTATGTACTTGCTCCGTATGCACAGGGAATCAAAAAGATGGATGATGTGAGAGATACTGTAACTATCAACAGCATCCTGACAACTTCAGAGCAGGCATATTCCAAGACAAACCTGAACAGTGACACATTGGAGAAAGAGGATGGAGATGAGGACGGCCCGTTTGATCTGGGTGTCAGCATTACAGAAACTCTGGATGATGGCAAAGAAACACAGATTGTTTATTATTCAACATCTAATCTGATGGAGTCACAGGTGAATCAGATGGTATCCGGCGGAAATGAAAAACTGATCATTGAATCTCTGAAATGGATGACAGATACCGAGGAGAGTGCGACTGTATCTATTCCATCCAAGAGCCTGTCTGTATCTTATCTGACACTGACAGATTATGACGCAGCATTCTGGAAAATCTGCACGATCGCACTGATCCCTGGATTCTTCCTTGTTGTTGGACTTGTAATCTGGATGAAGAGGAGAAAAGCCTAAATGAAGAATAAAACTGTAAAAATGATTCTTGCAGTTGCAGTTCTTGTTGTCTGCTGTGGGGCATACGCAGGTGTAAAAAACTACGTGTCCCACCAGGAACAGAAAGAATCTGAGGAAGAAGAGGAAAGCAGTACAACTGTTTTCTCTGCATCTGCGGATGATATTGAGTCTCTGGATTTTATGGTTGATGATACAGAGACGACATTTGAAAAAAATGATGATACCTGGGTAAAAAAAGATGAGAAAGATTTCCCGGTAAATCAGACTACTCTGGACAGCGCAGCATCTTCTGTGGCATCCATAGAATCTGACAGAGTGCTGGAAGATGTGGATGATCTGGCAGAGTATGGTCTGGATTCCCCGTCTAATACGATTAAGATTGTATCGAAAGTGTCTGATTCGGAAGAAGATACAGAAGAATCAGAAGATACCAGTGATTCAGATTCTGCTGAAAGTTCTTCTGATGCAGAGAGTTCTGAGGATATTGATAATACAGAGGAAAGCAGTGAAGCTACAACTACAACAATTTTGTATGTAGGTGATGAGAATCAGTCCACCAGTCAGTACTATGTACGCAAGGACGATGATAAAAAAACTGTTTATCTGGTAGATTCCTCCTGTGTGGAACCATTTGCCAAAACGCTTTATGATTATGCACAGGAAGAAGATTTCCCGGCAATCTCCAGTACAGATACGATCAGTAAGATTACAGTAAAAGGAGAAAAGTCCTACGAACTGTCTAAAAACGAAGATACAAGTTCATGGAGTGTCAGTGGCGACGGTGATGAGGAAAAGGCAGACTCTGCGACAGTAAGTTCCCTGGTTTCTTCTTTTGGCAGCATGGCGTATGATTCATTGGTAAATTATAAATGTACCGATGAGAGTGAGTATGGTCTGGATGATCCATATGCTACAATTACGGTAGATTATCAGGAAGAGAAAGAGACAGAAGAGGATAGTGATACAGACGGAGAGGAAACATCAGACAGCAGTGATTCTGATGAGAGTGAAGATGCATCTTCTGACGATGAAACAGTGGAAAGCGCTGAGGATACTGATGCGGAAGAAGAAGCAGAACCGGAGATGGTTGATGCGCAGCTTGTGATTAAAGTTGGAAATGTGGCAGATGATGGAAACAGATATGTAATGGTAAATGACAGTAATGAAGTTTATACCATGTCTGAAGATACGTTATCAGCACTGACTGATAAGTCAGAAGAAGATTTCTGGGATATGACAGTAAGTTATGTTTCTGTAAATAATCTTGCTACTTTGAAGATGAACTATCAGGGAGAAGACCATAAGGTCAATGTTTCACGTGAAACATCAGAAGACGAGGATGGAAATGAGACAGAAACTGTAACTTATAAGCTGGATGGAACGGAAATCGACAGCACTACTTTTACTACCTTCTATAACAAGCTTATTAATATGGCAGCGCAGAAACGCCTCACAGATAAGTTTGAGCCGGAAGGTGATCCTGAACTGACAGCAGCGATGACAGAAGAGGATGGAGACAGCTTAGAGGTTAAATATTATAGTTATGATACAAACTACTATGCGGCAGTTGTTGATGAGAAAGTATATCTTGTCAATAAGATGAATCTAAAAGAACTCTTTACTGCTCTGGATACGCTGGTGGCATCTGAGGATGAGAGCGCAGATGAGCAGGAAACAACGGATTCAGATTCAGAAGATACAGAGGAACAAACTTCTGAGGATACGACAGAGGTAGAAGAGAGCAGTTCTGAAGAAGCGGATTCTTCTACAGAAGACGATAGTTCCGAGACAACGGACAATGCGGAAACTGATACAGAAGAGGCTGTTGAGTAAGTAATAATATAATTAAGAAGAAAAGACTCTTTACTTTGATCAGAGGATCATAGGTAAAGAGTCTTTTTTGTAACTGTGAATCAGAAGAAGATTTTAAGCTGTTCCATAAAACTTTCCGGCTGTTCGATATGAGGGACGTGTTTGGAACCGTGGATCGTTACTGCTTCTATTGCCGGGTTGGCAGAGCAGTATTCGTCTGTGATGGTGTTTCCGTTTGGTTCTGTTTCGCCTTCTACAATGTAGATGCTGTTATCCAGTGATTTGATGGCATGGCTGATGTTGATGTTGAGATATCTGGAGGCCATGCTGGAGTATAAAAATTTGGCATAGCAGCCGCCTTTGTGTGCACCTTCGTAATAAGCATCTTCCATTTCGGTATTTACATGGAATGGATTGTAATACATTTTCTCAATGAACAGGTTTTTGACATTTTCCTTTGAAACAACCATATGATAAATTAATGTTCCGAAGATTGGAACTTCCAGTGCCAGTTTCAGAAGCTGGCATCTTTGTGATGGCAGCTGTTTTAAGCGTGTGAGGCTCGGTGGATTTACAAGCATGATTTTGTTGAACAGTTCTTTTTCATTATGACATGCCATGGTAACGAAAGATCCGGAGAAACCGCTGGCAATCACGTCTGTTTTTTCACCGATTACTTTGAGTATGAAATCGCAGATCATCTGGACATATACGAAGTTGGTGTAGGTAATTCCTGGCTTGTCGGAACGACCGCATCCGAGAAGGTCGATCGTGTATACTGTGTGTTCGGAGGCAAGTTCATTTTCAATTTTATTCCATTCATATCCGGATGCTCCCGGAAGTGTGTCGTGGATTAAGAGGACCGGGGAGCCGGTTCCTTTTTTTGTATAGTAAATATTACCGAAGCGCCATTCGAAGAATTTATCATTGGAAATTCTGAGCACTTGTTTAAGCTGTGCTGCAGCTGCGATGGTACGATTAGTAAAGTGGACTACGGCTGTGGCAGCAGTCATCAAAGCAGCAAATGTAATAATTTTGTGCTTATGTTTGTTCATTTTGGGCCTCCTTTATTCTGCATGTGGAGCATGCGTTTTGATATAAGATATGTGTATTTATTATACGCCAATGAGGGGGATTTTACAAGAAAGATTGTAGTGGGCGGACGGTCTGCTCATAACGCGTCTTCCCAAATACTAAGAATTACAATGAACCCTCAAATGCGCCCCGACTCCCCTTCCATTCCCGGGCTGTGTATCGGCTGATAATCATATCCCACAAAAAATTTTAGAAAAATATGAAAATAGGGTGAAATTCATTGTTACAGTTTTCACGGTGTGTTATGTTATTTTAGAAGAATAATAACAGAGACGGGGTGAGAGGAATGGAACAGGAAGTACAGGAAGCGAAAAATCTTGTGGACAGGTATCAGCAGTATTTTTCAGATTATCTGCCGGGGCTTACCAGATTTGGACTGAAGGTAGTAATCGCATTACTGGTCTTTGTAGGAGGCCGTAAGGTGATTCAGTGGGTAGTGAATCTTATAAAGGCTTCCATGCAGAAGGCTTCTGTAGATAAAGGCGTGATACAGTTTACAGGCTCATTGCTGAGAGTCGTTTTGTATGCGTTGCTGGTTTTTAATATTGCTACGAATTTTGGTGTGAAGGAATCATCTGTGGCAGCACTGCTTGGTACTGCCGGTGTAACAGTAGGTCTTGCATTGCAGGGCGGACTGGCAAATATTGCAGGCGGGATCATGCTTCTTATTTTTAAGCCGTTTCAGGTTGGAGATTATATCATTATTGCGCAGCAGAATGACTGTGAAGGTACGGTTTATAAAATAGAAATCTGTTATACAACTTTGATTTCTATTGACAATAAGCATATTGTGATTCCGAATGGAACATTGTCGAGCAGTATTATTACGAATGTGACTGCCAGGGATCTTCGTAAACTGGAGATTAAGGTTGGAATTTCCTATGATGCGGATATTAAGAAGGCGAAAGCGATTCTTGAGGATATTCTCCATAATGATGAGGATACCAGGGATGACGAGGGCATGGTGGTCTTTGTGGATGAACTGGGAGAGAGTGCTGTGATCATGGGCCTTCGCGTATGGGTAGCTACAGAGAAATACTGGCCTGCAAGATGGCGTTTGAATGAACTGATCAAAGAGGCATTTGATGCGAATGGAATTGAAATTCCATATAATCAGCTTCAGATTCATGTCAAAAAGGAAACCGGAAAGTAATAAGAATAAGATGAAGAAATAAAAAAGATAGAAAAGATAGAAAAGATAGAAAAGATAGAAAAGATGTGATGATGGTTCTGGGGATATATCAGAATTGGCATCGCATCTTTTTTGGTAATCAGGGGTTCCTATCCATGGATTATTGATTTTCACAATTGAAGCAGGAGACTTATTTGATTCGGTTAAAATACGAAAAAACAGGATGAAATAAGATAAAACAATTGACAATACGAGCATGTATTGATATAGTAGAACTACAAAAAAGGATATTGGAGTTGCTGTCTGTGAAACAGAGAACGTGATTGTCCGGGAGAGTTCAGGATTGTTGGATGAGTGGAAAAAAACGTGAAAATTAAGTGACAGCGTTTGAAACTTTTACAGGGAATATTGTAAAATGTCAATATCCGAAAAATGGCAGAGGCACGAAAGGGAAAAAGCGATGTACACATTTGACAGAGAGAGATACAACAAACGGATGGAATGGTATCTGGATGCGCGTTTTGGTATGTTTATTCACTGGGGGCTTTATGCGATCCCTGCGAGAGGTGAATGGGTGCGCAGTGTGGAGGAAATGCCGAAAGAAGATTATATGCAGTATTTTGAGGAGTTTGATCCTGTGGATTATGATCCTCGTGCGTGGGCGAGAGCTGCGAAGGAAGCAGGGATGAAATATGTGGTGCTTACAGCGAAGCATCATGATGGCTTCTGTCTGTTTGACAGTAAGTATACAGATTTTAAGTCTACGAATACGAGGTGTGGACGTGATCTTGTGGCTGAGTTTGTGGAAGCTGTGAGAGGGGAAGGTCTGAAGGTTGGTCTTTATTTTACATTGCTTGACTGGTACCATGAGGATTATCCGCATTTTGGTGACAGGAATCATCCGATGAGAAATCATCCGGAATATAAGAATGATGCCCGGGATTTTGACCGTTATCTTACATATATGCACAATCAGGTTCGTGAGATCTGTACCAATTATGGAAAGCTGGATATTCTGTGGTTTGATTTTTCCTATGATGATATGCGTGGGGAGAAGTGGAGAGCTACGGAGCTGATCGATATGGTGAGAAGTCTTCAGCCGGATGTGATCATTGATAATCGTCTGGAGTGCAGTGGAGAGGGTTATGGCTCTCTGGCGCAGTGTAAGCCGACTCCTTATCATGGAGATTTTGTAAGTCCGGAGCAGATGATCCCGCCGAATGGCATTCAGGATGTAGAGGGAAATGATCTTGTGTGGGAAGCCTGTGTGACCATGAATAATAACTGGGGTTATCATGCGACAGATCATTATTTCAAACCGGCTTCCATGCTGATCAAGAAGCTGGTAGAGTGTGTTTCCAAAGGGGGAAATATGCTTTTAAATGTGGGACCGGATGCGAAGGGAAATATTCCGCAGCAGTCCATGGAGATTCTTCATACGATTGGTGCATGGATGAAGAAGAACAGCAGCAGTATCTACGGATGTGGAAAAGCAGGGCTGGAGAAACCGGATTTCGGACGTGTGACAGCAAATGGAAAGCATTTATACTTCCATGTTTATGAAAATACAATCGGACCACTTCCTCTGCCGGGAATTAAGGAGGAAGAGATTCAGGCGGTCCGCTATCTGGCAACCGGTGCGGAAGTTCCGATTTCCAGAAGCTGGGTACACAGTGATTATCCGGATATTGTATTTGCCGATCTGGGTCCGGACCCTGTTCTGCCGGATGCGATCGATACGGTTCTGGAAGTGATTATGAAATAGTGCAGATATGTTTGCATATGGGTGAGGAAGTGAGAGTTATGTTTACAGAAGAAAGACAAAGTGCGATTGAGAGATGTCTTCGCGAGAATGGAAAGGTCCGGGTAAAGGAACTCAGTGAGAAGTTTCAGGTGACTGAGGACTGTATCCGTAAAGACTTGAAAATTCTGGAAAATGCGGGAAAATTAAAGAGAACTTACGGGGGTGCGATCCTGTCGCAGGATTATCCTCTGGAGAGAGATGTTGTGGACAGAAGAAATTATCATCTGGATAAAAAGAAAACCATTGCATCAAAGGCGTTTAAACTGATCAAAAACAACGAAACGATTTTCCTGGATATTTCCACTACGAATATTGAACTTGCCAAACTTCTGGCTGCGTCTGATATGAGAGTTGTGGTAGTCAGCAATATGATCGATATTCTGCAGATTCTTGCTTCCAGTAAATCCATCACAGCCATCGGAACCGGTGGAACGATGTTTAAGACGGTAAATGGTTTTATGGGAGCGGCTACGATTGAGATTATCAAACAGTACAGTTTTGACCGGGCATTTATGGGAAGCTGTGGGATTGATATGACAGACGGGACGATCACTACGCTGGGTGTGGAAGACGGACTCACCAAGAAAGCCGCCCTTCAGAGCAGCAGACATAAATATGTGGTTATGGAACGGGATAAATTTTATTTTAATGATTCTTATAAATTTGCACATCTGGACGATATCAGCGGAATCGTGACAGATGAGCTGCCGGATGCAACGATTG
>ENA-OPCZ01000892-OPCZ01000892.1-human-gut-metagenome-genome-assembly--contig:-NODE-892-length-17135-cov-2.230152_pt1 | contig 17135 bp, 18 predicted proteins | sample MGYA00241566_ERZ501483 | MGnify/ENA primary metagenome ERZ501483 (study PRJEB25962, sample SAMEA1965191) | human gut metagenome | biome: human gut; feature: human-associated habitat; material: faeces... | reverse complement strand
ATGGGAATCAATGCGGGTGCAGAGATGACCACATTTGAGATGAGATTCATTGCTTTAAGATGTAAAGATACGATTGCTCCGACAGGAACTATCGCACAGGGAGTTCCGGCAAAGCAGCTTAATTCCAACGGCGAAGTGTATGAGAACAAATATGGTCTTACAACTTCACAGAGACTTTATGGAACAGTTACGGAAAACCGTGAGGGCAGAGGTCCTTGTTATCTTGGAACTAAGGGAATAAGCAAGGAGCAGGAGGAAGACCTTTACAAAGCATATCTTAACATGGCACCGAGCCAGACGCTTAAGTGGCTTGAGGCAGTGGGCGGTCCTTCTGAAGAAAATGTTGAGATAGAAGGAACTGAGCCATACATAGTCGGAGGTCATACAGCGAGTGGTTACTGGGTTGATAACAACCGCGAGACTACAATTCACGGGCTTTTTGCAGCGGGTGATGTTGCAGGCGGATGTCCTCAGAAATATGTAACAGGAGCTCTGGCAGAGGGCGAGATTGCAGCACAGGCGATAGCTGAAAGGCTTGAAGGCTCAGGAAAGGGCTTTGTTGTAAATGAGGTGGCAGATTCAGAATTGTCTGAGAACGCATTTGCAAAGAAGAGCGAGTATGAGAGATTTCTTAATAATAAGCAGGGATTGGTTGATATCGAGCAGACTGAGGAAGCAATGCAGAAGATTATGGACCAGTACGCAGGTGGCATAAGCACTGATTATCAATACAATGAAGCAAGACTTGAGCTTGCAGATGAGAAGATTAAATTCTTAGAGCAGAGCATTGATAATCTTGCGGCACAGGATGCAGACGACTTGCTTAGAATCTATGAGATAAGAGAAAGACTTACGGTGTGCAGAAGTGTTATAGCACATTTGAAAGCAAGAAAAGAAACCCGTTGGCACAGCTTTGCGGAAAACCTTGATTATCCGAATAAGGATGACAAAAACTTTAATAAATATGTAAATTCACGCCTCGAAAACGGCGAAATTAAAATAATTATCCGAGATTTGGTAGAGGGAGGTAAAAGCTATGAGCATTGCGATTGACAAGCATAAGTGCATAGGTTGCGGAAGATGCCGAAATGTATGTCCCGGCAGTCTTATAAAGCTTGACAGTGACAACCGTGCTTACATAAAGTATCCGAAAGATTGCTGGGGCTGTACTTCATGTATTAAGGAATGTCCTGCATATGCAATCAGCTTTTATCTTGGTGCAGATATCGGCGGTATGGGCAGTCTTGTTCATACCGAGAAAAAGGGCGATATACTTAGTTGGATAATTGACAAGCCCGAGGGTGAAACCATTAAGATAGATATTAACCAAAAGGAATCGAATAAGTACTGAGGAGGAATAAGAATGAGTCAGCTTTCACATTTAGATGAGCTTGAAGCAGAGGCTATATATATAATCCGAGAGGTAGCCGCAGAGTGCGAAAAGCCTGTTATGCTCTATTCAATAGGCAAGGACAGCTCTGTTATGCTCCACCTCGCAATGAAGGCTTTTTACCCTGAAAAGCCGCCGTTCCCGTTTATGCACATAGACACTACATGGAAGTTTAAAGATATGATTAAATTCCGTGACGATACAGCAAAAAAACTTGGCATTGAGATGATTGTTTATTCCAATGAAGAGGGAATAAAGCAGGGTATCAATCCGTTTGACCACGGTGCTGCTTATACGGATATTATGAAAACACAGGCTTTAAAGCAGGCACTTACAAAGTATGGTTTTACAGCGGCATTCGGCGGCGGCAGACGAGATGAAGAAAAGTCAAGAGCAAAAGAGAGAATTTTCTCTTTCAGAAATCAGGCGCAGGCTTGGGACCCTAAAAATCAGCGCCCCGAGATGTGGAAACTTTACAACACTAAAATCAACAAGGGCGAAAGCATAAGAGTTTTCCCGATTTCAAACTGGACAGAAAAAGACATCTGGCAGTACATAAAGAGAGAAAATATAGATATTGTTCCGCTTTATTTTGCGGCGGAAAGACCTGTTGTATATCGTGACGGCAATATTATAATGGTTGACGATGACAGATTCCCGCTCAAAGAGGGTGAAGTACCGGAGTACAAGTTGGTTCGTTTCAGAACACTTGGCTGTTATCCTCTTACAGGCGGTATTGAATCAACCGCAACTACTCTTGACGAAATCATTGACGAAACTTTAAGCTCTGTGTCTTCCGAGCGTACCTCAAGAGTTATTGACAACGAGGCGGCAGGCAGTATGGAACGCAGAAAAAGGGAGGGCTATTTCTAATGAAAGGTTTATTGAAGTTTATTACCTGCGGAAGTGTGGATGACGGTAAATCTACACTTATAGGTCATATTCTGTATGATGCAAAGTTAATTTACGCCGACCAGGAAAAAGCTCTTGAGCTTGACAGTAAGGTTGGCAGCCGTAACGGCGACATTGACTATTCGCTTTTGCTTGACGGTCTTATGGCAGAGCGTGAGCAGGGCATCACAATAGATGTTGCGTACCGTTATTTTACAACAGACAACAGAAGTTTTATTGTAGCCGATACCCCCGGCCATGAGGAATATACAAGAAATATGGCGGTAGGTGCGTCTTTTGCAGACCTCGCCGTAATTCTTATAGACGCATCTCAGGGTGTACTTGTGCAGACAAGAAGACACGCAAGAATCTGCAAACTTATGGGTATAAGACATTTTGTTTTTGCGGTAAATAAAATGGACCTTGTAAATTACAGTGAACAGCGTTTTAATGAAATCGTAGCACAGATTGACGAGCTTAAAAAAGAGCTTTCTCTTGAAAATATCTACATTATTCCGCTTTCTGCCACAGAGGGCGACAATGTTACGGTAAAGTCACAGAACATTCCTTGGTATAACGGAGTTCCGCTCCTTGAATACCTCGAAAAAGTTGATGTATCAGCATCAGAGGAGGAAGAGGGCTTTTATATGCCTGTTCAAAGAGTTTGCCGTCCCGATCACACATTCAGAGGTTTTCAGGGACAGATTGAGTCGGGCAGTATAAATGTAGGCGATGAAATCATTGCATTGCCAAGCAATGAAAAGGCTAAGGTTAAGCAGTTGCTTGCGGCAGGCAAAGATGTAAAAACCGCATTTAAGGGTCAGCCTGTTACAATTACACTTGATAAAGAAGTTGATGTGTCAAGAGGCTGTGTAATTGCAAAGGACACAAAACTTGCGTCTTATCAGAAACTTAATGTATCAATTCTTTGGATGGACGACGAACCTCTTGCGGTCGGTACAGATTATCTTGTAAAACTCGGTACAAAGACAATCAGCGGTATTATTACAGGTATTGAATATGCTGTTGATGTAAATACAGGCGAGCATATCAAGGCAGATACTTTAAATAAAAACGGTATTGCGGTATGTAATCTTTTACTTACCGAGCCGATTGTTGCCGACTTGTTCTCTGCTCACAAAACTTTGGGTGAACTTATACTTATAAACCGTGTAACGAATATGACTTCGGCATGCGGTGTGGTTGAAAAGGTAAGTCAGAAAGGCGTATCGGGTTCTGAAAAAGCTTCGTTCAAAAACGGCGAGCTTGAGGCAAGAGGAGATATTTTTGAAGAATTCTACTATGATACCACAAGCCTTAATGTACTTAAATATCAGCCTGTAAGAGAAACTTACACTGTCGGTGACGAAATTCCGACAAGCGGCGACAGCTACTCATATCCTGACAGCTTTGACATTATTGTACTTCGTGATCTTGTTGCGGTAAGCGTTCGCAATAAGGTGGTTACTGCAATTACTCCTGCAGATGATTACAAATACAGCGGTGTGCCTGTTATCAACGGCAGGGGTTTTGAGATTCTTGCCGACAGTGACGAGAAAATCAAAACAATGCTTGACGAATACAAAAATCTTGAAGATATTAACGATTCCGAATTTTTCGCAAAGTGGGTTAAGTTTAATACATACAGAAAAATTGTTATTCAAAAATTATAATAATCCCCAATACATAAACAGATGCAGAGTTTAATGCTTTGCATCTGTTTTTTGATTTTAGGGTTTAGTTAAATAAATTTGGTTCTATTATAAATGTTGTGGAATGATGCTATCTTAAAAATTTTATCAAACTAAAAAGCCTTCCACTTGAGGGGAAACCTTGATAACTTTGTTCTTAATCCCAACTTTTGACAAAGAGCCAATAAATTTTCATCTTTACTGCAAACACTTGCATATCATTTACAGTTTTTATCGCTAAACATAATTTCCTACTTGAAAAAATTGCAGATTTGTGGTTTAATAAGTTAGTTGAAACTAATCAAAAAGGTGGTATGCTTATGATGATAAATAAACGGCTTATTGCAACAGTCGCAGAAAGCCAAAAATATATTGCAGGCAATGTGGCGAGCCAATGGGTTTCACTCTGCTCCAATGTTGTAATTATGGGCAGTATCGCAGCCTTTGTGGGCAAACTTGCCTATGAAAAACCGCAGGCAAACGATCACGATTTTATATTATGAGTTTGCCCGATGGTTACGATACAGTGATAGGCGAGGTCGGCGCAAGTATTTCGGACGGCGAAAAGCAGAGAATATCCATAGCAAGAGCCATTATGAAAAATGCGCCGATAATTATTCTTGACGAGGCAACCGCCAATGTTGACCCCGAAAACGAAAAGGAGCTTGTAGAGGCGATAGACGCACTCACAAAGGAAAAAACAATCATTATGATTGCGCATAGGCTAAAAACCGTTCGCAACGCAGACCAAATCGCAGTTGTGGAAAACGGCAAAATTGCTCAGCTCGGCACACACACTCAGCTTATGCAGGAGGGCGGCATTTACAAGAACTTTGTTAATGCCCGACAGCAAGCGGCAGGTTGGAAAATTAATGCATAAAATTGTAAAGAAAGACTGCTTTTTACAGACTTTCTTTGCATATTATAAAACAGTAATATAAGGTGGTGGAAGATGCTTTATCAACAAACAGCAATACTTTTAATACCGTTTTTAGGAACTTCTTTGGGTTCTGCAATGGTTTTCTTCACAAAAAATAAAATTAACGAAAAATTCCAGAAATTTTTACTCGGTTTTGCCTCGGGAGTAATGATAGCCGCATCGGTGTGGTCGCTGATTATTCCGTCTGTTGAAATGTCCGATAAACAAAATGTAATCGAATGGCTGCCTGCTGCGGTGGGATTTTTGCTCGGAATAGGATTTTTGCTCTTGCTTGACAGTGTAATCCCTCATTTGCATCTTAACAGTGACAAACCTGAGGGTGTAAAGTCAAGACTTTCAAAAAATACTATGCTTGTGCTTGCGGTTACATTGCATAATATTCCGGAAGGTATGGCTGTAGGCGTAACTTTGGCAGGTGCAATTACAGAAAATACGGGTATAACCGTGGCAGGTGCGATTTCACTTGCAGTCGGAATTGCAATTCAGAATTTCCCGGAGGGAGCAATAATATCTCTGCCGCTCAAAGACGGCGGCTGTTCAAAGTTAAAATCATTTTATTACGGCGTGATTTCGGGTGTGGTTGAACCGATAGGTGCAATGATTACTTTGATTTTTGCGGGAATAGTGACACAAATTCTGCCGTATCTGTTGTCTTTTGCGGCAGGTGCTATGATTTATGTTGTAACGGAAGAATTAATACCAGAATCGCAGAGCGGAAAACACTCAAATATCGGTACAATCGGAGTTGCAATTGGGTTCGTAATTATGATGATTTTAGATGTTGGTTTGGGATAACCTACAAATTTCGGTTAGGCTTTTCTTACAGTATTGACAAATTGTGACAAATGAGTATAATATAATTATCAAAATCTTAGGAGGAACAGTTATGAAGAATTTTTTAAAAAATGAAAAATTATGGTGTGTTGTTGCAGGTGCGGCAGCAGTTATCGTTGGTAAAAAAGTATTTACTTCACCAAAGACTCGCAGCGTTGCAGTAACCGGTCTTGCAAAAGGTATGAAGCTTCAGAAAGATGCTAAGGCTAAATTCCAGAGCATGAAAGACGATGCGGCAGATCTTTGCTACGATGCAAAGGCAGAAGCCGGCATTGAAGCAGAAACTGAAACAGAAGTTGAAGAATAATGAAATATTCTATTGTATATGATAAGCCGCAGCGAATCAGATTCCGCTGCGGCGCATATGCTTTTGATAAGGCATATGAGGGTTGTATTTATAATTTTCTTATAGAGAAAAATTATGTAAAAAAGGTTGAAGTAAATTCTGAAAACGGCGGTATCCTTGTTATGTATGACAAAGGTTATCGTCAGAATGTAATTGATGTTATAGCGTCAATAGAGCGCAGTTCTCTTGTAAAAGTTGAGGCAAAGAAAACTGTCAGCGTTCAAGATATTGACAATAATTTTAAACATAATCTGATTTCTTGCGTGGCAAAAAGACTTTTGCAAAAATGGCTTTTGCCCGCACCTATCAGAATGGTAGTTACAATTTACACAAGTATAAAATACATAAAAAAGGCTTTAAAGGCACTTTGGGACTGCAAACTTAATGTTGATGTGCTTGACGGTGCGTCAATTGCAACCTGCTTGTTACAGAGAAACTTTAAAACCGCAGGAACAATAATGTTCTTGCTTACCGTATCCGGTATGCTCGAGGATTATACTCATGCCCGTACAAAAGCTGTGCTTACGGACAGCCTTGCTGTTAAGGCGGACAAGGTATGGCTTGTAACCGATGATAATTCAGAAGTACTTATTCCTATGTCTGATTTGACAGAGGGTGATAACATCAGAGTACAGACAGGCAATGTTATTCCTGTTGACGGTGTTGTTGTATCGGGTGAGGCAACAGTAAACGAGTCGTCTATGACAGGTGAGCCGCTCCCTGTTGCAAAGCGTGAGGGCATAACCGTATTTGCCGGTACTGTTGTGGAAGAGGGAAACATTGTAGTTAATGTAAAGGCTCTTTCTTCAAACACAAAAATAAGTAAAATTATTGACCTTATTGATAATTCGGAAAATCTTAAGGCAGGAGTACAAAGCCGTGCCGAAACTTTGGCGGACAGAATTGTACCGTTCAGCTTTTTAGGTTTTTTGGCTACTTTGGTTCTTACAAGGAATATTACCAAAGCTGTTTCTTTGCTTATGGTTGACTATTCCTGTGCTATCAAACTTTCTACTCCGATTGCGGTTATTTCCGCAATCAAGGAGGCGGCCGACCACGATATTACCGTTAAAGGCGGCAAGTATCTTGAGGCATATGCTCACGCAGATACCATTGTATTTGATAAAACAGGTACACTGACAAATGCCGAGCCGAAGCTTGAAAAAGTAATTTCTTTCAGTGATTATTCAGAGGAAGAAATACTCAAAATTGCAGCTTGTCTTGAGGAGCATTTCCCTCACAGCGTTGCGAATGCCGTTGTAAATGCAGCGAATGAAAGAGGATTATCTCACATAGAGGAGCACTCTGATGTTCAGTATATTGTTGCACACGGAATTGCAACCACACTGCACGGCAAAAAGGCTGTAATAGGCAGTAAGCATTTTGTAGTGGAGGACGAGCAGATTTCTGTAACCGAAGAACAGCAGAAAACTATTGATGAAAAATCAGGCGCTTGCTCTGTGCTTTATCTTGCTATCGGCGGAGCGCTTGTCGGTGCGTTATGTATAAGTGACCCACCACGAGAAGAGGCTGCGAGAGCTATTCAAATGCTTAGAAATCAGGGTATTGAAAGAGTTATAATGCTTACCGGCGACAGTCAGAAGGCGGCTCAAATGACCGCAGAAATGCTTGGCATTACCGAATATAAATGTCAGGTACTTCCCGAGGATAAACATAAATATGTTGAAGAACTCAAGAAGAGCAGCAAGGGCGTAATTATGGTTGGTGACGGTATTAACGATACACCGGCGCTTGCGGCTGCAAATGTATCTGTTGCTATGCGAGATGCTTCTGATATTGCAAGAGAAACCGCAGATATTACAATCAAAAGCTCCGACCTTACCGAACTTGCGAGAATAAGAACAATAAGTCAGACCTTAATGGATAGAATTAACCGCAATTACAGATTTATTGTAGGTTTTAATTCAGCACTGATGGCTTCGGGATTTTTAGGTCTTATTTCTCCGTCTATGTCTGCATTATTGCATAATTCTTCCACCATGCTTATTTGTGCCAAGAGTATGACTCCGCTCACAGAGAAAAAGCATAAAAGAAGAAAACCAAAAGAGAATAATTAACTTATAAAATTAACCGCTCTGTATTTTATGTGCAGAGCGGTTTTTATATGAAAGTTGAGCAATTATGGTTTAGCAAATTGATTTGCCAATCAATTATAAAAGTTTGGTCAACCTTTAAAACTGAATTTTTTAATTATTCCGCTTAACTTGTGCGTTAAACCATAATTTATTAAGATTATCGGCAAATTCAAGACATAACCTTAAATATAAAATCCGATAATCAATCTGCCACCCGAATATTCGGTATACGGCTTTATTCTATGCAGTTTAAGAATATGTTTTACTATGGAAAGTCCTATACCTGTGCCACGCACCTCTTCGTCTTTTTCCAAACGGTTATACGGTTTCCATATCTTTTTTAAATCTTTTTTAGAAATTTCATCACATTCGTTTGAAATATTGAAATTATTATTTGCAAAGGATATTTTAATATCGGAATTATCTTTTGAGTATTTAACAGCATTCTCAATCAGATTTTCAAACACAAGCTCCATAAGTTCTTTGTCTGCAAAAATTTCCTTGTCATCTGCAGTTACGATAATATTTTTACTTGAAATATCATTGTATTTCTTCGCAATATTTTCAAGTTCTGTTTTAATATTGAACGATTTTATATTAAGTTTTGCAGAGTCTGTTTCAAGTTTTGAGAAATCAAGCATTTTATGTACGAGTATATCCATTTCATTTGCTTGTTCCTGAATAACATTTATGTAATGTTGCTTTGTAAGATAGCCGCTTTCTTCTCGCAGATTTTCGGAAAAACCGTTTATTATGCATAGAGGTGTTTTAAGATTGTGGGCAACTGCGTTTGTCATTTCTATTCTGTGTTGTTCTCGGATTGCCCTGTTTTTAAAGTTTCTCCAAATAATCAGAGAAAGCAAAATGCCGATTAAAATAAAGAAAGCAAGAATAATGCTGTTGCCGATTATAAGAGTAGGCATACAGGCTTTCAGAGGTTCAAGCTTTTGATATATACAAATCTTGCATGTTTTTTGATTATATGAGTTCATCTCATCAACAGATGAAAATCCATCTGTATAATTTGGGTTTGCTTCATAGATTTGTCTGTATATAAATGAAAAATCATCAAGAGGTATATATGCGGTGAAAATATCAGAATCTTCGGGATTATTTTTGTTGTATTCTTTTAATTCGTTTTCCTTGCCTCCGTTAAAGAAAAAATCCTTTGTAATTTCATTTTTCTTTATATCGCCTATTGAGTGAATAGGTCCGATTAATACGGTATCGGAAGCGCTATCATTATTTTTTTTGTAATTTTCTTCCGCTTGTTTTTGTAATTCTTTTATCTCGCTTATTTTGTCTGATGATAAGTCAAAATACTCAATATGTTCATCTTCGGCATACCAAACATGGTTTTCGTTTGTACGCAGAATTTCTAATCGTATTGGTATCATCTCATCTGTACCGACGCCGTTGTAATTATCCATTGCATATTGATTGACGGACAAAATATAATAATTACCGTTTTCGTCCGGTTCGGAATTAAGATAATCGGCAATTTTATTATACTGCTCATCGGTCATACTGTTTCGGAGAGTAAAATAATCAAGATAACCCCCCAGGCTGTAATCATTTACCATGTTATCGGTATCGGAAAAAGTATCAAAACTTGAATAATAATCGTCAAGTTCAATTGTCATTTTATTTGCACTGTCAACCGAAATATTATAGTAATCATTTTCCAATGATAGATATATGTCATTGTATGAGGAATTACCGTAATAGTAATTGTTGAGATTTGTCACAATAAATGTACTTATTTGACCGCTTTCGGTTATATCAATATATTTTGTATTGTCATAAATATAGTTAGATTGCAGTTCAGCCTGATATTGATCGATTTGTTTTGTGAAATTGTATGTCAGGTAAGAAAAAGTACCGATTGTCAGCAGGCAAATAAGCAGAATTATTAAAATTATATTTATGAGAATTTTTCTATTTTCTTTTTTCAGCTTTTTATTCATAATTATTCCTCAATTTTGTAACCTCTGCCGATTACCGTCTTAATCAGCTTTGAGTTATCTTTTAATGCTTTTCGGAGATTTTTTATATGCGTGTCAAGTACACGAATGTCAACATTAGAGTCATAGCCCCAAAGCTTGTCTATCAGTTTTGTTCTGGAGATTACAATATTTTTGTTCTCTAAAAGAAATTTAAGTATTTTGTATTCTTTAGCTGTCAAATCAACTTCGTCACCGTCGGAAATTACGATTCCGTTGTTTGGATTAAGTGTAAGAGTTCCTGCCGTAAGTACAGAGGAACGCACAAGTCCCTTTGACCGCTTGATAAGAGCCTTTACCTTTCAAAAAGAACAGGCAGGGCAAAAGGTTTTATTATGTAATCGTCACATCCGAGGGCATAGCCGTTAAGCACATCTTCTTCGTTTACCCGTGCGGTAATGAACATAATAGGCACATCGCTGTATCGTCTGACCTCTTTACAGATAGAAAATCCGTCCATTTTGGGCAGGTTTACATCGAGCAGAAGTAAATCATATGGATTTTCGTATGCCATTTGCAGTCCGATTTCTCCGTTTGCCGCAACAGAAACAGGAAAGTTTCCTTTGCCTTTGTTAGAAAAATATTCAACAACCATTTCTCTTATGTTTTTGTCATCTTCTACAAGAAGTATTTTGTACATTGCAATCACCATATATAAAGTAACTTTTTTATTTGTGTTTTGTGTGAAGAATAATATTTATTAATAATTTTATACCAAAAAAATTTTATTTGCAACAGCTTGCTAAGCAGGTGCGGTTATGCTAAAATTTGCGTATAAAGGAATGATGAAAATGAAGATAGGCGAATATAATGTTGAGGTAAGACGAAGCAAAAGAAAAAGCGCAGCAATAAAAATAACTGCGGATATGCAAATTGTTGTATTTGTACCTCTGTATGTCAGCGACAATGAAATTGAAAGACTGGTAATTTCAAAATCCAAATGTAAAGCTGATAAAAAATAAAAGCCCGACTTCGACGGTCGGACTTTTTGCTTAGTTTACGGAATTTAATTTCATATCGGAATAATTATAATTTTCAATCGGAAGTTTATCTTTTAATACATCAAGGCTTTTTAAGGATATGATTTCTTCTTTTTGCTTTTTGGTAAGATGTTTAATATGGTATTCAAGTTTAGAGGCTGTGGCTCGGTTTTCGCTTATCCACAGCGATTCGAGTTTTTTAGCTTTATGAGTGCGGGTGTATTTTGCACATTTTTCATTTTGCAAAAAATGCTCGTTCATTCTTTTTTCTATATCCAAGGCAATACCTGTATAAAGGGTATTGTCGCAACACCGCAGTATGTATGTGTAGTACATAAAATCACCTGTAAAATTATAGCATATTCGCATAGTTTTTTGCAATAAAAATCCTGACAATTCAAATGAACTGTCAGGAAAGTTTTATGCTTTTTCGGCTTTTGCATTAATCTTTTTATCATGAATTTTTCTTGCAATATAAACAAACGGGGTATCGAGCAAACTTGTGAAAATATAGATAACATAGCTTGAAATGAAAATTGAAATAAGTGTCGGAATATCGTATGTGCCCCAGAAAGCGAATGCTGTGAAAAGAGCAGTGTTAAGAATCTGACTGATAAGTGTTGAACCGTTATTTCTAAGCCACAAAAATCTGCGTTTGCTGCCAAACCTCTTTTCTGTAAAATTCCACCATTTATGGTAAAGCCAAACATCAAACATCTGGCTTACGGCATATACAACAAGAGATGCAAGAATCATTCGTGGTGTGTTTGAGAACACTGCTTTTATTGACGGCATAATTGTATCTGTTGCGCTTGGTGTATAAAGCATCCAGCTTTGCGAAAGCACAAGGAAGAATATTGAACAGAATATACCGGCATATACGGCGGTTTGTGCGGCTTTTTTGCCTTCACATTCCGACAAAATATCGGTTATCAAAAATGTTACGGCAAAAAGAACATTACCGAGTGTTTGTTCCATTCCGAATGCGTTTATCATTATTGTAACTTCAATATTTGCAAGAATAGTTGCAACTACAGATATACAATAAAGTCCTGTTTTTCCAAAAAATTTGTATCCTAAAAGTGCTGCACCGTAAATAAATACTACGGAACATATAAGTATAAGTTCGTTTGGCATATCAGTCACCCACTCCAAAATCAGTATTGTTAATTAAAATATCGGCTCTGTCGTTATCCTTATATATAGGATAAATTTCTTTTATAAAAGCCTTTATAAGTTCTTTATCGGGTTTTACGCTTGTGGAATTTTCACACATTATATTAATGCAAATTCGTTCAAAATATTTGAGTCCAAGTTCAATATCGTTTCTTATAGACTCAACGGTCTGACCTTTAATTCCAAAAAGGAAATTAGCTTCATCGAAATTTTCAGAGATTTTTTCGGGATTTTTTTCTTTGATTCCTTTTTTAAGCACATTCTCTCTGAAATCATAATCAAAGGTTTCAAGACCGAGTTTCATTTTAAGCGTAAAGTCGGAAAACTCTTTTCTCAAATCAGCAATTCTGTTGTTGTAAAGATAGTGCGACTCAAAATGAATTGTGTGGATATTCTTTTGTTTACAAACCTTTTTTATAAGCTCGACGGTATTTTTGTCAAGTTCAAACACCGACCCCGAGTTTATTACTTCAAGGTTTTGAAAGATGCCTGTTACATTTTCAAGCACCTTGCTGTTCAGCCTGAAATTTTCTTCTTCATTTTTACAGCTGTCACTGTAATAGTCGCAGAATGTGCATTTGGTATAAACACACCCACTGCCACGCAGAAGGACAATTTCACGACTGTTTTTTTTGTGAATTATACTGTACCTTTCCATAAATTTGGCATAAAAAAACACCCACAGGGGGTGTACGGACACAGTAAGTCCTATGCCTTTCCTCCTTAGTTTTGATTGAGCAAGCCCCTTTTGGTTAATTGCTCGAGCAGGATGGTTACGAACTGCTTGACTAATATGTTATCACAATAGAGGCTTTTTGTCAAATTATCAAGAAAAATATATTTAATAGCAATTATACTTGAATTTATAAGCAAAATTGTATATAATTTATATTGCAAATGATAATATGATATGGCAAATGATAATATGAAATTGTCGTTTGTTGATAAATATTTTATGAAGTTTTGAAAGGTGAAAAAATGAGAGGATTTAGTTTTTATGGAGATACTACTGACAGATTTCCGTTTAGCGGAAAAGAAATGCAGCAGTATCAGGAGCAGGTAAAGCGTATTCGCAGTAATCACAGACTTACGGTGCTTTCTTTTGTACTGTTGGTACTTGCAATAGTCGAAACTATGTTTTTTGTTACGGTTCAGTTAATGCTTAAAAGTTCGGAGTATGTCGGTTTGCTCAGCGTAATTCTTGAGGCTCTTACATTAATAATTGTTGCCGCCACAGTGCATGGATACAGAAAAATGTCAATTGACTTGCGTTCGGTTGATTTAGCGGTTCTGATAATAGCGGAATTGCTGTTTGGTTTTTCCGAATTTATGATGTATGTATACAAACAGCCGTTTTATATGTATGTCATTGCAGGCATATCATTTGTACTGATTTTGTATATTCTGCTTTTTGTTAAGGCAAAAATAAAAGAAAGAGTTACTTTTGCCGCTCTGCCGCTTGTAATGTTTGTTGCGGCAGGTTTTTTGAGTATAAATACATCAATATTTACGGTAAGATATGTCTATCTTTCTTCCGATGGTTATTATAATGATGTGAGCAATAATGATATGGCTCATTTTTACTACACAGAGTCTGTTAATGTAACAAACTTTTCAAAGCTCCCGTCATACGGCACAAAAGGAATATACAGTATGAGCGAGTATGAAAATTTTTGCAACTCTTACAAAGGTTCGGTAAATATGAGTGAATTGCTTAATTTCAGCCGCAACTACAGTGACGGATTTTTTAACAGCAATTGCCTTTATGTTGCTCCTGTTGAGCTTGAATCGTCGGCAGACAGAGTCAGCTTTAGGGGACTTAGCTATGCAATCAGTTCGCAGGTTCCGTGTGTTCAATATCAGAAATCAAAGGACAGCAATCAATCAAAGGGCGTTTGTCTTATGCTTATTGAAGTACCTCTAAAAGATGACGAAAAAATCAATAACATAGTAGAACTTAAAACCGATAGCGTGATTATGGCTCGATAATTTTTTTAAATCAGATTAAATCAGTCCTAAGTGTCATATAAATACATTACATTATATCTACTCATAAAACAGGAGATTTGCTATGAAAGCAGTAAAAAAAGCTTTTGCTTTTTATGATAAAATAATGAAAAAATATGATCCTATAATAAGCAAATGTATTCACGATAATATTTTTGCCATAGCCGGACAGTCTGCTTTTTTTATTGTGCTTTCATCTGTTCCTTTGTTAGCGTTTTGTTTGTCGATTCTGCAAGGCTTGCATATATCGACTTCGTTTATTGAACAGGCGCTGCAAAGTGTATTTACAGATGTATTTCTTACACAGATAAAGTATTTTTTAACCGAAACATATCAGAATACTATCGGAATTTCTTTTGTTTCAATTGTGGTTACATTGTGGTCTGCATCGCAGGGAATACATGCAATCACTAACGGACTTAACAGAGTTTATGATGCATATGAAAACCGTATGTGGATAGTTTTGCGCTTTCGTGCAATGTTTTATACTGTTATTTTCTTTATATTAATGTCTGCGTCGTTGGTAATAATTGCTCTCGGTTCATATCTTGACGATTGGATCCAACCGTTTATAAGCAGTTTGCCAAACATAATTACAGCAATTTTCAGATTGAGATATTTACTTGTATTTTTAATTCTGACTTTTACTTTTGCATCTATATACAGGAATTTCCCGTGTATTTCCAAAGAGCAGAAAAAGGAATATAATTTTAAATCTCAACTTCCGGGTGCGGTTTTGTGTACAATTTCGTGGTTTGTATTGGCTCTCGGAATCTCAATATATGTAAAAAGTTTTAACGGTTTTTCTGTTTACGGCGTAATTACAGGTCTTGCTATCATAATGGTTTTGCTGTATTTTTTAATGCTGCTGTTAATGATATGTGCTGAAATAAATTATGTTTATCACGACACTATAAAGAAATTTTCATTTAAAAAGTTAGTTTCACTGATAAAACGGAAAGTTAAAAGGAAAAGTAAATAATAAGTGCGTTAAAGCGCCTTTTTGAGTTATACTAACTCAGGAGGTGCTTTTTATGTTAAAAAAATTTACCTGTACGGCACTTGCTGTTTTAATAATGATTTCCGGTATGATATGCGTATCTGCAACTTCAAAGGCAGATTTTTCACTTGAAAATGCCAAAGAATACTTTACACTTATGAACGGATGTTCAAGGACCGCTCTGAAAAATTATAATGACGAAGATACTGTAGACGCAATTGTATATTGCGGCCTTGATTTAAGCAGTCCGAAAATAATGTTTTATTTATCAATGTTTTATATTGCAAATGATATTGATACGGAAAAAATAACCGCAGACCCCGCATATTGTACACAGATAATCGGTAATCTTAACGCATATCTTGAGAAAAAAGGTATTGTAAACGGCAAGTCGGACGAGTTTTTCAGTAATTATAAAAATGAAATTTCACAGAATAAACTCAAGTTTTCAACGGTAGGCGCATACACTTTTAAGGCTAAAAAAACCGTAGTGCAAAAAATGCTTGATGACGGCAATACGGATTTTGTGATTGTGGGAACAGGATTTATGCTGAAAGAGTGCGATGTAAATGCCGACGGTAAAATTAACGATAACGATGTTAAAACAGTGCAGAATTTGAGTGCGGATATTATTAAAACAGAATGTTCTGATGAAGAAAAATTTGTGTTATATTCGGCAGATTTAGATGATAACGGAAAAATTAATATAAATGACGCTACAGCGCTACAACAAAAAATGACAGCGTAAAGCTGTCTTACATAAAATTTAAATTAGTTCTTGACAAATAAAAACAAAAAGACTATAATGTTATAAAAGTTCGGTATCAAACAATTTAATATATAACAGTTTTATACCGAACTTATATTGAATTGCGATTCGGAGGTGTTTTTTAGTGTGTGATATGTTTGGGGAGGACGAAAAATTAAATGCGGATACAGAGAAAAATTTTGAAAAGGATTGCCATATGTGTGACGCAATAGGTCACGAAATTAAGGCGGTAAACCACCTTATGCACAGGAAAATGCTTGAAAGTGCGGCAAAAAACGGTGTGGATAAGGTAACGATTATGCACGGCTGGATAATAGCGTATCTTTACAATAATCAGGACAACGATATTTTCCAGAAAAATCTTGAAAGCGAGTTTTCAATTTCACGCTCATCCGTAACTAATATTTTACAGCTTATGGAAAAAAAGGGGTACATAAAGAGAGAGTCTGTTGAAAATGATGCAAGACTTAAAAAAATTGTGCTTACCGAAAAGGGAATGAGCATAAAAAGCTCGATAGATAAAGCAATTATATCTAACGAGCAGGAATTTGACAGTATTTTTACACCCGAAGAAAAGCAAACCTTTTTGTTTTTAATACGAAAACTTAAGGCAGGCATTTCGGGACAATAATATGGTAAAGGAGAAAAAGTATGATAAAAACTTTATCAAAACAGATTAAGGGATTTGTAAAAGAATCTGTACTGACGCCTGTTTTTATGATACTTGAGGTTGTTTTTGAAACGCTTATCCCGCTTCTTATGGCCTCAATTATTGATGACGGTATCAACAAAGGCGATATGAATCATATTCTCTTTGTCGGAGGAGGAATGGTTCTTTGTGCTATCGGCGGACTTATCTGCGGTATTCTCGGCGGCAGCTTCGGTGCAAAGGCATCAGCCGGTTTTGCACGAAATCTTCGCCGCTCAATGTTTGCGAATATTCAGACATTTTCGTTTTCAAACATTGATAAATACTCAACCGCAGGTCTTGTTACAAGACTTACTACCGATG
>ENA-OPCZ01000889-OPCZ01000889.1-human-gut-metagenome-genome-assembly--contig:-NODE-889-length-17144-cov-53.895430_pt1 | contig 17144 bp, 10 predicted proteins | sample MGYA00241566_ERZ501483 | MGnify/ENA primary metagenome ERZ501483 (study PRJEB25962, sample SAMEA1965191) | human gut metagenome | biome: human gut; feature: human-associated habitat; material: faeces... | reverse complement strand
ACAGCATCTTCGCCAAGTTGGATGGCAAGGAGGTATTCGCTACCAAGTTGAAGGCGAACACCCTTCCAGGCATCTTCTCTACAGCCACCCTCGATGAGCAGACTGGCGAGGTAATCCTGAAGATTGCCAACACCAGCACCGAGCACACCACAGCGAAGATCAATCTTCAGGGCAAGGAGATCAAGGCTGGCAAGCTCATCCGCCTGTCTGCCAAGAACGGTCTGGAGGAGAACACCATTGATAATCCTACCAATATCTATCCTGTAGAAAACTACGTTACTACAGAGAAGAATGGTGCCACGGTAGAGATTCCAGCCAGCTCGCTGAACATCATCAGATTGAAGTAGAAAGATTGAAATAAGAAACAAGCTACATCCAGGGCATCAGCCCTGGATATACCCAATATATTGATACATTTTTTGAATAGTTGATAGATAGTTAGTTAGAAAATGGAAGGCGGCAACCTGCGTGATGCAGATTGCCGCCTCGTTTTTATCTATCGCTTCATTTAGCTGAAAACATAATTGAAGAGCAGGAAGACGCTCAGGATATAGAGCGTAAGATTCAAATCCTTGAACTTACCCACCATCATCTTGATGAGCACATAACTCAGGATGCCGAGACAGATGCCATCGGCGATGCTGTAGCAGAGCACCATCGTAATCATCGTGATGAAAGCAGGGAATGACTCGGAAATATCCTCCAACTCAATCTTCTTGAACGAATCAATCATCAATACACCCACCATTACCAGGGCACCACTGGTGGCTGCGCTCGGAATCAGCAGGAAGATAGGAGCCAGGAAGATGCTCAGGATAAACATCAAACCCACAAAGAAAGATGTCAAGCCCGACTTACCGCCCTCGGCAACACCCGAAGCACTCTCCACATAAGTGGTAATGGTAGAGCTGCCCAGCAAGGCACCGGCTGTAGTACCGATGGCATCACTCATCATCGCCTCCTTCACACCAGGAATCTCACCCTTCTCATTCTCCTTGACACCAAGCTTGGAAACCAATCCCAGCACCGTTCCGATGGTATCGAAGATGTTGACAAGCAACAGGGAGAAAACCACCATGAACATCTTTGGGGTAAAGAAGCCCGTGAAGTCGAACTGGCAGAAGATTGGAGCAATGCTGTGAGGGGTAGATACCGGCATCCAGTTGTCAGAGAACTGGGTTACGCCCATCGGAATACCTATCAAGGTAGAGATGATGATGGCGATAAACAAAGAGCCCTTCACTCTTCTCGCCATCAGACAGCCGCAGAGCAGGATGCTGATGAGACCCAGGATGCTGACTGGTGTAAACTTGCCGAGCTGCACGAAAGTATCAGCATTGGCAGTAATGATGCCGGCATTCTTCAAACCGATAAAGGCGATAAACATACCGATACCTGCCGAAATAGCGAATCGGAGGTTCTTCGGAATACATTCCAATATCTTGTCACGGATATTGAGGAAGGTGATGGCAAGAAAGATGATTCCCTCTACGAGCAATACTGCCAATGCCTGCTGCCAGGTCAAGCCCATAGCCTGACAAAGGGTGAAGGCGAAGAAGGCGTTCAGTCCCATGCTGGGAGCCTGGGCAAAAGGCAGTTTTGCCATGAAAGCCAGCAGGAAGGTGGCGATGGCTGAAGCGATGGCTGTGGCAGTAAAGAGAGCACCCTTGTCCATGCCTGTGGTGGCAAGGATGGTAGGGTTCACTGCCAGGATGTAACACATGGTCAAGAAGGTAGTCATACCAGCTATCAATTCCGTCTTGACCGTAGTAGTCTTCGGGTCGAAGCCCAATAATGCTTTTAATTTATTCATTTCTTATATTGCGATTGTTATTTTTCTCTATTTTCTCTATTTTCTCGTCCCATTTCCACAACCCAATCATATACCGGTCGTATCTTGATGTCAAGACCTTTTTCGGTAACTTGGTTGTACTCATGGTCTGTGAGCAGCAGCAGGTCGGTGCATTGCGTCTTGCGATGAGCCAGAAGCAATCCCTCAATCTCCCGTTTGCGAGTCTTGGGTGAAGAAATGTCATACGATACCTGAATGGCTTGTTTCACCTGATTGTTTTTGCAAACCACGAAATCGCATTCTCCCGAACGGTCGCTCAGGTAATAGATATCATACCCCTGCGGCTTATAAGTTCTAACCAGCTGCAGATAAACAATGGTTTCCAATCTCCATCCCAGGTTCTCTCCCGCCAGAGCATTATCTCGCTGATCCATCAAAGCCACATCTATCGGATACACCTTCTCCTGGGTTATCCTCATCTTGCTCTTGGCAGAATACTTCTGAAGCCCCAGCAGCAGATAAGCCTGCTTCATATAGCCGATATAATTCTTGATGGTATGTTCCGATTTTACCCCCAGTGTAACCGACAGTTCCGAAGGAGACACGATGACCGGAGCCACATTGAGCAAATGATGAGCCAACTGCTCGAAGGTAGCCTGATAGGTTATCTTGAAACGCTGTTCGATATCTCTCTGCAGAATATTGCCTACCAGATTCTTCACATAATTCTGGTGTTCGCCGATAACGAGCAGCTCAGGAAATCCTCCCTGTTTCAGATAATGATCGAAGGCAGCTCTCCTGAACGCCTGTACCTTGGTAGTCATTCCTTCCGTATCCACCTCTTTCATCAGACAATACTCATAAAAGGAGAATGGAAACAAAGGTATCTCCTTGCAGCGCCCCGAGAGATGAGTAGCCAGGTCGCTGCTCAGAAGTTTGGCATTAGAACCTGTTACGATGACATGCATCCGCCTGCGAAGCATGCGATTCACGAAAAGGTGCCAGCCCTCGATATTCTGTATCTCGTCAAGAAACAGATAATTGAAATCACCATATATCTTATACAACACTTCCAGAACATCGTTCAAATCTTCAGCCTGGATATTAGCCAACCGCTCATCGTCAAAATCTACATAAGCGTATTTCACACCTACTTTCTCCAATGCCTGGAAGCATAGAGTAGATTTGCCGCTACGGCGCACACCTATCACGACCTGAGCCTGCGTACTGCCCAAGTCTATCTGCGCCTCTTCTGGTCGATGACACAAAGTTTCGCCTCTACGTATCTCCAGTTCTTCCTGCTGATCAGAAAGAATCTGTTCTAAGTTTCTCTTATCCAGCATAATAACACTTACTTTTTCTGGATGCAAAGATAAGAAAAAATAATGAAGAATGCCTTATTTTACATGATTTTAACTACACAGAACGCCTTATTTTACAAGTTTCAGGATTTTAGAATGCCTTATTTTACATATTTCAGGGTGTTCCGAATGCATTATTTTACATATTTCAGGGTATAAGACAACCTATTATTTCACACATAATCATACCCAATTGGTTCGCTGCAAATATACAACTAATTTCGGAAACAGCGAAAGAAAATAGCGTTTATTTCGCTACGAAACCGTTTTTTTGCCGTTCGTAGCGGAATAAACGCTATTTTAACTTGATTTTAACACTTCTGCAGATATATCACAAGTGATAACCTATTTTCAGAAAAGTACACCTACTCCAGCGTCAACCAGCCATCTTTTGTCCAGTTGATTTTCTTCTGAACCAGGATGCTGGCACCATTCTTCGGCACGCTGTAACCATGACAGAAGAAGAAATCGCCATCGGGGAAGGAGTAGGCAGAGCAATGCCCCATCGCCTCATATTCCTTCTTGTCGCCTTCCAGCAGCAGGGTGCCACCGCCATTGCGCATGTCCTTGCCATCTTTATCCAGATAAGGACCAGCCACCTTCTTGCTTCTGCCTACAGCAACACGGTAAGTACTCTTCATACCCTGGCAGCAGTAATCCCAACTGACGAAGAGATAGTAATAACCACCATGCTTCATAATGAAAGGAGCCTCAATGGCATTGGTGCCGGCATCACGGGAGGTAGGATTGGTAGGCACATCTATCTGATTGAGCGCATAACGGCGGGCAATGGCCTGAGGCTTGGCGCCCTTCTTCACATGCATCGTCTTCTTGTCTAAAGGAATAAGCTGGATACCATCCCAGAAAGACCCCCAGGTAAGCCAAGGGTTTCCCTTCTCATCAACGATGAAATTAGGGTCGATGGCATTCCAGTTGTCTCTACCACCCTTTGAAGATATGAGGCAGCCCTCATCCTTCCATCCATCAGTATCGGCGAGCGAAGAATTGCTCAGCAATCCAATGGCAGAAGTATTCTTGCCAAAGGTAGAACAGGAGTAAGCCATATACCACTTATCCTTATACCTGATGACATCCGGTGCCCAGGTATGACTTTCATATCCCGGTACACTATCGTGCGTCCATGCCGGAAAAGCACCACGAGCCTCATCTTTCAATACACCCTGCGGATTCAGAGTCCAGTGCTGGCGGTCGGTAGAAGTCATCTGAGCCACTCCATGACCCGTGCAATAGAGATAGTACTTACCATTCTCGTAAGCCATCACGGGATCATGAACCATTGGTGTATCCACAACAACCGGCTGTGGAAGGGCCGTTTGCGCCTTTGCGGAAACGGCGGAAACGGCACAAGCTGCCATTAAGGGTATGGAGAGAGCCCATACTCTTATATCTTTAATCAAAAAATTATTCATGTTTCTATTTTTATTGCTTATAGGATTACTTACTAAGTTGAGTTATTAAAAAAGGGAGCTGAATGCTTCACAGCTTAGCTCCCCTTATGACTGTTAAAAAACCGCAGATGCGGTCAAACTTAAAACTAACTAAAGATCTTAATTCTTCTTTCCCCAATAGCTTCTGTTGCCACTCACACCCGAGTAAACGATGGTAACCTTGCGAGGACTTGCCTCCCAATCTACCTCACGCTGAACCTTCAGCTTGGTAGTACCGATGGTCAATGTGTTGGAAGAAGCATCGAAGCTCCATGCCTTGACATTGCTCCAGGCAGAACCACCCTCCATCACTCCATTGCTGCTGAGTTTGAAGGTCTTGCTGGTCTTCTGCTTGCCATACTCATAAGAGAGTTCGATACCTTCCCAGGTTCCCTCCAGTTCGCTGGCGGTGATTTTCGCCTGTGGTACAGCTCCATAACGTTCTGGCATCACGACTGGCCATCCGTTGCTATCCCACTGGATAGAACGCACGCCACCCATCATAATGGCATTGCTGACTGCAATACCTGCAACATTAGCAGGCATACGCTGCTGGGAAACATAATACCAGTTGCCTGCACCATCATCGAATACGGCACAGTGGCTGATACCTACCCAACCGCTTCCTGCGCTGAACTTGTAAGGATGAGTCAGCACGGTAGGTTCCTCATTGGCACCCTTGGCAGCATCGGTAATCTTACCATTCATGGTCTCATACGGACCATCCACGTTCTTGGAACGGAGCACACGGGTATTGTAAGGAACATCCAGGGCATCGTAAGCAACGAAAAGATAATAATAGCCATCATGATATACAATCTCCGGAGCCTCGGAACCCTGCCAACGGTTATTCAACGTACGTGTAAAGATGGTCTTTCCGTAAGCAGCGATATCATCGGCTGTACCCCATGGGTTAGGCAAGGCAGCCTTGGTCTTACCCGTATTGGCATCAAGCTCCACAGCAGCGAAGCCACTGTGCCAGGAACCATATATCAGCCAATGCTTTCCTTCTGGAGTGATGATGTAAGTAGGGTCGATGGCATTATACTTGAAATAGCAGTTTGCCCAATCATCTGATCTTACCTTGAAATTCAATCCCTTGTCAGAAGCGTTGGTGATGACATATCCCTTATCTTCCCATTTGTTGGAAGCCGGATCGCTGGTCTCCATCAGTCCGATGAAGGCGCGTTCACTCCAGGTTCCGTCACCATTGATGGTACCAGGACAGGTGATGGCATAATACATACGGTAGAGATGGTCGTTGACCTTACGCACGCATGGAGCCCAGAAACCGAAGTCCAGGTCATTGGCGAAATAGCTGTCAGGACGTTCAGCCACTCCCATGCCCTTGCGGAATTCATTGAGCTTTGACTTCACCCAGGAAGGTAAGCCCACCATGGTGGCTCCTACAAATTCCCAATCTACGAGATTCTTGGAGCGGCGGCAGAAGAAGTGTCCGTGCTTGTTGCTGTTGCGGATATCCTTCTGATGTGCATTGCCATAGCTGGCATCAGTCTGATACATATAATAATATCCATCAGATGCCTTAACCACCGTAGGATCGTGCATATTGGCAAGATTCCACTTCGAGCGCTGTGTCCAGGCTGCCACCGATGTATAATTATCATCATAGGTAGGACATTTGTAATTAGCCAGTTCCTCTGCTGTTTGATCACCAGGAGTTGGGGTAGGATTTGGGGTTGGTGTAGGAGTTGGATTCACTGGAACCTCCGGATCATCACTGCTACTGCTGCATCCTACCATCAGCGTACAAGCCAGCAAAAGGGCAAATATATGAAGCTTTTTCATTTTTCTTTTCGTTTAGTTAGTTTTATTATCTTCTTTTTCTGAAAAAAGGCAGACCTATGGGAATGTGTTTCCGCATAGGTCATGCCTTATCATACTATTTCAAAAATCTATTATCTGCGATGTGCACGTGAGTAATGCTTGCGTGCTGATACAAATGATGAATTGGCAAATGGTAAATCGAATACCAGATGAGCCTTTTCGATGGTGAGCTTGAACGCCAAGTCATTGGCATCGATGTTGTTGATGCCCTTATAGGTCTGGGTGTAGGTTACACCATTGTTGCCTATCATGGTTGCCTTGATGTTGGCTGTACCATTACCTACATTGGTTACAGAGAGCTGAACCTTGGCACCATCCATAGCGGCAAGCCAAGCACCCCAGTCTTCCCATGAGCAGGCATGAGTACATGCATCATATCCAGTACCCCAACCGTAGTTGTCGGCACGAACGGCAGCATACTCCTTGTCGTTTGCCTTGTTAACAAGAACTGCTACAAAGTTGTGCCAGTTTTCACCACCAGCTGTATAGTTGACGAACTGAGTAGAAACAGTCTTGCCTGCTGGAACATCAAACACATTAGAGAGTGCTCCGAAGAAAGCAGAAGTATTATTTTCATCTCCTACAACAGAATCAAACTCCAGGTGAGCCTTCTCGAGAGAGAGCTTGACAAAGAAATCGTTGGCATCTACGCCAGAGATTCCAGTGTAGCCCATGTGATACTTATGACCATTGGCTGCAACGATATCGTACTTGATATCTACAGTGCCATCACCATTGTTGGTTGTATAGAGAGTAACCTTGGCGCCATCCATGTCAGCGAGCCATGTAGCCCAGTTATCAGGAGCACCGAATGGAGTTGCCTTGCCATCGTAAGCAGTACCCCAGCCGAAGCAGTCGGCACGGGTAACACCGTATTCTGTTCCAGCACCGTTGACCATTACAACGAGGAAGTTTTCCCAGTTATTACCACCATTGGTATAGTTGGTAAACTGCATCACCTGAGTCTCATGAGGAGCTACCTTCACAGCCTCTGTCTGAGCACCGAAGAATGGAGTTGAGTTGTCTGTAGCACCCAGACTGTTGAACATCTTATCTACCACGCTGAACTGAGCCTGACCTGCGATAGGAGTACTGCAGTTCTCGTTCTTGAATGTCTTGTTGTAGATAGCAACGAGTGTCTTCTGACCTACCTGATTCATATCAGGAACAGCCACAAATCCGAGTTCAGCAGCAGGAACCTCCTTGGTAATGCCAGTCTCGAATGTAATGGTAGCAGAAACGTTGGCCATTGCATCCTCAAGAGATGTACCTACCAAAACCTTCTTAGGAACAGAGTGCAACTCCATAGAAAGAGGCTGCTTATCCTCTGCAGAAGTGAAACCACCGATTGGCTCGAGGTTAGACTGGAGGAAGTTGATGTAAGAACCTTCCGGTACAAGGAATGCACGGATGTTGGTATCGCTTGCATCAGGATTGAGATTTGGGAGAGGGGTAGCCTGCTTGTATGTCTTGGTTACAGTACCATTGGTAATCTTGACGCTGAAGGCATTAGGGTCTGAGCGGTCAACAGTAACAACGACTGTACCACCGAGCTTCTGTACGCCTTCGTCAGTATCAGTTTCAAAAGTAAGATCACTTACGATACCACTTCTATCAATATAATCACCCCACTCAGAGTTACCGCTAGGCTGATTATCGAAACGGATAGCTCCATACTCCTTATAGTTAGCGCCACCACGATCATCATCACTAGCAAGGATGAGGGCGAAGTTCTTGTAGGTATTAGGAGCCGATGGGTTGATGTTCAGATTGAACACGGCATTCCAGGTCTTGCCATCAGGAATGACATAGTACTTAGAGAAGGCTGTCCACCAACCTGTAGAATAATCAGTAGCACCGATGGTGTAAACATCCTCCTCGCCTTCTGGCAATGCATTATCATTGCCCTTAGCAGCATTGATGGAGTCAATCTTCTCTGAAATCCAATCAGGAGAGTTAACACTGAACATGTCACTTCCCTCGCATCCTGTCAATGCTGTCAAAGCCATTGCTGCCACGCAGAAGACAGATGCTATTTTATTTAGGTGTTTCATATTTTATATATTCTATATTGTAAATATATGATTTTCAGGTTATCTCATGGGCAGGAGATGCTGCACCATGAGATAAGCCATATTGTTATTTGCCCAAGTTTACTACTGGGTGAACTGTCCAGCCTCTTCCGAAGAAATCAGTAGAGTTGTCTGTATTGGTATTCGCAGAGTTACCAGCCAGATTAGGGTTATCGTTCAGCAAGCCCTGATAGATTGGCAGGAACTCATGACCCGGTACGTATGTATCGTAAGAGCTCTTCACCTCAGGATCAACACCTACCAAAGAGTAGCTTACCGGCTCCTTTGCCTTGTATGGAGAACGACGGAAGGTTCCGTGCTCCTTCAACTGAGCCAAACGACCCTGATCATAGAAGAATCCCCAACGAATCAAATCGTAACCACGACCATACTCGCAACCGAACTCCTTAGGACGCTCTACATTGGCAATCTGCTCGAAGAGCTTATCCTTGGTATCGAAATCAGAGAGGCTCAGATCCTTCAGGCTGGCACGCTCACGAACCTGATTGATCCAGTCGATAGCCTGCTGTGTAGGACCATTTACCTCGTTCTCGCACTCTGCTGCACGGAGCAAGACGTCTGAGTAACGCATCATACGGAGGTTGATACCGCAATGAAGACCTGTAGTTACCTTGTCATAAAGGTTGGTACGGAAATTTGTCCACTTAGCGATAGGGAGACCACCATAGTTGTTGTTGGTGATGATGGTATCATTAGGAGTCATTTCACTCTTGTAAGCTACGTTGCCATTCTCGAAACCAATCCAGTCAGACTCGTAGGTACCGATAGTCCAGTAGAGACGAGGATCGAGCTTGCCATCCTTGGTACGCTCCTGCTTGAAGAGGTTGTACAACCATGGAGATGCAGAGAGGTCTGCCCATCCACCGAATCTTCCTGGAGCAAAGTTAGACTCTACGGCATGACCCTGTGTAGCGTTAGGACTGGTATTGACAGGAGTCCACTCATCATCCACACCCTGTGAACCGTAGTCGAGATACTGAATCTCGAAGAGGCTCTCGTCGTTGTTCTCGTAAGCAGAACCCTCACGGAAGTTGTCGCCATAGTTAGCCATCAGCTTGTAAGATCCATACTTCTTGTTCATGATGTCCTTGAGTACGGTGAGTGCTTCATTATACTTATGACGCTGCATCAGAGTGCGGGCATAGTAACCGGCAGCGGCACCGCAGGTAGCACGACCCTTTGCCCACTCGCCACCAGCATCACGGGAAGGAAGAAGTGTCATCGCCTCTGCGAAATCCTTCTCCACCTGATCGAGTACATCATCGTAGGTACTGTTCTTGCCATAGAGACCATCCAGAGAAGAATAGTTGGCATAATCAGTAATCAGCGCAGGATTCTGATAATATCCTGCCAATGTATAGTATGAATAACCGCGGAGGAAGAGAGCCTGTCCCTTGATGCGCTTCATGCTTTCGCTGAGCGAAGCATCATCACCTGTGGTACGTGAAAGAATGAAGTTACATACATTAATAGTATAGTAAGCCTCACGCCAAGGCCACATGGAGATTTCATCTGTCACTGGGTCGTCCATGTCATCGAAAGGCATGTACCATACCTGTGATGAGTTCCATACCTCATCGCCACGTGTCACATCGAGGGTATAACCCACACGTGCCGAAGAACCTTCCATACGAATATGGTTGTATGCTGCAATAACGCACTCTTCCAGATCATCAGCATTGAAACCGAAGGTTCCGGTGGTCTGCTGGTTAGGATTGGTAACATCCAACTTGTCCTCGCATGAGGTGGTAGCCATAGCACCGAGGCCAAGGAAGAGAGCTAATGATAATTTATATAGTTTCATATCAAATGTTCTTTTAAATAATAATTCTCGTAGTTTTCCTTATCTCTTAAACTATTAGAATGTGAAGTGGAGACCTGCCATAAATGTTCTGGCACTTGGGAAAGAGCAGAAGTTGTAACCTGGGGTAAAGGTACCGCCGGCGTAGTCCACATTATATCCATGATAGCCTGTGAAGGTGTAGAGGTTCTGTGCTGATACATAGAGACGTACACCACTGACATATCCACCAAACCACTTGTCTGGGAAGTTGTAGCCCAACTCTACGTTGGCAATCTTCCAGTAAGCTGCATTCTGAATCTTGCGAGAGCTGAAGAGGTCGTTCCATGCCAATGTTGCATTGTTGGCAGCGTAGGTACGTGGAACACTTGAAAGGTAGGTACCATCCTCTGACCAGCGATTGGCATCCAGCATGCCTACTTCCTTGTTACCATAGCCGTAGCAAGAGTTCAAGCTATTATAGATATCATCTGATACATGATAGTTCAAAACTCCGTAGGTAGAAATGTTGAGGTCGAAGCCCTTATACTCCATGTGGGTGCTCAAACCGAAGTTCACCTTTGGAAGACCACTGCCCAATACGGTCTGGTCGTATGCATCGATTACGCCATCAGGAGTTCCTTCTGGACCAGAGATATCCTTGTAGAGGCAATCACCTACATTAACACCCTGCTGAGTTGCGTGATTGTCGAGATCTGCCTGTGTACGGGCGATTCCCTCGTAAACCCAACCATAGAACTGACCAATCTCCTGACCTACGTAGGTAGCGTATGCACCAGAGATGTAAGAGTCCTTACCGATACCCAGAGAAGTTACCTTGTTCTTCAAGGTACTCAAGTTGGCACTGATGTCATACTTGAAGGCGTGGTCACGGTTGCGGTAGGTTGCACTGAACTCGAAACCGCTGTTCTCCATAGAGGCTGCGTTCATGGTTACAGAGGTGTTGGAAACACCGGTCTGTGCAGGAACAGGAACAGAGTAAAGCAAGTCCTCAGACTTGTTCTTATACCACTCGGCAGTGAACTCCAAACGGTTGTTGAACATTGCCAGGTCGATACCTACGTTGGTAGTCTTCTTCTTCTCCCATGCGATATCGTTGTTCACGAAGGTAGAAACGGCAGAACCGGTTACAGGACTATTGCCGAAGCTATAAGTCATGTTGTTACGGTTCATGGTAGCCATATACTGGTACTCACCGATATTCTCGTTACCGAGCTCACCATAGCTGGCACGAATCTTGAACATATTGACGATATCCTGGCTGATTGGGAAGAACTTTTCCTTATCGAAGCGCCATCCCAAAGATACAGATGGGAAGGTTGCCCAACGGATGTTCTTGCTCAAACGGGAGCTACCATCACGACGTACTACTGCAGAAATCAGGTACTTCTCAGCATAGTTATAGTTCAAACGGCCTACGTAAGAAGCCAGGCTATGCTTGAACTCGTATGACTCTGAGTAAGTATTCTTGGCATTCTGGAGCTGGAGGAAGTAAGGCTCTGTGAAGTTGATACCCCAACCTGTAAGGAGGTTGGTGTTCTCCTCTTCGTAAGTCATACCAGCGAGCAGGTTGATATTGTGCTTACCGATTGTTCCATTATAGGTAATGGTATTCTCAACCAGGGCATCGCTGTAATTGCGTGAACCCTTGGTGAGTCGCTCATTCTCCTTGGCAAGATATACACGGTTGCTCTGGATCCAGGAAGGAATCCAGGTCTTGTCCTTAGCCTCTGTCTTGCTGTAAGAGAGGTTTACATTATAATGAAGACCATGGTTCTTGCTCTTGATACCTACCATGCCCAACAAATCTACGTCGGCAGAAGCGGTACCTACGAAGCGGTCAACCAAGGTGTTGCGCTGCAGGAGGTTATTAACCAGCAATGGGTTAGAAGCAGAGATATCACCATGTACGCTGTCATAGTAAACACCATAACCGTATGCATCGTAGCGATAACCGTTGGCTGCACCTACCTTGTCATCGAGAACCCATGTTGAGTTATCATAAGCCTTGATGGTTGGCTGCATCAGAAGTGTACCACGGAGCACGTTGGTTACATCACCATAAAGACCCTGAACATACTCTGAGGCATTGGAAAGACCCATGTTGTCCTGGTTGGAATGAGAATAAACCATGCTGGTGCGGAACTTCACGAACTTGGTATCCATGGTGTTGTTCACACGGGCTGTATAACGCTCGTAGTTAGGACCTGCACCCTGCAATGTACCCTTCTGGTTATAGTAGTCGAGAGATACATTATAAGTACTGTGAGAGCTACCACCGCTGAGGGCTACGTTGTGATTCTGGCGGATACCAGTCTTGAATACTTCGTCAAACCAATTTGTATTGGTAGCATCCTGGAAGTGATACTTGCCATCCTCGCCCATCTTGTAACCACCAGGCAGAGGAGTGTTGGAGTTTGAACAAGCCTGACCCAGGTAGTTGCTATACTGGTCGGCGTTCATCACGTCATATACATCGCCAGGAATCTGGTCAACACCGAAGTAACCAGAGTAGTTCACCTTCAGAGGCTGGTCTTTCTTACCATTCTTGGTTGTGATGATAACGACACCATTAGCTGCACGAGAACCATAGATGGCACCCGCAGAAGCATCCTTCAAGATCTGGATGGTCTCAATATCATTAGGAGAGAAATCACGGATAGTGGTACCCATTGGCACACCATCAATGACATAAAGAGGAGCAGTGCTACCGAAAGAACCGATACCACGGATACGTACGCTTGGGTCGGCACCTGGCTGACCATCGGATGTAATCTGCACACCAGCTACCTTACCTTCGAGCATAGTAGAGATGTTGGAGTTAGACACCTTCTTCATCTCCTCTGCATTGACGATTGCTACAGAACCGGTAAGGTCTGCCTTCTTCTGAGTACCATAACCCACTACGACAACCTGTTCGAGCAACTGGTTGTCTGAAGAAAGCTGGATAGGTTCAAGGATAGCGCGTCCGCGAACGGCAATCTGGCGCTCCTTAAAGCCCAAATAGCTAACCAAAAGAGTGGCGTTAGCTTTTACTTTGATCTCGAAGTTACCATCGAGGTCAGTTACAGCACCGGTCTTGGCATCCTTGGTCTTCACTGTTGCACCAATCAGAGGTTCACCCTGATCATCTACAACCTGTCCCTTGACTGTAATCACCTGGTCCTGTGCTACAGCGGCCATAGCGGTCATCGGGGTTACGAAAGAAGCACCACCGACAGCTCCTAGGCATAGCATCATAGAGAATAATTGTTTCCTCATTGCTTAAAACTTTTTAGGTTTATGATTTTGTTTATTCTAATTTTCTTTGGTTTGTTAATTTTCAAACGGTTTGTTTGTTACTGCAAATCGGTTTGATCGTTAATTTTCGGTGGCAAAAGTACAATTAATCACTATTAAGTAGGTGGACAAACGTAAATAATAGGTGGACAAACCGCATAAACAGTAGATTTTTCCGTTTATTACGCACTTATCCACTAGTTGTGCACCCGCACATACAAAACAAGGAGTCGCTTGACTTAAATCAAGTGACTCCTTGTTGTATTTTGGTTTCTTAACAATTATATACTTCCTAACATACCTACTCGTCGAGCGAATCCTTATAGGAAGAAGGCGACACACCATACTGCTTGGTAAAACAACGGGTAAAATACTTCGGATCATTGAAGCCCACACGATAGGCTATTTCCGTGATGTTCCGGTTTGCCACTTTTTCTGTAATCATCTTCTTCGCGATGTCGAGACGATAGTTGCGGATGAACTGGGCGGTAGGCTGACCAGCCTCAGCATTCAGCATCTTACTGAGCACACTGCGGTTCATCCGCATTTCATCAGCCAACTCCTGTACACCGAACTCCGAGTTATCGTAGTTCTTCTCCATCACCTCCATCACGATATCCATAAACGGACGTTCCTTTTCGGCTACCTGTTTCCTGTCAGCCTCTATCGACTTCTTCTGACTATCCTGATAACGCTTCTGGTTCTCCAGAATCATCTGGATGCGACTCTGCAACTTGCCCGGCTCATCACTATCCTTCAGAGCAGCCTCTATCGGACGATAGAGTTCCTCCACCTCCCGTTCGCGCATCTTCTCCAACCTGCTGGTATAGATGTAGAGCAGGAAGGCTATGAAGGCTATCACCACCAGGGAGACAAACCACCAGCTCTTCCAGAAATAAGGAGTCACCTTGATATCTACGGAGATAACCTGCTCCTTATCGGAATCGAAGGAAGGAATATACTTCACTTCAAACTGATAGCTGCCCGCCGGCAAGGTAGAATAGCGCACACTGTGCTGCCCCGGTTTCAGCTGAACCCAATCGTTCTCATATCCCTTCATGCGATAGAGATATACACCCTGACTCTCGCTGCCATAGTTCAAGGCAGAAAAGAAGATCGTAAACGACTTGTCGCTCTCATGGATGCACAACCTTTTGGCAATGGATATATCATCGTCCAGATAATCACTGCCGGCAAACACCGGCTGGTTATCTACTAGAAGTTCGGTAAAACGCAGTCTGGCTAAGTTATGAACCGCATGGTTCACACCCGTAACCGCCATCAATCCCTCATCGGTACCCAGGTAAATCTTACCCTTGGCATCACGGATGGCACCATTGAAATAGAACTGCGAACTGAGCAGTCCGTCCTCACGGGAATAACTGCTGAAGGTCTCAGTCTTCGGATTGAAGATGGAGAGTCCATTATCCGTGGCTATCCATAACATACCCTGGTTATCCTCTACAATACCCTTCACGGTATTGTTGGCTAATCCATTATTCGTGGTAAAGGACTTCACGTATGTCTTTCCCTCCTTATTATAATTATAGCAATACAAGCCGTAGCCATTGCTGCCCAGCCAGATCTTGCCATCCTTCGCCAGACAGAAAGAGAGAATCTTGTCTATCACGCCACTCTCTGGGGCATCCAACTTATACTGATGATATTCGACGGCAAACTCGCCCTTTCCACGAGAACGGGACTTCAGATTGATCTCCACCATACCCTGCACACATCCCATCAGGAGCTTGCCATCTGGTGTAATCAGGTTTCCGATGCAGCCACGCACATCCAGACAGCCCTTGAAAGGCTCTATCAACTGCTGACGCTTCAAATCGTAGAAGAAGAGACCATCATTGGTTCCCAGCCACATACCATCATTAATAGGATCATACACCAGTGCTCCTGCAAAATTCAGGAAATGCTGATGCTTGGCATCTACCACAAGAGGAATGATCCTGCCCGGCTGCTGGAGATTCATCACAGCCATGCCCATACCCCAGGTGCCTATCCACAGATTCCCCCGGTTATCGGCAGCAAGCGTGGAAACACTGTTGTGGGGCAAACCGGAATTTGCCGTCGTATAATGGATAAAGTTCCTACTGCCAGGAGCCAGAGCATTGAGTCCGCCCTCTACGGTTCCTACCCACAGGGTGCCATCCGGGGCTGCATACATTGCATTCACCGCATTCGGAGAAAGACTGGCTGGATTCGCTGCATCGTGCTTGAAAAATTCCAGTTGCAACTGGCGTGGTGCCAACTTGGTGATACCACCCGTTTCGGTACCTACCCAGATCTGTCCATCCTTAGACAACAAGCTGTTTACAAAGTTGCTACTCAACGGATTCACACTGCTACAATTCCAATGCTCGATCGTACCAGTCTTATCATCTATAATATCCACACCACAGAGAGTACCCACCAGAAGCTTATCATCCTCTGTGATGGCAAGACTCGTTACCACCTCATGCTGGAGTGAATGAACTGTGCCTGAAGCATGAAACTCCTGCTTGGCACTATTATACAAGCCACGGTTGGTTCCCAACCAGATTTTTCCATGATGGAAGATGATAGCTCCAGCATATCGGAAATCGAGCTTTGGGAACAGAGAAGATATATTCTTAGCCACCAACTGATTGTTCTTGACCGAGAATTCACTCACTACTCCATTGTTACACATCACCACCGTGCCATTGCGATACACATCGCAAAGACCGAGATCAGGAGCATTGAATGGATAATCAATAAATAAGACACGATTCACCTCCCCCTTCTCATTGAAGGAGATTCGGGTAAGGAGATTGATGGATAGCATCCATACATTTCCCTTGGCATCGCAATACATTCGGGTGCAAAGGTTCTTGAGTGCCTTGTTGAGCTGAGCTTCTACCTTTTCATTCTCACAAGGTGGAATGATGGGCTGCATCGTTTTGAGGTCGAGCACCTGCGGACCTTCCTCGAAAGCTATCCAAAGGCGCTTGAAATGATCTTCATACACATTGCGGCAGCTATTGCTTCGCAGACTGATACCGGATGAGCCCAGATTGAAGTTCATATAATTGAATCCGTCATAACGTACCAGTCCACCGCCATGCGTACTGATCCAGACGAAACCGTATGAATCCTGGAAAATATCATCCGCAAAATTATTAGGCATTCCTGCCGCCATATTGAGATAGCTTACATTAAAGCGACTAGGAAGGCTGCCTTGCGCAAAACTGCTCAAGGTTATGAATAATGCTGCTATCAAGGAAAGAATGTATCTAGTCATTAACTATTCTTTTGCTCTTTTCTGTCTTCTATCTTAACGTAAATGAAAGAACCAACAGCAATCAAAGCCAGAAATATATACATTCCTAATAATCCGTAATCCATATTATTGCCTTTTATGTTCTTTGCGATCATCAATTTTGGCATAAATAAATATTCCTGCTGCCAAAAGCAACAAAAAGCCATACATAATAAACAATCCATTACTCATTTTACTTCCCTTTCTTATTATCTTCAATTTTGGAAAATACT